>Ga0208830_1000169_pt1 | contig 36306 bp, 28 predicted proteins | sample DeeseametaMP2634_FD_184169 | JGI IMG/M metagenome (GOLD analysis project Ga0208830, IMG submission 184169) | Marine microbial communities from the Deep Atlantic Ocean - MP2634 (SPAdes) | ecosystem: Environmental > Aquatic > Marine > Oceanic | place: Northeast of Antigua and Barbuda, North... | reverse complement strand
TCACCTAACAACGTGACCTGACGTACCAGCGTCGCGGGACCAGCCTGATCGAGCTGAATACCGAGCCGCTCTGCAATATCGGGTGAGATATTGACCTGGTCTTCGTGGTCTTCGTGGTCTTCGTGATCACTCGCATGCTCATCATGTTCAGATGCGTGAGCCTCTTCCTGATGAGCGTTGCTATGGGGCCCTGCGTCGTTCTCTGCCAGGCTGGCACGACACAACATCAGGCCAAAGACGCACGCCAGAAGCCCTGTATACCGGACAGCAGTTTTTGCTCCGGTGGATAGAATGGACATAAAAAATTTCCTGTATCAGTCAGTGAATAAAATAAATTCAGGACGGATCAGGCAATCGGAGGGCGATGGATTCCGGGGCGGTAGAGCGAATAGTAACCCGTCACGCGCTTGTGCGGACACTCGCTGAACAGCGCGGGACTGACGGTATCGTAAGGAAATCCGGGTAATGTGATGTGGCTGCCATGATTATGGCACTGGCAGCAGTGATCACACTCTGTATCGGTGTCGCAACCGACAGAGTGCTCACCAGAGGCGTCACTGACATGGTGCTCGTCCGACACAGTGACGACCAGAGAAGACTCCAGGTCATCCGTAATAAGCGCAGACCACTGCACCGCAAAAAGCAGCAGCAGAAAACTGGCGAAACAACGGGAATGTGCGCGGAAAATATCAGACATGACACTGATAGTAGCCGGCCGGTCTCACCCCTGCAATTCTGAGGGATGAAAACCGACACTTGCTTACAGACAGATCAGCGACGACGCTTTGGTCCGGACGACTTTTTAACAGCGCCAGACTTACCTGGGGGCTTGAATCCGGGGCGCGCCCCCTGACGACGACCGGTATATTCTTCCGCTGGGATCAGAGCATTGGGGCCGCTTCCGATGAGGTCCTGACGACCAATACGCTTAAGCTCGGTACGCAGTGCAGGCCAGCCTTTCGGGTCGTGATAACGCAGGAAGGCTTTCTGCAGGCGACGCTCTTCCAGATTCCGCGGAATATGCATCTTCTTCGCTTTATAGCTCATGCGGTGGAGTGGGTCCCGCTCTGAATGGTACATGGCCGTAGCCAGCGCCATCGGTGATGGATAGAAGGTCTGAACCTGATCCACCCGGAACTTATTGCGCTTAAGCCACAGGGCCAGATTCATCATGTCTTTCGTTTCAGTGCCCGGATGCGCTGCAATAAAGTACGGGATCAGATACTGTTCTTTGCCCGCCTCTTTAGAGAACTTATCAAACATGCGCTTAAAGGCATCGTAGGTACCCATGCCCGGCTTCATCATTTTACTGAGCACGTTCATTTCTGTGTGCTCTGGGGCAATCTTCAGATATCCCCCCACATGGTGAGTGACCAGTTCACGTACATATTCAGGGTCTTTCACCGCGAGGTCATAGCGCAGGCCCGAGGCGATAGCGATGCGTTTGATACCCGGCAGCGCCCGCGCGGCCCTGTACAGCTGAGTCGTGGCGCTGTGGTCGGTTTTCAGGTTCTTACAGATACCCGGGTAGACACAGCTCAGGCGACGGCAGTTATTCAGAATCTCCTGACTCTTACAGGTCAGGTGGTACATATTGGCTGTGGGGCCACCCAGATCTGAAATCGTGCCGGTAAAGCCCGGCACCTTGTCGCGTATTTCTTCGATTTCAGAAATGACAGATTCCTGCGAGCGGCTCTGAATGATGCGCCCTTCGTGTTCCGTAATAGAACAGAAGGTACAGCCACCAAAGCAACCGCGCATGATGTTGACCGAGAAACGTATCATCTCGTACGCCGGGATCTTTGCATCACCGTAGCTTGGATGAGGTACACGCTGATACGGGCGTCCGAATACGCCATCCATTTCATCGGTTTCAAGCGGAATCGGAGGCGGATTCACCCAGATCTCTTTGGTGCCATGGCGCTGTACCAGCGGCCGCGCGTTGTAGGGGTTCGACTCCTGATGCAGTACGCGGGAGGCGTGGGCGTAAAGCACACTGTCGTTACGTACCTTCTCAAACGACGGCAAACGGATCGCCGTCTTGTCAGGATCCAGGTCTGCCTTACGGTGCAGCGGCATAGGTACGATCTTCACCGGCATGACGTCACTGTCTTCTGCTGCGCCCTCTTCCTCAGAACCATTGGTGCTGCAGGACATGTTCTCGGTGTCCTTCATCTCGTACGGATTCGGAATCTGATCAATCTGCCCCGGCCAGTCAACGCGGGTAGAATCAATCTCGGTCCAGCCGTCAGGCGTAGCATCGCGCACTACTGTGGTACCACGCAGATCCGCCATGTCTTCGATAGAGCGCCCCTGCGCAAGTCCGTGGGTCAGCTCGACAATGGCACGCTCAGCATTACCGTACAGAAGTATGTCTGCACCTGAATCGATCAGTACCGAGCGACGCACCTGATCGCTCCAGTAATCGTACTGGGCAATACGCCGCAGCGAGGCCTCAATGCCACCGATCACAATAGGGACATCTTTGTAGGCCTCCCGGCACTTCTGAGAATAAACGATCACCGCCCGGTCGGGGCGCTTACCGGGCTCACCATGTGGCGTGTATGCATCATCCGAACGCACCTTAAGGTCGGCGGTATACCGGTTGATCATAGAATCCATGTTGCCAGCGGTGATACCAAAGTAGAAATTCGGCTTACCCAGGCGGGTGAACTCTTCAGGGTTGTTCCAGTCAGGCTGGGCGATGATTCCGACCCGGAAGCCCTGAGCCTCCAGCATGCGCCCCATTACGGCCATGCCAAAGCTTGGGTGGTCAACATAAGCATCGCCCGTGACCAGAATGATATCGCAGGAGTCCCAGCCCAGCTGGTCCATCTCATCCCGGGTCATAGGAAGAAACGGCGCCGTGCCGAAGCATTCTGCCCAGTAGGGATAGTAAGAGAAGAGGTGTGGAGCTGGCTGATTCATGGGAAACCGCAAAGACCTGGCTGGAAAGTCGGGTATTGTCTCAAAAACGCCCTCCTGGCAAAAGAGCCAGGCTGTCAGGCGAGTCCTGACAGGCATATCCGGCCGCCATCTATGCTTCTGCCCCGTTTTGAGCCAATGCACATCCATTGTGCACTTTCCCGCACCAGCAACGGGCACACCGGGTTCCCGGTCACCCTCAACCCCTCCCCACCAGAAGTGCACCAGAAAAAAGCAGGTTGTTTTTCAACCAGATTTTTTGACACCACTTTTGGTGCAAAACCTCGAAAAATACCCCTGTTTTTTAAATTTTTATTGAATTTCCGGGTTTTGGCACAGGGCTTGTATTAACCATTTCAGAGTTTCAACGGCGAAGCTCGGACTTTTAATTCAGACATAAGCAAAGGCGCTTTCGACACCACAGAACCGTGGATGTCGGGCGCCTTTTTTTTGTGCTTCAGAAAAGGGGAAAGAACATGCGAGGAATCAAGACGCTGCGTCGCACTTTTGTTAAGAGCGCGCTCGTACTGGCCGCAGGTATGGCAACGATGTCAGCACCGCTTACCAACGCTGCAGAATATGCAGAAAAAGAAGAGCTTAAATTCGGTTTTATTAAACTGACCGACATGGCTCCTCTGGCAGTGGCATACGAAAAAGGTTACTTCGAAGATGAAGGCCTGTACGTCACACTGGAAGCGCAGGCAAACTGGAAAGTTCTTCTCGACCGGGTTATTGATGGACAACTCGATGGTGCACACATGCTGGCGGGTCAACCGCTGGGTGCGACCATCGGCTTCGGTACTCAGGCACACATCATCACCGCATTCAGCATGGACCTGAACGGTAACGGCATCACAGTTTCCAATGATATCTGGGAACAGATGAAGCCAAACATTCCTAAGCAGGCAGACGGTAAACCAGTACACCCGATCAAAGCCGATGCGCTGAAGCCTGTGATCGACAAATACAAAGCGGAAGGCAAGCCTTTCAATATGGGCATGGTATTCCCGGTATCTACCCATAACTACGAACTGCGTTACTGGCTGGCAGCCGGTGGAATTAACCCAGGTTACTACGCACCACACAAAGGCGACAGTTCTGGTCAGATTTCAGCTGACGCCCTGCTCTCTGTAACTCCACCACCACAGATGCCAGCGACAATGGAAGCCGGCACTATTTACGGCTACTGCGTAGGCGAACCATGGAACCAGCAGGCTGTATTTAAAGGCATCGGTGTTCCTGTGATCACTGACTACGAAATCTGGAAAAACAACCCAGAAAAAGTATTTGGTGTAAGCAAAGAGTGGGCTGACAAGTATCCGATCACCCACAAAAAAGTAGTTAAAGCGATGATCCGCGCAGCGGAATGGCTTGATGCAAACAACAACGCGAACCGCCCTGAAGCTGTGAAGATTCTTTCCAAGCCTCAGTACGTTGGTGCCGACTACGACGTTATCGCTAACTCAATGACAGGTACCTTCGAATACGAGAAAGGCGACAAGCGTGAAGTGCCTGACTTCAACGTATTCTTCCGTCACAACGCGACCTACCCGTACTACTCAGATGCTATCTGGTACCTGAGCCAGATGCGCCGCTGGGGTCAGATTGCAGAGCCTAAGTCTGATGACTGGTTCATGGAAACTGCGAAGAAAGTTTATCGCCCTGACATCTACGCAGAAGCTGCAAAAGAGCTGATCAAAGAAGGCAAGATGAAAGCATCTGACTTCCCTGATTTCGCTACCGAGACTGGCTTCAAGCCACCTCAGACTGAATTTATCGACGGTATTACCTACGACGGTACTAAACCAAATGACTACCTCAAGAAGTTCAAAATCGGCCTGAAAGGCAACGACAAGATCTGATCTGAAGAAGTAGTTAACAAAGAGCGGGGGCAACCCCGCTCCGCGAGGAAAAAATTATGAGTATTGCTCTGTCAAACATTGCCTGGTTAGAACCAGTTGTAAAAATCGCCAAGGGCGAAAACGTCGCCGAAAATGCTCAGCTGATTATCAAATCAGTGGGTCTACCGCTTGCTGGCATTCTGGTCTTCCTTCTGGTCTGGCATGCAGCTGCAAGCAATATCAACACATCACTGGGACAATTCCCTGGCCCTGCCGACGTTGTCGAACAAAGCCAGAGCCTGTGGACTGAACACCTCACTGAGCGCGAAAAAGCCGAAGCTTTTTACGAACGCCAGGAAAAGCGAAATGCCGATCGTGTTGCTAACGATCCAAGCTACGTTCCTAAAATCCGCGAATATACTGGTAAGCCCACCTACATCGATCAGATCGGAACCTCGCTGGTGACCGTACTGAGTGGCTTCCTGCTGGCCTCTGCAATCGCAATTCCATTCGGTATTGTGATCGGTCTGAGCGCCAACCTTTACAGTGCATTTAATCCGGTTATTCAGATTTTCAAACCGGTATCACCACTGGCATGGCTGCCACTGGTCACCATGGTGGTCTCAGCTCTGTATGTGAGCGATGATCCAATGGTTGCAAAATCTTTCGTGACATCAATGATTACCGTCATGCTGTGCTGCTTGTGGCCAACCGTGATTAATACCGCAGTGGGTGTAGCATCTATTCCTAAAGATCTGATTAATGTCAGTCAGGTACTGCGCCTCAGCTACCTGGAACACGTAAGAAAGATCGTTCTTCCATCCTCTATTCCAATGGTATTTACCGGCCTGCGTCTGTCGCTGGGTATTGCCTGGATGGTACTCATCGCCGCAGAAATGCTGGCTCAGAACCCTGGTCTCGGTAAATTCGTCTGGGACGAATTCCAGAACGGTTCATCCGACTCACTCGGCCGTATCATGGTAGCAGTCATCACCATCGGTATTATCGGCTTCCTCCTCGACCGCATCATGCTGATGATTCAGCGTCGTGTGTCCTGGGATAAATCTGCAGCTCTGCGCTAAGAGGAGAATTAATTATGAATCCATTACTTGAATTAACTGATGTTGGTATTGAGTTCCCTACTCCAAACGGTCCTTTCTGCGCGCTGCAGAATGTGAACCTGAAAATCAAAAAGGGTGAATTTATTTCTCTGATCGGCCACTCAGGTTGCGGTAAATCCACCGTTCTGAATATCGTTGCTGGCCTGTATCAGGCAACTCAGGGCGGTGTCGTGCTGGGCGGTAAAGAGGTCAACGAACCGGGCCCAGAGCGTGCAGTTGTGTTTCAGAACCACTCTCTGCTGCCGTGGCTGACCGCCTACGAAAACGTAGAGCTGGCAGTAAAACGTGTATTCAAAGGTAAGAAATCCAAAGCCGAAATGAAGGAATGGATTGAACATAACCTTGAGCTGGTACACATGAGCCACGCACTTCATAAACGTCCGGACGAAATTTCTGGTGGTATGAAACAGCGCGTCGGTATTGCCCGCGCCCTGTCTATGGAGCCACAGGTTCTGCTGATGGATGAACCGTTTGGTGCCCTGGATGCACTGACCCGTGCTCACCTGCAGGACTCTCTGATGGAAATTCAGAAAGAACTTAACAACACCGTGATCATGATTACACACGATGTGGATGAAGCCGTATTGCTGTCCGATCGCATTGTGATGATGACCAATGGCCCATCAGCCACGATCGGTGAAATTCTTGACGTGGAGCTTGAGCGTCCACGCAACCGTATTCAGCTTGCTGACGATCCGACTTACAACAAGTATCGCCAGCAGGTGCTCAGTTTCCTGTATGAGAAACAGCGAAAGCCAGATGTCGAAGCGCCCGCCAAGAAGGCTGCAACATCTGAATCTAAAACTGAAAAAGTCGCTTAATTTTTTTGATCTATCAGGCTTCGATTAAGGAGAATGCCATGCAAGCTAAGAAAACGTTACTGGCGATCGCACTGGGGGTTGCTGCACAGGGCGCATACGCAGATTTCATCAGTGAAGGTGATCTTTACGCAGACACAAAGCTGCGCTTTGAATCCGCAGATGTAGATGACCAGAATGATGCGAGAACTGCCAATGCACTGATTGCCGATGTGGCGATCGGTTATGAAACAAAAGAATTCAGCGGCTTTAAAATCCTGGCGGAATACGAAGTTGTAGAAGCAATGGTTAATCACTACCAACAAGAGACTGCAGGCTACGATGGCATTGCAGATCCAGAAGTACGTGAATGGAACCGCGCTCAGATCAGTTATGCAAAAGACGGACTGTCTGCAGTCGTAGGTCGTCAACGCATCATTCTGGATAACGCTCGCTTTGTTGGTAACGTAGGCTGGCGCGCAAACGAACAGACCTTTGATGCAGTCACTCTGGGATACAAAATCGGTGACGTGACCGCCCAGTACTCCTATATCGATCAGGTGAACGGTATTGTCCGTAAATTTGACGCTGACGTCACGGATCACCTGCTGAATATCAGCTACGGTACCGCGGTAGGTAAGGCAACTGCCTATGCCTACCTGCTTGAAGACGATGACAGCGAAAAGACCGACGATACTGTTGGCGCCCGTTTCTCTGGAAAAACTAAAGTCTCTGACGGTGTCAGCGTGCTGTATACCGGTGAGTATGCGATTCAGAGCGTAGAAACAGCCGATGGTGAAGAGAATGAAGCAGCATATATGCTGCTCGAAGCTGGTGCCTCTTTCAGCGGTGTCACTCTGGCTCTGGGTAATGAAACCCTGGGTAGTGACGATGGTGAATATGGCTTCCAGACCAGCCTGGCAACCAAACACGCATTCAATGGTTGGGCAGATCAGTTTCTGGTAACCCCAGCGCAAGGCCTGAACGATATGTATGTGAAGGCTGCCGGTACGATCAGCGGTGTTAAAGTAGCGGCTTTCTATCACAAGTATGATTCAGTCGAAGACAGCCTGGATCTGGGCTCAGAATTCAACATTGTTGCAACAACTAAGGTAGCTAAGAAGTTTACCGTAGGTGCGAAGGCAGCAATGTATTCTGCGACTGATGACTCAGAAGACCTGAAGAAGTTCGATACTACAAAGTTCTGGCTCTGGGCCGGTACCAAGTTCTGATCTCAGCTCAGAACGTTACACAAAACGGCCGGATTATCCGGCCGTTTTTCGTTATACTCGAACCATGTTTTTACAGGGCCAGCGGATGACAGATAACACCCTCATCATTATCGGTAACGGTATGGCGGCTAACCGCGTGCTCGAAGAGCTCGGTACAGGCCATCCTTATGATGAAATTCTGGTACTTGGTGATGAAAATATTCCTCACTACAACCGGATTATGCTGTCGCCTCTGCTCGCCGATGAAACGACCCTGGAAGCCATCACTCCTCATGATGACAGCTGGTACAGCGAACACAAAGTTCGTATTCTGCTCGGCTCAGGGGTTGCCTCAGTTGATAAAGAAAGACGCGTAGTGACCACCAGTCAGGGTGAAAGCTACCCCTACCGGGATCTGGTGTTTGCTACCGGAAGCCGCTCTTTTATTCCCGATATTCCGGGCAAAGACCACCCAGCAGTCATCGGTTTCAGAACCATGTCTGATGTCGATACGATGCTTGAACATCTGCCCAGCCTGCGACAGGCAACCGTGATTGGTGCCGGGCTGCTTGGTGTTGAAGCGGCTGTTGGTCTCAAGCTTCGCGGCGTAGAGGTCACGCTGTTGCATCGTAATCCCGTTTTAATGAATCGCCAGCTTGACCAGGTCGCCTCCGGAATACTGGAGAACGCCCTCGCCGCCCGTGGCATTGAAGTACGGACCGGCACCAGCCCCAGCGAAATTATCACCGAAGGTGATCAGATCAGCGCCGTCCGGGTAAGCAATGCCGAAGGAACAAGCGATATCCCCAGCCAGCTGGTTGTATTTGCAACGGGTATCACCCCCAATAAAGAGCTGGCAGAACAAGCCGGAGTCAGGACACACCGGGGAATTCAGGTCGACAACCAGATGCACACCTCAGTGCACAATGTGTATGCAATTGGTGAATGCTGTGAATTCGAAGGTCAGACGTATGGCCTCGTAGCCCCTATCTGGGATCAGGCAAAAGTGCTCGCTGATCGTCTGAAAAAGTCAGCAAAAACGACGTACTGTGAACGCACCCATCTGACCAAACTGAAGGTCTCCGGGCTTGACGTACACAGCATCGGTGAATTCGATGCCACCGAGAACTGCGAAAGCCTGGCGATGGAAGACCTGGATACGGGTTTTTATCGCAAGCTGGTGTTGAGAGGCAACCGGATTATCGGGGTTCTCTGTGTCGGGGATGTTGCCGACAGTCACTGGTACTACGAGCTGATGCAGGCGAACACAGACATTTCCCCGTTCAGGGAGAGCGTATTAATGGGTAAGGCATTCTGTGAGCTTGGCGATCAATAAGTGATGGGCCGGTAGATCCCCGCGTTCGCGAGGATGACACAGCTAATAGCTCCTTCAGGATGACACACCCAATAGCACTTGCAGGATGACAACGTCTCTGTCATTTCCACGAACGTGGAAATCCAGCGTAATGAATGTGCTTTGTTATGGATCCCCGCGTTCGCGAAGATGACACAGCTAATAGCTCCTTCAGGGTGTCAGCAGTAATAACACTCTCAGGATGACGGCTGAAATTCAGTGATCTGACCAGACAGCAAATTCATTTCCACTGGGCTCGGCAAAGTGAAATCTGCGGCCTCCCGGGAAGGTAAAGACCGGACGTATCACCTCACCACCTGCAGCGATAATTTTTGCCATCGTACTTTCAAGATCGCGGCTGTAGAACACCAGCAGAGCACCACCCCGTTCTGATCTCGAGGTCAGCTCTGCCTGATAAAACCCACCATTCAACCCCTGATGATCAAACGCGGTATACGCCTCACCATAATCGGTAAACTTCCAGCGGAAGACCGTCGAAAAAAATACTTTTGTCGCCTCAATATCGCGTGCAGCAAACTCAACGTAATCCATTTTTTCATGCTGCATCCGATTCTCCCGGTGTTCGCAGTATCAGTTCTGTATTCCACTGTATACGATATATAAGGCTTCCATCAATGCGATTGCAGCCAGAGCAATCGCAGCGCCTTTCCAGAAATTCAGCCCCTGCCGAGCCAGCAAAGGCTTGCTTTCATACCGGCTGATAAGTGCGCTGTTGGGCTTTTTAAGATCTGCCCAGAATTCAGAATACGCCTGGTGCCGATCATTGAGATCCGGGTCACAGCCCTTCTCCAACGCGAGATCGACCCACTTTGGAATATCCGGCCGGTGTTCAGACAACGGGTGATATCGCCATTCAGAAGTCGAGCTCGCGCCTTTACGGTGCACCTTATCCATCCGGTATGGCTGATGCCCACTCAGCATTTCATAAACCATCACCGCGAGAGAAAAAAGATCACTGCGATTATCCGCGACCCGGTCAATGACATATTCTGGCGCAATGTAGTTAACTGAGCCGACCGGAATATCTTCTTCAAGCGATTTTGGCAGCTCAGCTAATCCACGGACATAGACAGTACCAAAATCAATAATTTTGACCTGGCCCTTACGATTAATCATGACATTCTCAGGCTTCATATCCCTGTGAACCATTCCCAGACGCTGCATAGCACGCAGCCCATGAATAATCTGTTCGGTAAGGTCACGTACTTCAGCCAGAGACGGTGAAGGATGATCATCGATCCATTGTCGTAGCGACTGACCTTCTATCAACTCACAGACATGGTAGAGAAAGCGCCCCCCAGCTAATGGAGGTTCAACCTTCATTACATTAGGATGATCAAGACGGTTACCAATCCACTGCTCGCGGACAAAACCTTCCAGATAGATCAGATCTTCTTCAAAGTTGAGTGAGGGGACCTTAAGAGCATATTGCTTCTGATTACGCAGATTGGTGACACGGTACAGATGACTGCGTGTTCCCGAAAAGATCACACCTTCAACTTCGTAATGATCAATTTTATCTCCGGGCTTCAGTACGGGAGGAATCGCCCGTGCTGTCAGGGCCCGGTGGGTTTCTTCGATATCGGGCTTGGGTACCGAGTTAATGCGGATAACAAGCGCAGTCAGGTTGTCATCCGATTGATTTTCTAATGCGGTATGGACCAGCTGAGTCGCAAGTTTTTCAACCTCATGCTGACCCGGTTTTTTTTCTGCCAGGGGCGCCAGCAATTCGTGTAACTGCTTATCCTGAACAAACCCGTGAACACCATCAGATGTCAGTAACAGAATATCTCCCGGTTCAAGGTCATCGTTCAGATAATCCATTTCCACCCGGATATCCATGCCAAGTGCACGACTGAGATACTCGCGGTTTTTTCCGATACGGTGCGTATGATCGCGTGTCAGGCATTCAAAATTGCCATTACGTAACCGGTAAATACGGCTGTCCCCGGCATGGAACAGATGCATAGTATTCGACTTGAAAATCAAGCCAGAAAACGTCGTCACCAGAGAGTTATGCCGGGCCGTGGCCTGTTGCCCCTGATGGTATAACCAGGAATTCAGAGAACTCAGAACTTTTCCTGCGGCCGTCTTCACATCCCACGAATCGGGGGTACTGTAATAGTCATTCAGAAAATGAGTCACCGCGGTGACACTGGCCTGCTGCGCGTTCTCACTGCAACTGACGCCATCTGCCAGACAGCATCCGATACCTTTGTACTGCGCGATCGCCGAGGTCGGTTGCCAGACAGCAAACGCATCCTGGTTTTCAGGTTTACGCCCTTCCGTACTGTAACCGCCGAAGGTGATATCCAATTGTTCTGCCATCAGGCTCTGCCCCGGTAATTATGTTTCAACTGTGCACAAAAAAAGTGGCCGTAGCCACTTTTTTTGTCAGACCCAGGAAAGATCAGCTCACACTGATCATTTCAACTGAGCCATCTTCATTAACTTCAACCATGTGACCTTTCGGCTCTTCCATAAACAGCAGAGCGATAAAGCCAACAACGGCAGTACCCGCAATCACCAGGAAGAAGGTTGAGTAATCAACAAATGAAAGTACAGTCAGGTAAGTTACCGCACCGACGTTGCCGTAGGCTCCGGTCATACCTGCGATCTGGCCTGTCAGGCGACGTTTAATCAGCGGCACAACTGCAAATACTGCACCTTCACCGGCCTGAACAAAGAACGAACACGCCATCGCAGCAACCACAGCAAGCCACAGCGGCCAGCTGCTACCCACCATCGACATAACGAAGTAACCAACAGCAAGACCAGCCGTAAGAATCAGGAGTGTTGATTTACGGCCGAAACGGTCAGAGATCCAACCGCCGCCAGGGCGCGACATCAGGTTCATAAATGCATAGGCAGAAGCCACCATACCCGCCATTACCGGATCAAGAGTGAACGTCTCTGCAAAGAAGAGTGGCAGCATAGATACCACAGCCAGCTCAGATCCGAATGTTGCAAAGTACAGAATATTCAGAACAGCCACCTGCTTGAATTTGTACTGGTGCATTTCAGGCACCGGCTTTTCAAAGATGCCTTTGTTCACTTTCCAGACATGGCTGACTTCGTAAACAAACAAGAGTGCCAGACCGATATAGCAGAACAGCGCCGTTGTTTCAGACAGAAGCTTTACACCTTCCGGAGACAGTTTCCAGGTCAGCAGGGCGAGCGCTGCATACATAGGAATTTTCATAATCAGCAGGAAGTAAAAATCACCTTTCGAGGTTACTTCCATAGCGCCGATATGTTTTGGCTTGAAGTAAGTAGAGCCCTTAGGTGTATCAGATACGTTCATGTAGTAGATAACACTGAACAGCAGGCTCAGAATACCAGTCACACCCACGGCATAACGCCAGCCATCATCGCCACCAAACCACAGAGCGACAACAGGCAGAGAAAAGGCCGCGGCAGCCGAACCAAAGTTACCCCAGCCGCCATAAATGCCTTCTGCGGTACCCAGCTCGTTGGCAGGGAACCATTCGCTGACCATACGGATACCGATAACAAAACCAGCACCGATAAAGCCAAGCATGAAGCGGGCAATCGCGGCCTGCTCAAAGCTATCTGCCATGGCAAACATAAAGCAAGGAACAGAACACACCGCCAGGAGTGACGAGTACACAATTCTTGGACCGAAGCGGTCGGTCAGCATGCCGATCACAACCCGGGCAGGAATGGTCAGTGCCACGTTCAGGATCAGAAGTGTCTTAACTTCGGAAGGTTCGAGCCCGAGGCTTTTGGCAATCGCCATCAGTAATGGTGCATGGTTAAACCAGACAACAAATGTAATGAAGAAGGCAATCCAGCTCAGGTGTAATACCTTCATTTTCCCTGTAAACGACAACAGGTTGAACTTTTCGGAAGACATAACGCGTCCTATCTTTTTCTTAGCTTATGTTTTATCAGAATCCGGGCGGCAGCCCTGCCCTCAGGCAGAAGCTGCGACTTCGACGACACCATTTTCAATACGGACCGCAAAACTTTCGATTGCTTTGTCCGCATCTTCAAGGCATTCGCCACTGCTCAGATCAAAGTGCTGTTTATACAGCGGGGAAGCCACCACAGGGCGCTCACCGATAGAGCCTACGATCCCCCGGGATAACACATTCGCTTTACCGAAAGGGTCGTAGTTACTGATGGCATACACTGTCTCACCCGCACCATAGCGGAATACAGCAACCTGTTTTCCACCCACCAGTGCACAGACACCAGTATCCGGAGTGAGATCAGTAAGAGGGCAAACAGAAGTCCAGTTAGTCATAACAATATCTCCAGTAATAATCTTTAAGCGTTAAATTAGCGTCTGATGCGGGCCGGGTTACTCGGCCACAGTCACGTCGGTAAGCGCAATACGCTCATCCTCTGTTGCAGGGCGACGCTGCCCACGCTCGCGGACATACAGGAGGTTGTTATCTTCCTGGTCTGCGTTAACGAAGTGCTTGAAGCGCTTCAGTTTCTCTGGGTTTTCAATAGTGGTTTTCCATTCACACTGGAAGGTAGAAACAATCTTCGTCATTTCATCTTCAAGCTCACTACAGATACCCAGTTTGTCGTTAATCACGACGTCTTTCAGGTAATCAAGACCACCTTCAAGGTTCTCAAGCCATACCGAAGTACGCTGCAGACGATCGGCGGTACGTACGTAGAACATCAGTACGCGGTCGATATACTTGATCAGTGTCTCGTCATCAAGATCGGTGGCAAACAGATCGGCATGACGTGGACGCATACCACCGTTACCACACACATACAGGTTCCAGCCGGTTTCTGTCGCAATAACACCGATGTCTTTTGACTGCGCTTCCGCACATTCGCGGGTACAGCCTGACACTGCAAATTTCAGTTTGTGTGGTGAACGCATGCCCTTGTAACGCTCTTCGATGGCCACTGCCATTGAGACAGAGTCGAGAACGCCATAACGGCACCAGGTGCTACCCACACAGGATTTTACGGTACGGACTGACTTACCGTAGGCCTGACCGGTTTCCAGACCAGCATCAATCAGCTTCTTCCAGATAGCCGGCAGCTCGTGCAGCTGCGCACCAAACAGGTCGATACGCTGGCCACCGGTAATTTTGGTGTACAGGTCATATTCTTTAGCAACTTCGCCGATCGCGATCAGTTTATCAGGAGTAATCTCACCACCCGGTACGCGCGGAACGATAGAGTAAGTACCGTCTTTCTGCATGTTACCCAGGAAGATATCGTTGGTATCCTGCAGTGGCATCAGATGATCTTTCAGAACGTATTCGTTCTGGTAGGACGCCAGAATAGAACCGATGGTTGGCTTACAGATCTCACAGCCGTGGCCCTTACCATGAGATTCCATGATCTCTTCGAACGTGGTGTAACCCTTAACGCGAACGATGTCGGCAAGTTCGGTACGGGTGTAGGCAAAGTGCTCACAGAGGCTGTGGTCAACTTCAACCCCCATGGCCTCAAGCTCTGCTTCCATCACCTGTTTTACCAGTGCGGCACAACCACCGCAGCCAGTCGAGGCTTTAGTCGCATCTTTAATATCACCCATAGTGCAGCAACCGCCCTGCACCGCACCTGAAATATCACCTTTGGTGACATCGAAGCACGAACAGATCTGAGCAGTTTCAGGCAGAGCACTTACGCCCAAACCCACTGGTTCAGCGTCCCCCATAGCCGGCAGAATAAGAGCGGCCGGATTGCCCGGAATATCCATGTCATTCAGCATCAGCTGGAGCAGCGTACCGTAACTTTCGGTGTCACCAACAAGAACAGCACCGATGAGTTTCTTGCCATCTGCAGAAACAATCAGGCGCTTATAAACTTCTTCGAGATCATCACTGAAGACGAAAGACTGCGCCCCAGCGGTGTGCCCGTGCGCATCACCAATCGAAGCAACATCAACACCCAACAGCTTCAGCTTGGTGCTCATGTCCGCTCCCTGGAAGGCCATCTTTGGCTCTTCGAGAGTCAGCAGAGTATTGACGATGTGATCAGCGGTCACTTTTGCCATCTGATAGCCCGGTGCTACCAGACCAAAAATTTTGTTATCCCATAGAGCACATTCACCGATGGCATAGATGTTTTCATCAGAGGTCTGACAGAAATCATTAATGACAATGCCGCCCCGCTCACCCAGATCAAGGCCAAACTGACGGGCCAGTTCATCCTGCGGGCGGATACCTGCAGAGAACAGAATCATGTCTGTTTCCAGGTAGGAGCCATCAGCGAAATTCATGCGGTAACGACATTCTTCACCAGCAACAATTTCTTTAGTGTTCTTTTCAGTATGAACAGAAACACCCAGTGATTCGATTTTGTGGCGCAGCAGCTTACCGCCGCCTTCATCCAGCTGCACAGCCATCAGGCGAGGGGCAAACTCAACAACATGAGTATCCAGACCGGCCGCTTTCAGAGCGTTGGCAGCTTCCAGACCCAGCAGACCACCACCGACAACAACACCTGTTTTAGACACGGCGGCAGAGGCATTAATCGCTTCGAGATCTTCAATAGTACGGTAGACCAGACAGTGGTCCTGATCCTTACCCGGAATCGGTGGAACAAATGGGTAAGAACCGGTAGCCAGAACCAGCTTGTCATAGCCCTCTACGCGGCCATTTGCTGTGGTAATGGTTTTATTATCTGCATCAATACCGACAACTTTATCGCTCATGATGTAGTTGACACCGAGGTCGTCGTATTCGGCAGTAGTCGTCAGTGCGAGATCTTCAGCGGTTGCGCCTGAAAAATACTTACTCAGCTGCACACGGTCGTATGCAAGACGTGGTTCTTCGGAAAAGGTGATCAGCTCCAGCTGGGAAGCGTAATCGGAAGTAGCGAGCGTGTTGATGAAGTTGTGGCCAACCATTCCGTTGCCGACAACGATGATGCGCTTTTTGCTCATGATGAACTCTCTCTATTAATTAATCATTAACCAGTTCTCCTAGTAGATGCGCCGTTGCCCTACCTCATCACTACGCCGTTGTAGTGAGAAATATCGAAATTACCTTAGCAATAGAAGTGCCAACTATTCAGACCCCAGTATTTACGCGGCTTTTCTCGCCTGTTTCGTTGTTAACAGTAAATAACCACGTTCAATGACGGGGCTTTTTGCACCATAAAAAGGCATCGTGACGCAAAATCGCACACCGTTAGCCCAATTTTTTTATTTTTGCCCATAGTATTTTCTTAGGTGCGATCATCCCTTACACTCCGCAACCTATGAATCGCAGGGGATTGAGGGCCATTCCAGAAAGTTGGCACTGATATTGAATATCAATCCTCAGACGTTGTGCATGGGCAGGAGCCCACTCATCGCTCTCAGGCACCAATGCTGGTGCCGTCGTTTTTGTGTTGTGTTTATGAGCATTGGCGCTCGCAGTTTTACTGCGGGCGTTTTTTTTTGGCTGAAAAGAGGTTTCTTATGACTCCAGTGACCACCCATACCACTTGCCCATACTGTGGCGTAGGCTGTGGCGTCGAGGTGAAATCACAGGACCTGGACGTCGCTCCCGTTGCAGGACTGCAAGCACATCCTGCGAATTTCGGCCGCCTGTGTGTTAAAGGCTCTGCCCTGCATGAAACAACAGATCACACTGACCGTCTGTTGCACCCTACGCTGAATGGTAAAGAAACCACGTGGGACAAAGCGATTGGGCTGGTCGCAGATAAAATGCGACAGGTCATTTCTACGCACGGCCCTGACGCCGTTGCTTTCTATGGTTCGGGTCAACTGCTGACCGAAGATTACTACGTTGCCAATAAGCTGATGAAGGGCTTTGTTGGCAGCGCCAATATGGATACAAACTCGCGACTGTGCATGGCGTCTGCTGTGGCAGCGTATAAACGGGCGCTCGGCTCCGATACCGTGCCCGGTAGTTACCAGGATCTGGAAGAAGCCGACCTCATGGTGATGGTCGGCAGTAACGCCGCCTGGGCGCACCCTATTCTGTTCCAGCGTATTACGGCAGCAAAGAAAGCTAACCCTGATATGAAAGTTGTGGTCATTGATCCACGCTTTACCGCGACCTGTGATATTGCAGATCTGCATCTGCCTGTCCGTCCGGGATCGGACACCACATTGTTCAACGCTCTGCTCACTTACATGCATGATCAGAACTGCCTGGACAACGACTTTATCGCGGAACACTGTGAGGGCATTACGGATGCTCTTGATGCTGCCCGCGCAGCAGCAGATGACTTTGCCGACCTCGAACAGAAGACAGGCGTTGACGCCAGCGAGCTCGAAACCTTTTTCAGCTGGTTCCGCGACACAGAGAAAACCGTCACTTTCTACTCTCAGGGCGTGAACCAGAGTGTTGACGGAACGGACAAGGCCAATGCGATTATCAACCTCCACCTGGCAACTGGACGCATCGGTAAGCCCGGCGCCTGCCCTTTCTCTATCACCGGACAACCTAACGCAATGGGCGGACGGGAAGTAGGAGGTCTGGCCAATCAGCTCGCAGCTCATATGGATTTCGCGGCGGAAGACAGAGAGCGCATAAAGCGCTTCTGGAACGCACCTTCGGTGGCTGAGAAGCCAGGCTATAAAGCGGTCGACCTGTTTAATGCGGTTAAAGACGGGAAAATCAAATTCCTCTGGATCATGTCCACCAATCCATTGGTCAGCATGCCGGATGCCGATGCTGTTAAGGAAGCCCTGAAGCAGTGTGAGCTGGTTGTCGTCTCAGACTGCATGGCCAATACAGACACGACTGCCGCCGCTCACGTGCTGCTCCCCGCCGCAAGCTGGGGCGAGAAAAACGGCACTGTCACTAACTCAGAGCGACGCATTTCGCGCCAGCGCGGTTTCCTGCCGCCTCCGGGAGACGCCCGCCCAGACTGGTGGATCATCACCCAGGTGGCGCGTCATATGGGGTTTGAAGACGCTTTCCCTTACGAACATCCCAGCGAAATTTTCGACGAACACGCCCGACTGTCAGCGTTCGAGAACAACGGTCGCCGCGACTTCGATCTCTCGGGTCTCACCGGTATGACCCGCGAACAATACGACGCCCTGGCGCCAGTCCAATGGCCGGTTAATGACACTTACCCTGAAGGGCGGGCTCGCTTCTTCGATGATGGCCGCTTTTATACACCGTCGGGCAAAGCCCGCTTTGTCCCGATCAATGCCCAGTTACCTGAGCAGGACGACGCCACCCTGATCATGAATACCGGTCGGGTTCGCGATCACTGGCATACGATGACGCGTACCGCTAAATCTTCCCGCCTGGCACGCCACATCGCCGAGCCCTATGCCGACTTCCATATCAGAGATGCTTCTCAGCGTGGCATCAGAGATGGCGCTCTCGTGGAACTGCATAACGACCGCGGACAGATCATTGTGCGGGCAAAAGTATCTGATGATAAACGCCAGCGCCCCGGCGAAGTGTTTGTTCCTATGCACTGGACCAGCCGCTATGCCAGCAGTGCGCGCATGGGCGTGCTGATTAATCAGGATAATGACCCGGTCTCTGGGCAGCCTGCGCTGAAGATTTCCAGAGTGGAAGCACGCCCCTTCGACATCGAATGGCAAGGCTTCGTCCTGAGCCGCACCGACCTTGGGCCATTAGACGCCGACTACTGGGCCTACAACCTGACCGATACAGGGCATATGTACGAAGTTGCGCACCGCGATAGCCCTGAAGCATTCCTGCAGAAGATCGAACAATCGGAAGGAGAAGGCAGCTGGTTACGCTTCAGCGACGAAGCCAACCATCACTATCGCCTGGCACGCGTTGTCGATGGCCGCCTGGACCTGGTGGTCTTTATACATCGCGATTACGACTTTGGCACACGCCAGTGGCTGATCGATCGCTTCGGTGACGAAGAGCTCGACAGAAATGATCGTCGTGCGCTGCTTGCAGGCCGCGCTCCGGGAGCACAGGTCGATAAAGGCGCCATCATCTGCTCCTGCTTCCAGGTTGGCGAAAACGCCATTAAAGAAGCCATTGCTCAGGGGGCAGATACGGCCGAAGCCCTGGGTAAGGCGCTCTTGTGCGGCACTAACTGTGGTTCCTGTATTCCGGAACTTAAAACCATCATTCAGAAAAGCAGCGTCGAATTTACAGATGCAGCTAAGGCAGGGTAACAAGATGTCCGAGCGTACATTGTCTTTAAAGAAAGAGCGTAACTACGGCAAAGTCTGGCTGGTTGGCGGTGGCCCCGGCGACCCGGAACTGCTCACCCTGAAAGCAATGCGGGTACTGAATGAAGCTGACATCGTGCTGTACGACAGCCTGATTTCAGAAGAAATACTGGCAATGCTGCCGCGTAAATGCACCCGTATTCACGTTGGCAAGCGTTGTGGTGCTCACAAGATGACCCAGGTGGATATTCAGAAGCTGCTGGTCACCAGTGCCTCCAGATATCAGCGCGTAGTCCGCCTGAAAGGTGGCGATCCGTTTATTTTCGGACGCGGTGGCGAAGAACTCGAATATCTGCAGAAATTCGGAATTGACGTCGAGATTATTCCAGGCATTACCGCGGCCGGCGGCTGCGCGGCAGCGGCCAGAATTCCCCTGACACACCGTCACTATGGTAATGCACTGATGCTTGATAGCGGTCATAGCCAGTTCGGTGAATATGAACCCAGTCAGAACCCGACCCGTGTTTTCTATATGGGCGTCAAACAGGCTGGAATGATTACCGCGCGCCTTCTCGGAGATGGCCTGCATGAATCAACGCCGGTGGCTCTGATCATTAATGGCACACTCCCGGATCAGGAAGTGCTGACCGGAGTTCTGATGGATCTGCCAAACATGGCACAGCGACATACGGGTTCGGGCCCAGCGCTGATGATAGTCGGTGAAGTGGCGAAGTTCGCTTCACGAAACCAGGTTCAGGCTCACAGCGAAGCTGTAGCGTGACACTCCCCGGAAGTTATCCGTCTGGACTACGGGTAATAACCGGGTTATCCCAAGTAAGCTGTTGGTCCGTTTCTGCATAAGGCCGAAAATTCTGGGAACATTCAGATATTTTCTATGCGATTGTTTGGACTGCCCCACACCCTTTTGGGTGTGGGGCTTTTTTTTTCAGAACGACGTACCAAATCTCAGCCAGGTAATCCCACCTGAAAGACCATACCCCGTATTCTCAATCAGCGCACCGGTTCCGTAACCAGCCAACCCAAATAAAGCCTTGTCGCCAAGATTGCCATCTGCAATAGCAACTGCCACTCCGGCGTACAGGAAAGGAATCAACTTCTGAGCGCGGGTCTGAAAGACAAATTTCTTAAAGTTGAGATTAATCTGCTCGTACTTAGCATTCAGTTCTCCCTGAAGCTCGCGGCTGAGAAGTATCTTCTCTTCCAGTGCTTCAGCATCGCTCAATGCTCTCTCGATATCAATTTCCTTTCTGTCGACCAGACTCTGAAGCCGGCTCAGCTCATCTCTCATGCGCAAACGATTGGATTCAAAATCGGTGGCGATGAACTCCAGGCTTTCACCATAGTCAATCAAGCGCGCGCCCAGAGCCTGAAAATCCTGCTCGGATTCATCGGCTCTCAGGGAGGAACTACTGATCAGTCCCAGCAGTAAGACGAAGACCAATACTCCTGAGAGTCTGACCGATTTCCAGGATTTTCTGTTCATTAGATACTCCTCTTGCGCTGATGTCAGCAATGTTTGATATCCCTGTCGTCAGTGCCTCATTCAACGCCTTCTGACTCTCAAGATTTTCCTTGAGTCCCTCAACAATATTAAGGTTCTCCTGGCTGATCTGATCAATCTGTTCCCGTAACTGGCGGGCCTCCTCCATCAGTCGCTCGTTCTCTGCAACCACGCCGGAATCACACATGCCGTATATTTCACATGGAAAATATCCGTTAAGAAATGCCGCGCCCGTTGAGCCTGAAAAGCCAATGGCGAGGGCCAGAACTGAGTATATGTAGCGTTTTTTCATACCGCCTCCACTGCGTTACCTGTTTCTGCCATCCGCTTCTTAATGCGATCAGCCCAGTCAACATTCATGTTGTCGAGACAGAACAGATAAAAGTTATCTTCTTTCTTCCGCAGAAAATTGGTCTCTTTGATCTTTCCGGCCATCACTTCAGACAACTGAGTATTCGTGATCGTGTCCGGGCTGTAGCCCTCGGCGATTGCTTCGCGGGCGCAGGCATCAAGAATGCCATCCCAGTTCTTATCGAGAATGTTGTTCACTACTTTAAAAAGTATTTCGAAAATCTGTACTTGCAGGCTCATTCCATTTCTCCTTATCAGGCGATTACACCGTCCGTTGAAAACAAAGACTCAATGACATGTCTGTTCACTTCGAGCAGACGTTCTGCCTCTGCTTCCAACAGCCGGATGTTACCTTTAGAGGCGTTATCCATATCGTCGGCTGCATCTTCCAGAGCAACCTGAAGACGGATGTAGTTCTCACCCAGGAACTGCTCCATCTGATAATCTGCAGCGTTACTGACGCCATCGAAAACGCAATCCAGCACAGGCAGCATCCAACCAGCTTTTCCCCAGTCACACGCCTCCCCATGATCAATCGGTCGGATAAGTTCGCCCGTGCCTATGGATAAGACACGGATGTCTTCGCCTGGAAACAGCTTCAACGCCTCGGCATAGGCAGATACAGCGGGGTTATTAATAAACACACCGCCATCTATCAGCGCTGCCAGAGAGCCACACGTAGGAATAAGCGCAGGTTCGAAATACGTAGGAGCCGCAGACGTTGCGCGCGCGACATGACGCATTTCAGTCTGATAGAAACTCGTTTTCCAACTCTTAAAAAACAGTGGTTTACGATTTCCGAGATCGTAACTTGTGATCATTACATTATTTAATGCGGCCCCCAGGGGTTCGTGTCCCAGATATTCTTCGAGGACCTTCTCAATCCCATCAGTCGGGTATTTCTCATCCATGAGCCCGGCCACCGAAGACATTCCTTTCCAGAACGATCGGGAAAATATGTCCCGGCCTCGCTGTCGATAAATATCAATCAGCTCTTTCGCAGAGAACTGAGGCTCCCCACTTCCGCTATCTTTCACCAGGCCCAGGGCAAGAATGCCGCCAGTCGACGTACCGGTGATCAGATCAAACAGTTGACAGATGGGCTTGCCAGTAACACGTTCTATTTCCGCCAACACAATGGCAGGAATGATGCCGCGTATACCACCGCCATCAATGGATAAAATATTCTTCATGGGACAGCTCCTTGGTCAGCGAGAAACCACCAACAGACTTAATGCGCCAAAACACAAAAAGTGATGGTTAACTTCCACAATGGCGAGGAACCAATATTCTGGGCCGAAAAACGGGAACTGCGCTCGAATACAGCATCGGGACAGACTTCAATATCGGCGAAGCAACGCCGTATTCTCGTTAAGTCTTTGATCTGTATGCAGAAAACTGGCTTTCTGCATGGCGTATTTTCAGCGCCAGAAACTGTCGCTTACGGACAGTATCCATGCGCGACAAACTACAGACGCTCTGACGCTAACACCGGCGAAGATAATGAGGCAAGGGCTAACTAAGGCCAGCTCTGGGGCTGCGGCGAACAGTGTCGCCAAAGATTATTTGCGAAATGGGCACAAGGAGCCGAGAAGATTAAGACTTATTGTCTATGAATTCTCGGAGACTAACATCGGGGATCTTTTTCCAGTTGTGACGTTTTGCATTTGAAACGGCTATTTCTGTTTCTTCAATATCATCCAGGTCAACAGCTTCAAGTCGCTGTCGAATAAGCTTTCGATAAGAGCCGTTCACCCACTTCTTTCTACGGGAAATCGCCCTGTGCGCAATACTGCGGGATTCTGCCACGGCGTTTCGACGGTCCTTCTGGTAGCTCAACGCTTTCTTTTCCTGGGGAGTGCGCCTGCGATTCATTCCGGAAGCACACCAGTTATATTATCTGGATGGCACGGACAGGAAGTCAGATGGTCATTCACCATGCCCATGCTTTGCATAAAAGCATAACAAGTGGTGGGCCCCACGAACCCGAAGCCCATTTTCTTAAGTGCTTTACTCATGGCCGCCGAGGCATCGGTCTGCGCCGGAGCATCACTGAGTGTTGCCAGGCGGTTAATGACGGGCTTCCCTCCAACATAGCTCCACAACCATTCCACCCAGTTGTGGCCCTTCTGCTCTGCTGCAACCCAGGCTCTGGCATTCTTGCGAATCGCCTCCAGCTTGCCACGATGACGGATCAACCCGGCGTCTGACAGGCAGTCATCAATGTCACTGTCGGTCATGGCAGCCACCCGCTGCGGGTCAAAGTTGTGGAATCGCTGACGGTAACAGGGGCGCTTTTTCAGAACAGTAATCCAGCTGAGACCGGCCTGCTGCCCCTCAAGGCAGAGTTTTTCAAAAAGCCTGTCAGGCTGATAACAGGGAACGCCCCATTCAGTATCATGATATTCGAGGTAGAGGTCGCCCTTTGCCCAGGAGCAGGGAGTCAGTTCCATCAGGAGATCTCAGCCTTCTGAAAAATAAGTGTTCGATTATTGGCAGGCATTTCTTCGTCAGCACGCAGAAACAGGTCATGGCTACGTCCGAGTAACACAATCTGCTCGAAGTCTTTTATTCCACTGTCCGGGTTACGTTCACGCAACCACTGATCCAGCGCGATATTTCCCTCGCTGGTAAACTGGCCATCATAGTTGTAGGGGCCGTACAGGATCAGCAGTCCACCGGTGCGTAAGGCCCGCTGTGCTCCCCGGAACAGGCTTTCCACTTCTGCCCAGCTGACAAAATGAACGACATTAGCGCTGAACACAGCGTCGGCTTCGCGAGTGGGCCAGATATCCTGACGCACATCCAGTTCAAGCGGGGCCAGAAAGCCATCACGTTGACAATGTGTCTGCCACAGACGGATATCATTGAGGCGCTCCCGCACTTCAGTCGGCTGCCAACGCACCCCAGGCAGGTGTTCTGTCATATAGGCAGCATGTTGACCCGTGCCGCTACCGACTTCCAGCACGTAACTCGAGGCAGGCAGGTACTTCCCCAGCACGTCAAGGATCGGACGTTGATTCCGCAGGCACGCTTCTGCGACCGGCAGATGTTCGGAAGAGACAAGATCGTTATTAACCACGTGTTGCCCTCTCAGGGAAGCTCGTTCTTGTTATTCAGAGAGGTGTCCAGTATCTCACACCCTGTCATCTTGGCAATCGAACCCGTGCCGAATACGCCAAAATACTGAGTTATTATTGAACCTGTTCACAATTTGACCAGTGCATTTTCTGCCATCTTTAAGCATGGAAATTGCTGGCTGGAGGGTCAGGCTTTAGAATATGGCACTTTGAAATTGCTAACGGCCAATAAGTCACTATGCGCGCTACTGAATTCCTGATCGCTACAGAAAAAGAAACCCCTGCTGACGCGGTGGTCATCAGTCACAAGCTGATGCTCCGCTCCGGCATGATCCGCAAACTCGCTGCAGGCCTGTATACCTGGATGCCTCTGGGTCTGCGGACGCTGCGCAAGGTCGAAAAGATTGTCCGTGAAGAGATGGACCGTGCGGGTGCACAGGAAGTGCTGATGCCGACCGTCCAGCCCGCAGAGCTATGGGAAGAAACCGGCCGCTGGTACCAGTACGGTGGTGAACTCCTGCGCCTGAAAGACCGCCACAACCGTGACTTCTGCTACGGCCCGACCGCAGAAGAAGTGATCACCGATCTGGCCCGCAATAACATCAGCAGCTATAAGCAATTGCCGATGAATCTGTATCAGATTCAGACCAAGTTCCGTGACGAGACCCGTCCTCGTTTTGGTGTCATGCGGGCACGTGAATTTGTGATGAAAGATGCCTACTCATTCCATGCCAGCGAAGAAAGTCTGCAGGACACGTATGACCGCATGCATGCTGCGTACTGCGCGATCTTCAACCGTCTGGGGCTTGATTTCCGTCCGGTACTGGCAGACACAGGCTCCATCGGTGGCGCGTCTTCTCATGAGTTCCACGTACTGGCAGACTCCGGCGAAGATGACATCGCGTTTTCAACCGAGAGCGATTATGCCGCCAACGTCGAACTCGCAGAGGCACTCGCCCCCGCTGGTGAACGTGCAGCACCTTCCGCGGAGCTGCAGAAAGTATCCACACCGGATGTCAGCAGTGTTGAAGACGTTGCAGCTCTGCTGGGAACCGAGACATCCCGCGTGCTGAAGGCCATCGTCGTCCGCGGCGCGTCGGAAGACCCGGACGCAGAAGAAGGCGCCGCGGGTGAACCGGTTGTGCTCTTCCTGCGGGGTGATCATCAGCTCAATGAAATCAAAGCCGAGAAACTGCCAGGTGTGCTGAGCCCGCTGCAGTTCGCGAGCGAAGACGAAGTCCAGAAAATCGGTGCAGTGGCTGGCTTTACTGGCCCACGCAATCTTTCTGCACGCATTTACGTAGACCGCAGCGCCGCTCACATGGCGGACTTCTTCTGCGGTGCAAACGAGAAAGATGCTCACTTCTCTGGTGCAAACTGGGAACGTGATTTTGAAGCTGGCAGCGTCGTTGATATCCGCAACGTCGTGGCAGGCGACCCAAGTCCATGTGGCAAGGGAACTCTCGACATAAAACGTGGTATCGAGGTAGGCCATATTTTCCAGCTCGGCACCAAGTATTCCGCAGCGATGAATGCCAACGTTCTTGATGAAAACGGCAAAGCCCGCACCATGATAATGGGGTGCTACGGCATCGGCGTCAGCCGAGTAGTCGCGTCGGCTATTGAGCAGAACAATGACGACAACGGTATTATCTGGCCAGATGCCATTGCACCTTTCCATATCGGTATTGTGCCTATGAACATGCACAAATCTGAGCTGGTAAAAGAAACGGCTGAGAAGATTTACGCCGAGCTCAAGGCTGCTGGATTCGACGTTTACATGGACGACCGTGACAAGAAAACAAGCCCGGGAGTAAAGTTTGCTGATATGGAACTTATGGGGCTTCCGCACCGCATCGTGATCAGTGACCGGGGTCTTGAAGACGGGACGATTGAGTACAAAAACCGTCGCGCCGAAGATAAAGAGAATATCCCGGCCGGCGATATTATTTCCTTCCTGAAAGAGAAGATCAGCCTGTGATCGTCCGGCAGCGGGTAACAGGTTTACTTTCCGCTTCACTGCGGAAGGGACTGTTGCTCGCTGCCCTTGCACTGCCCGCTCATACTGCATACGCAAACGTCGACAACGAACCCGATCCGCAACTGCGGGCCGCGCTTCTCAATGCGGTCTCTGCCGCAGATTCATTTGGAGACGAGTTCGACGCCCAGGTATGGTTGGTTGATATGTCCAGCCGCCTGAAGCGCTACCGCAGTATGCGCCACGACGAAACCCGGCTGGACCTGCTTCGTATGGTGCATCAGGAAGCCACCAGAGCCGGACTTCAACCAGAACTTGTACTTTCTGTGATTCAGATTGAAAGTGCCTTCGATCGCTTTGCGCTCAGCTATGTTGGTGCGCAGGGATATATGCAGGTGATGCCATTCTGGAAAAAAGAGATTGGACGCGAAGAAGACAACCTGATGGATACCCGTACTAATCTTCGTTACGGCTGTACCATTCTTAAACACTACCTCGACCGCGAAAAAGGCAATCTTACCCGCGCTCTGGCACGCTATAACGGCAGCCTTGGGAGAGTAAAATACCCAGAGAAAGTCCTGATGGCCTGGGACAAACATTGGTTTGTAAATTACTGATTTACCCCTGACGCTCCCTTGGCAGCAATCTTACGCATAAAGGAAATGACCGCGATTTCTTCTCTGCTCAGGGCGGTGCCGCCTATTTCCATGGCCTCATAATTTTCACTTAACGCCAGCTCATAAAGCTCCAGCTCCCGCTCATCCAGATCTGCCCAATAACCATCCCGATTACTATCGATCCGACATTTGCGAGGTAAGCCCTCCTCCAGATGAATAGCCCCGGGGGAGAAAAACAGATTTTCGTAAAGACAACCGTATATCTTTCCGCGATCCAGCACTAAATCCCACGGAAAATCGCCATTGACTTTCTTGCCTTCAATCAGGTTTTCACCAGACCAGCAAAATGAATTAACTACTATTAATGCGACAAAACCAGCGCGTTTGAACGGCATACAGAACCTCCCTTTCTCGTGATATCGGATACTAAACACCTGTCTGTTACAAGGGAAGGACCTGGCTCACAACACGACCACAGAAGAGTAACGGGAGGTAATTCCGGCCTGAAGACTTTCAGGCCTTAATATCAGGAAGATTCAGTAGTCGTTGGCGATCAGTGCGTCGGCGTTCTGCATACAACGCTGAATAGGGCTACGACATACAAAGCGCTCGGTGGGTGCCTGTCGCGCCCATTCAGTCAGGGCCCTTTCATAGGCCTGTCGATCTGGCACACCGATTTCAATGGCCTGCCCTATGCTGTTCAGAAGCGCTTCTTTCTCAATGGCCATATGATCAACAAGACGTTCGTAAAACTCTTCCAGATCGCCATTCTCACGGCGATAGACATCAATATGGTAAATCTGATCCTTGCCCTGGCGCGCGAACTCGCGGATCTGAACCCAACGGGTTTCACCGGCATCACTGCGGATATTCCACAGCGCGTGATCGTTGATGGTCTGGGCGTTTCCAGACATTGAGATTAGCGCCAGCCCCAAAGCCAACGCAGCACGATAAGACGTCATACCTGAACCACTCCCTCAGACACATCCCTGCAGACAGCCACGACAATAAACACAGTCAGCACTGAAGGCAACGGCTTTTGCGGGCCGGTACCCCTGCATCGGGGACCGGCCCTCGCCTTCAGTCGGAAGTCGCGTAAAACAGCTGCCCTTTTTCTGTCAGCGCCCAGACCGTCGAAGCATCTCTGACGGCAATGCGCACCGTGCCCTCAGGCACCTTCGCGCCTTCTGTCCATTTAGACGCCGACGAATGCCAGAGATACAGGCGGTTGTCAGTACCAAGCACCACAACCGCACCGTCAACACCAACGTCTATATCCAGTGCTTTTCCGGGTATTTTCTGCATTTTACTGGACATCAGACGTGAGGCGTCAGAGTCTTCTGAACGGTAGATATTTCCGTTACCATCCACTGCCCATAAGTACCCGCCCTGCTGCGCAATAGCGCGGGCTTTCAGGCCAACTTTCTTCTGCCAGCGGTGATTCTGACGCAGCCAGACTTCGCCTCCAGTGCTGTCCAGTCGTTCGCTGACGACCCAGAGTTCACCCTGAGCATCAGACGTCAGCGCCGACGCCGTGCCGTCAACAGAGATTACTCTGTCGTCCGACCCCGCACTGTAGACCAGTTTATCGTCGTTTTTCAGATACCAGAGACCACCATCGTGTGCCGAGGCAACATCGACATAATCATTGCCAAGGTTTTCCCAGGTCCCACCAGATTTCGAAGGCTTAAAACGCTGCAGAGTTACACGCCCCCGGTTCTCAATAACGCGGAAGGCATCACCTCGTGTCGTGACGATTACGTTACTGACATCGTCACCTGCCGTTGCGAATCGCAATGCGCGGATCTGTTTCTGCATGGCAGCTCCCCCTGATGTTGCCACCATACGCGCCGCCTGCACCTCTTTCACCGCAGCCTGAATCTGTCTTTTGTCCTGCGGCAACGTTTCTGCGCCAAGAACGGTACTCCACTGGCCTTCGACCTCCTGACTTCCTTCGCCAGTAGCCAGAAGACGGGGAACATCAAAAGGACGACGCGCCTCAGCCAGCAGCGCATTCAGGGTTGGCTCCGCATTTGCGCGCTCGATCTGCATTTCTACCCAGGCAATCACAGTCTCTATTGCCAGATCGACAATGATCTGCGGACCTGCTTTGGCGACTGCAGACATCACCATTTTCGAGGTCAGTGTTGCCCCTTTTGCTGCGGCTTTTTCTGCAGCTTTCTTTGACAGAGTCTGTAGCGCATAACGGGCAACCGCCTGCTCTGCTTTTTCTGCGCCTTTAGTGAGGGTTTTACGGATGGTTTTCGCAGCAGTTTCCGGGAAGAGTTTATTAAGAACAGGCTTCGACAACAGTACTTTGCCATAGACAAAGCCAACGGCTTCGCCTTTTACCTGATCCATCAGCACACTTTCGAGGGTGATATCGGTGAAATCCGGCAGTGGCCACAGCTCGTTACGCACCGCTTCGACTCCCATACCCGCCAGAGCCGCCGTCGTACCGAAGGTGGTGGCCGCGGCAGCAACAGTGACACCAGCTACCATCACAGTGCTGTACACTTCGTTTTTCTTTCTGTCGGCTTTATCCCAGGCCTGATAAGCCTGCAGAGACTGCTCTGCCAGGAATGTGCGGAAGTGAACAACGGCCTCGGCAAAACTTTTCAGCAGTTTTTTATCCGCCTCGCTGGCTTCCTGCGGGCGCATCGCTGCGACTTCCAACCGGGACATCACGGCAAGCGCCAGAATTGCGCTGGTATGGGGAGCGTCATGAATCTCCTGCCAGGCCGCATCAATGGATTCTTCTTCCGTCATTTTTACCGAGGAAGCCACATCTGCGGCGATGGTCTCAATCGTCGTACGATTGCTGATTAACTCCAGTACGACCGTTTCTGCACCATCAAGACCGAACAGACCGGGCTGCTGGTATTCCGGAGCCTTCCAGGAAATACCATTCGATTCACAGGCTGCTCTGTCCCAGACTGCAAGCACCGTACGGCGGTACCCCACGGGGCAACTCCAGCAGCTGCCACCACCACTTTTACCAACCTGCGCAGGAAAACTACCGTTGTATTTTTTCTTAACCTGATTACGCACCCGGGTGTCTCTGGCATTAACGAAGTCGAACATCTGGCCGACCGGACAGGTCAGTGCAGACGTCTGAGTTGCCCGGGCAAAATCGAATCCGCCGCCTATTTCACAGGCTTTGGCGCCATTGATCGGATAGACGGTACGATCAGCCGACTGAGGACACGTCCAACACTCGCCTCCATTGCGGATATCAAAAATCTCACCGACCTGACATTTGGCTTGACCAGTGAGTGTCGCTTTCGATTGTTGTGCCTGAACAACCTGAGAGCAGGCACGCGCGTGATCCACTGCGTAACCTGTACGGTTGTATCCTCCCGGACATGAATAGCAATGTCCGTCTTTAGGGTCCCAGAACTGACCTGAAGGACAATCAGTACCCAACAAACCGGTGGCCCGTCCGTGCCGGCTGATGCGCTTAAATTTTTCTTCCGCTGGCTTTACACACGCATCTGCCCATTCCACCGGAGCAGCAGAACGATTAAAGCCTGAAGGACAGCTCCAGCATTCGCCCCCACGTGTCGGATCGAAGAAACTTCCATCCGGGCAGATTCCGCCCTGTAACGTTGCCCGGACAAACTGCCCTCGCCTGGACGGGTTGGGTTTGGCACACGCCCGGTCTGAATCTACTGCGGCGGCCGATCTGTCATACCCTTGCGGGCACGACCAGCAGCTCCATAACCCAACATCAAAGAAGCTACCGGCCGGACATTCGCCCACCGCATCGCCTTCGAAAATTGCTTCTTTTACCGAACACGGTGGCTGCAATGAGCCGTCAGATTTCAGGCCACCGCATTCGGTGTGGCCTGCAGTTCCTGCGGCGCCGTAGTCACCGGCGGAGAGTCCGGACGCGCAGATCGCCGACGAGAAAAGACATGCGCTCAGAATGACCATCGCGCGTAAAATTACAGACATGCTCACACTCCTTGTCGCCGGCCTCGGACAGTGTCAGAACACAGATTCAGGGAGGCAGCTGAGATAGATTCAGGGAGCGGAAAATATAAAAAAGTCAGATGGCAGGAACCACCATCTGAAAGTATGAAGATTCGTAAAGTATTTACTGACGCACGGCCTGCGAGGCCAGTCGGCAACGCTCAGCGGGGACAAACAGCTGCGTCATCAGATATTTTTTAAAGCCCTCTTCGTAGGGCACCTGTTTCAGCGCTTCGTCCATGCAGGTCAGCCAGGCATCCCGCTCAGCCTCCTGAATATCCAGGTGTGCGTGCGCTCTGGGAATCGCAATCGGTCCGTATTTTTCGCGGTACAGACGCGGGCCGCCCAACCAACCACAAAGAAAGCGGGTCAGTTTATCGCGCGATTCACTGAGATCCACCGGGTGCATCTCCCGGATCTTTTTTGCCTCAGGGAGAGTCTCCATCGCATCGTAAAATGCGTCGACCAGCGCGCGGATTCCGTCGAACTGACCGGCAGCCTGATAGGAGGCGTCTCCGACGCCCCAGACGGCTTCCGGCTGACCCGAGTCGGCCATCAGGCGAACTCTTCCATAAAGTCAAGTGAGGCCTGATGACGGATCGTGCGACGGTGGTTAGCCCACAGTTCTTTGACTTTTTCCTGGTTGCACTGCTGCCGGTCGACCAGAACACGGGTCTGCAGCTCACCTTTACTCTGTCCGCCCGTCAGCGGCACTTTCGAGAAGACAAACTGGTTAGACACCAGATCCATAAACGGACCAGATTTACTGGTCGGCATAATAAACAGCAATTGCAGACCGAGACTTTCCGTGAGGTAGTTAATAACCTCTTTCGATCGGGTTTCATCCATTTTCGAGAAGGCTTCATCCACGAGTACAACTCGCAGGTGTGTATCACCTTCATTAAAGCGGAAGGCCGAAGTAATCGCCGCAGACCGGATAATATATGCCGGAGTTTCAAGCTGACCACCCGAGCCCGTACCGTACTGGCTCAGCGCAATCGGATCTTTATTCGCCGGCTGCTTATAAATCTCGTAAGAGCGGTAATTACGGTAATCTGAAATACGCTCCAGCTCGCGCATGGCCTTCTGCTCGTCGTCTTCCAGCAGCATGGTCATCAGGTGATCACGCACGCGTTTGGAGGCTGCAGACAGGTCAGCGGTAAAGAGTGTCGCACCGTCGCCCAGTGATGGGTTTTTAATGACCTCATCAAAGAACTGCCAGTATTCCTTGTATTCAGGCACCCACTCCCAGTCGAACCAGTAGGTTTCGCGGTCTGCACCAAACTGGTGGTGTGCAAGCTCTTTATTCAGGTCTTCAAGGATGCGCTTACCATCATTAATTGCCTGATATATTGAGTGACAGAGGTTTGTCACAAACACGTTATTAAAGCTTTCACGCAACTGATGCAGCTTATCCTGCTTCTCTACCAGAATATTATTTTTCAGGCGGTTGTGAACACGCTCAACTTCGCGCTGAAGACCGCACACTGAAGTGAAGAATTCCGCGCCATGCTCATCCCGGTAATCCGGGGTGTAGACGATTGAGTCGATGGTCTGACAACGCTGGTTATGCTCGGTGATATTGCGCTCAATCTCGTACGCCGTGGAGTTAAGCTCCTGAGACACACTTTTGCGCAGATTTTCGATGGCATCTACCGGGCTTTCTTCAGCTTCTTTGTCGGCCTGTGCCAGACGGGCTTCAAGATCGAAGTCTGGCCAGATGCTGACGATGGAACGTAACGCCGCCTCTTTGGTTTCGGCCACATCGGAGGTCTGCTCCTGATGCTCACTCAGAGCCTTAACGGCTTTTTCGGCATCGTTCAGCTGCTGTTGCAGGCGTCCGAGTTCACCATCCAGCTCTTTGATCTGAGCATCCAGATCATCTGCTTTTTCTTTCAGAGCGGTGAATTCGTGTTCAATGTCCCCGAAGCTGGTGACATCTACCCCGTTAAGGGAGTTTTCGGCCTGTTGCATCTGATACTGCGTATCCAGCATAGCCTGCATCTGATCTGCGAACGTCACATGACGCAGGAGATTAACGGCATCCAGCAGCTGCTGCGCCTGACGTAGCTGGTAGTTCGCTTCGTTCGCCTGGTCTGAGAGTGCATTCAGTTCACTGCGCTTAGCCGCCAGAGCACGCTCACGCGCACCAAGACCAAATACCAGCTCAGTATCTTCGAGGTCACAACGGTAGATAGAGTACGCACCGGAACCCAGACCCTGACGGGTAACACCACGCCGGGTCATCCGCAACGCCTGCAGGTCTGGTACCTGCTCTACTGAGCCATAACTGGCTTCGAGATAAAAACGCGCGGTCGCGTGTTCGAAATCCATCAGATGAATGATGGAGTTTTCCGGAATCCGCATCCGCTCGCTGTCTTTTTTGGCCTTTTCGCCCTGAATAACACGAGCGCGGCTTCCGCCCGGAATCTGGCGCAGAATATGTGCGGCTTCCGCTTCGAACGCGGGCTCAACAATAATGCTGAAACGGGCACCGCCGATGTAACCTTCGATAGCGCTCTGCCATTCCGGATCGGTGACCTCGACATAATCTGCAAGCACCCGTGGGTCTGCCTGTGGGCACTCGCGCATAATGACTTCGATCGCCTGACGGACATATCCCGGATAGTTAAGCTGACGGGCTTCCAGGCTGGCGATATCGTTCTGCTTCTGCGTCATACGATGCTGCGCCTGCTGCAGCTTCTGCTCGCGGCGATCGGCAACCCGGGCGATCTGGTCACGCAGAGAAATACCCGAGCTTTCCAGTTCTGTATCATGAAAACGCTCACGCCACTGATTCACCAGTGACTGCTGCTGACGGGCCTCATCGAGGTGCGCTTCAAGAGGAGAAAGATCGACCCAGTCTTTGCCAAGCAGTTTGCGGAAGTCAACCGCGCCCTGATCTTTAATGGCGAGAACTTCGCGAGCCTGCTCAGCGATACGCTTACTGCCCAACGAAGGAATTTCAGCCGCGACATTGGTTTTCTGTAACGCGCCATAAAGCAACTCAGTCGCGCGCAGAGAAGCCTGCAGCATCTGATCCTGCTCGAGGAGAGGAATGGCCTGCTGCTGAAGTTTCTTTTTGCCTTCGGCAATGGCTTCTTCGGCAGCGTCTTTGTCCTGCAGGGCAGAAATGCCCTGCCGGCGGGCCTCCATCGTAATCAGTTGCTCGCGCACCTGTTTCCGACGATCCTGAGCAACGTCACGTTCTTTCTGAGTTTTACTCAGTGCCTCACGGACCTGCTGCTGAATTTCCTTAGCATTAAGATAATTAGCCTGATCATTCAGGTAGCGGCTACGCGCCCCTGTGTATTCCAGAACGTTGTAGTCGATCCATTGATCAATATAGCGCCCGGCGGCACCACGCGTTGTGCTGAGCATGGAAATGGTTTCAGCCAGGGTATCGGCTTCAGATTCCATCGCATAAATGGTTTTCATCAGATCAGAGACGCTGCGGATCGCATCGCCCATATCTTTGGCTTCGAGGATTTCGTTGGCCACAAAACCATTAATACTTTTCACCGGTTTGTATGCCATAAAACGCGAGAACGTCCGGGCAGCGTTCATTGCCTCCCGTTCTGTCACAGCATCGTGACGGCCACGCAACGCACCATAAAGGCGGCGAAGATATTGTTTTTTGGTGTCGTACTTTTCGATGTTATCGGCATTAACCCGACGGGCCAGATTACGGGAAAGCTTATTCAGCGGGATCACTTCTTTCTGGTCATCACCCACCGTAATCAGAAAATCATCCTGAACCAGCTCTTCACCTGCAACAATAAAAAACTGCAGATCGTTCTGACGCGCTACTGGCTGACTACCGGCACGGTCAATGGACGCGCTGACACCTATAATTGCGGTAAACGGCTCACCGCTTTCGCCCTGAGTCGGATGAAATACTGCACCAAGATACCCGACAGCACCATTAGGACGAGCGTAGCTGCCGTCATCACAACCCAGCACGTAAGACGCCAGCGTCCGGACGTTTTTCCCACGACCACGCTGGGTCGCTTCATCCTGACCGGGGTTGTAATGAAACAGAGTATCGTGCGCGGCGGTCATAATGGTCTGAATCGCATCCGCTGCGGTTGTCTTGCCCGAGCCGTTACCGCCGGAGAGCAGATTAATCGGACCAAACTCAAATTCTGTCGCTGGGATGTTGCCCCAGTTAACGTAAATAAATTTTTTCAGAAACATCGTTTTTATTCTCCGAACAGGCTGACCGGCTGCTTGTTATCTGTTGCCTGCTCTGGCGCGTCTTCGTCTTCCGACGCCTCGGCAGAGTCAGTCTCTTCTTCATCAGCGACCTCTGCGGTCACTGCAGGCGACTCCGGCAATTCCTCAGAAGCAGTGTCCTGAATCTCAGCGGCATCGCTATTATTTTCACCGTCATTATTTTCTGAGTCATCATCACTCTCAGAAGATTCATCCTCTGCAGTCGGTTCACCCGGGACGTCTGTCGTCATCTCAGCTGTTCCAGCATCGGCTTCGGCAACAGCCTCGCCCTCAGCGTTTTTTTCCTGAGTCTCTGCCATCAGCTCCGACAACACCTGATCACTGACGTAAGACATAATCATCGGACGGATACGAAGCCACAGGTCACCATCTTCAACACTGTCTTCATTCTGCAGTTGAATCAAACGCAGCTGACGCAGTTTTCTGAAGAGAGCTTTCCGGTCTGTCACGTTCTCCGGCAGGCTGCGCTTCAGCAGATTTTTCATCGCGATACTCAGGCCTTCAAACGAGACCATGACACAACCCTGCTCATCCACCGCACCTTCGCGCAGGGCTTTGTCGTACTGCGCACGCAATACAAGAATTAATGCCACTTCGTTCTGATTCAGACGCTGACGGAAAGATGGGCTGCCAGTATTCTGCTGATCCTCTTCCATTCCCGGAACCTGCGCACCTGGCGGGAACAAGCGGACAAACTGAAAACGGCGATCATGCTGAATACGGATACCAAGCAGCGACAGATAATCACCCACCAGTTCCTCAAGACGCACATAACGGTCATACAGAGTCTGTTCGATCTGTGACTCATCCCGGCAGATAACGCCATAATCCAGCAGGCGGACCAGTAACTCTGAATATTCCTTCTGGCTCAGGCCTTCTTTTTCCAGGTCTTTTTCAATCTCGTGCAACATAATCAGGACTCTTTCTGAACCAGTTCGAAGGTGAAGTGGTCTTTTTTGATGAAGTAACCGTCGCCATTTTCTTCACGAGGGTTTTCATCATAATCAATGCGGAATTCAAACTCTGATGACAGCCCATCAGCCGCGCCAAGGCCAATCGCATGAGCAACGGCAAGAAAATCTTTAGCGCTTTCAATCGGAATATCGCGGGTAGAAACGCGGCGTCCGGAACTCAGACGTGAGGCCATAAACTGACGCAATGCCTGCTGGTTAACCAGAAACGCCTGATCAAGTACCTGCTGA
>Ga0208830_1000165_pt1 | contig 37045 bp, 26 predicted proteins | sample DeeseametaMP2634_FD_184169 | JGI IMG/M metagenome (GOLD analysis project Ga0208830, IMG submission 184169) | Marine microbial communities from the Deep Atlantic Ocean - MP2634 (SPAdes) | ecosystem: Environmental > Aquatic > Marine > Oceanic | place: Northeast of Antigua and Barbuda, North... | reverse complement strand
CAACTATCACGGGACCGGCAGCCTGACCATTCAGGTGTCTGACGGCACAGATACTGATTCAGAAACGATCTCAGTCACAGTGACCCCGGTAAACGACGCTCCGGTGTTCGCGGCGACAGGCAACCAGTCAATGAGTGAAGATTCCTCGGCGAACTTCACCCTGAGTGCCAGTGATGTTGATGGTGATTCCCTGACCTACAGCATTCAGAGCTCGGCACCGTCTCTGGGGGCCAGTATCAGTGGCAACGTTCTGACCGCGAGCCCGCTCCCGGATTACAACGGTAATTACACTGTGACGGTTCAGGTCTCCGATGGCAGCCTGACCGACACCGATGTATTCACTATCACCGTCAACAACGTTAATGACGCGCCGGTGTTCGCCGCTGTCAGTAGCCAGAGCCTGAACGAAGACACCAGCACCAGTGTCAGCCTCAGCGCCACCGATGCCGACGGCGACTCGCTGAGTTACAGCATTGACAGTGCCGATGCGAATCTCGGGGCGAGTGTTTCGGGAAGTACTCTATATATCAGCCCGGTGGCTGACTACAACGGCTCAGGCACCATCGTAGTCCGCGTCAGTGACGGCTCGCTGGCCGATACCGGCAATGTCAGTGTTACCGTCAATCCAGTGAACGATGCTCCTGTACTCGCAGCGCCCGGCAACGCCACCGTTAACTTTGCAGACAACACAACGGTCACACTTTCTGGTTCAGATATAGATGGAGACTCCCTGACCTACTCAGCAGTGTCTGCCGATACCGGTATCGCTACTGTGTCGGTGTCAGGCAATCAACTGACCATCACAGCAACCGGAAATACAGAAACCAGCACAACCGTCACGGTAACTGTCAGTGACGGCAGTCTGACAGACGACCAGACCATGACAGTGACACTGAATGATCCGGCGACAGCAGATCCACTGACGGCTGGCACAGGCGGTACTGTGCTCAATGATGGTGACACGCTGGAAGTCAGTCTGAATGATGTTGCGGTCACCCTTGCAGGTGGCACTGAGAGCTACTCTGCAACCCTGTTCTTTGATGGCGCGGACCGCAGTGAACTTCTCTCTCAGTCTGCCAGTGTGATTACCGTAGGCATGCCTGAAAGCGGCGCCTTTGCAGGTCTCTATCGCCTGGATGTGGACGACGGCGATACCACCGCGACCTTCTGGCTGGAGCGCCCTCTGCGCCTGAGCAGCAGTGTTTCCCCGCTACTGGCAGGCTCGGATGCATCCACCCTGACCATTGAGGGCGCACCTGTGTCCGCCAGCGTCAGCCTCGCAGTGTCACCTGCCGGGCTGACCTTCGCCGACAACGGCGGCACTACGGTGTCTTCCGCCACAGCTCCGGACGATGCACAAACGTTTAACGCGATCGTACTGACACTTCTGCCCGTCAGCAGTGGTACAACAGGTATCACTGCCAGCGCCAGTAATATCCCGGACTCTGAGCTGGATGTCGCGACTGTGGCGCGCCGCACACTGACGCTGACCGTGCGCGACGAAAACAATACCCGGGTTCCGGGGGCAGACGTGCAGATATCTGACGAGCGCTTTGCCGAGTGGGGTCTTGAAGATAGCTATCAGGCAGACAGCACTGGCAGTGTCACCCTCGAACTGCCGGCACTGGATATCGGGATAAACGTCAGTGCAGAAGGTTTTGCTGACGCCACGGTTGAGCTGCCAGCCGCCGCTGCCAGTGCCGTCGTGAATCTTGATCCGGCCGCCACACTCTACGCGGTACGTGGTCAGATTGATGCGCGCGGATTCACCTTCAGTAACGAGGCTCCGCGGATCTCGGTACGCCTGTCGGATGGTAGTCTGAGCACTCCAGAGGTAGAGGAACGCAGTAACACCCGACTGGAGTACAACTGGAGTACGTCTCTGAGTGGCGCTCTGCCGGAAGCTCTGGTGGTATCACACAGTGCCGTGCCTGAGGTTGAGATTCCTCTGAATCCTGCCTTCTCTGAAGAGTCTGTCGATATTCTTCTGGCGGTGGCAGCTACTGAAGATTCAACAGAATCCGGCGCAGGCAATGGACTCTGGCTGCTGGCGTTCGGTCTGCTTGCTCTGCTGCGCCGTTCAGCCCCAGAGAAGCTTAAGCGCGACCAGTAAGGTAATCACTTCATAGAGTCGTTTGATGAGCAGATTACCGGACTGGATGGATGTGTGGGCTCCCAGGAAACCTCCAACCAGGGAACCCGCCACCAGCGCCGGAATCCAGCTCCACTGGACCTCGGCGACCGCTCCCATGGTAATCGCGCCAGTGCCGTTCCAGCCGAGCCCCACGGCGACCAGTGTCTGGGCCACAGCGCGCTTGTATTCCAGGCCAAACCAGTACACCAGCCAGAGGGTAACGAAAAGCCCTGAGCCTGCAGACAGCGCCCCATTCGCAAAACCGATCAGAAACAACACGCCGCCACCGATCAGCATCCCGGACAGGTCACGATGTTTGTCTTCTGTGGTGAGACCCAGCTCAGGGCGGAGCCACGAATACAGCGACAGCGCCAGTGTCAGAACGCCCAGAGCAATCTCGGCTGCCCGGGCAGGCACATCAAGAATAAAGAGCGCGCCCCCAACCACGCCGGGTGCACCTGCAAGAAATATCAGCAGCAGAATGACTTTATCCAGATGCCCTTCGCGCAGATGCCGCAGCGTTGCTCCCAGACCAAGCGCGACGGTCGCTATTTTGTGTGTTGCCAGCGCCAGCGGAAACGGCAGTCCCATGAAGATCAGAATCGGCAGCTGTATCAGACCTGCACCGCCCCCCGCGAGTGCGGAAAACCAATTCGCGGCAACGGCAATAACAAATAAGATCAAATGTTCTGTATACTCAGCCATAGATGACTCAACAGTGGAAACGCCCTGATGAAATACGCTCTCTACTACCATGACTACTGCCCATTCTGTCAGCGGGTGCTGATGACATTACCCAGCTTCCGGGTCAAGGTAGAGAAACGCAATGTGATGGAAAATCCTGAGTTCCGTAAACAACAGCAGGCTGCAACCGGCAGAACTACAGTGCCCTGCCTGCTTATCGAGAACGGCGACTCTCAGGAATGGATGTATGAGTCTTCAGACATTATTGCTTATCTGAAAGGCCTCTGAGACCTTCGGCCAGCTCACCGCTGGCCAGTAAACGGCGCACCGTATCCACGACCGCCTGAGTCTGAGCATCAACTTCGACGTTGATTGCGTCACCCACTCTGATCAGTCCAAACGTCGTAACATCCCGGGTCTCCGGAATCAGATGTACCGCAAAGCGGTCTGCTTCGACTTCTGCAATGGTCAGGCTGCAACCATTCAGCGCGATATATCCTTTATCGAGGATATATGCCGCCAGGTGCGCAGGCCGCTCCATCCAGACCACCAGATTATTTTCCGTTTCGATGATCTCCAGCACACTTACCTGATCCATGATGTGACCAGACAAAACGTGTCCGCCTATTTCGTCACCAAAACGCGCCGCCCGTTCGATATTGACGATATCGCCTTTTTCAACGGCCCCCAGATTGGTCACTTTTAACGTCTGGCCGATCGCATCAAAACTGACACGCCCACCATCAATCGTGCGTGCGGTCAGACAGGTACCGTTGATCGCAACCGAGGCCCCCGTCTCAAGACCGGAGACAAATTCTTCAGAAAATTCGAACACAAAGGTTGCAAAGTCATCGCGGGAAATACGTTCCGCAACAGGCATACGGGTCTGAACAATGCCAGTGAACATTTCGGGCCTCCAGGCGTCACAGTTGACAGAATTATGCACTATACTGGCGGTTAAAACCCAGCAGAGTACATAAGTTGGACGTTAAAAAAACAGGACTGATTCTCTCCGGTGGTGGGGCGCGGGCGGCCTATCAGGTTGGCGTACTGAAAGCGATCCACCGGATTCTCCCAAAGGGCCATTATAATCCGTTTGATGTGATTTCCGGTACCTCAGCGGGCGCAATTAATGGTGTTGCCCTGGCGAGCTATGCCGAAAATTACCGGATTGGGATAAAACATCTCGAACGTATCTGGATGCATTTCAGCTGCGATCAGATTTACCGCACGGATTTTCTCGGTGTCTCGAATGGCCTGATGCGCATGATGCGCTCGCTGATCATCGGCCGCCGTTTTAAAAATGATCCCGTATCTCTGCTGGATAATAAACCGCTGCGCGACCTTCTTAATGAAGCCATTAAATTCGATCAGATTCAGTCGGGCATTGATAATGGTGCATTGCACGCCATCGCGGTGAACTGCTCGGGCCTGGAAAGCGGCGAGTCAGTCGCCTTTTTTCAGGGGCATTACAGTATTACGAACTGGCAGCGCCATCGCCGCATTGGTAAACGTACGCGAATCACGCTGGATCACCTGATGGCCTCGTCCGCCATCCCGATGATTTTCCCTGCCGTCAAACTGCACGGCGAATACTACGCCGACGGTGCTGTGCGTCAGCTTGCTCCCGTCAGCCCGGCACTGCATCTCGGGGCGGAAAAAATCATGGTCATCGGTGTGAGTGGTATTGCTCACAAACGCAAAGACCAGAAAAAAGAATCCATCGCCTACCCCAGCCCGGCGAAGGTGATGGGCCATATGCTTAACGCGGCCTTTCTCGATAGTATGGAAACCGATGTCGAGCGCCTGCGCAGAATTAACCGGACGCTGGAGCGGATCCCTGAAGAAATTCGTCAGTCAGAAGGCATGGAGTTGCGCCAGATTGAACTGCTGGAAATTAACCCAAGCCGTTCAATTGATCAGATTGCAGGAGAGCACGCTGCCGAAGTTCCCAAAGCCCTTAAAATGGCATTGGGTGGCAGTGGCAACACCAGTCAGAATGGTTCAGGCATTCTCTCGTATCTGCTTTTTTCTCAGGGTTTCTGTAAAGCACTGATCGACCTCGGCTTTAACGATGCCATGGAGCGCGCTGACGAAATCCGCGACTTTTTCAGTGATCACTTCAAAGAGTAAGGAGATTCCATGAACCAATACCGGAATATTGTCGTACTTACCGGTGCAGGGATTTCTGCAGAGTCGGGAATCAATACCTTCCGGGACAATAATGGCCTCTGGGAAAATCATCGTATTGAAGATGTCGCAACGCCTGAAGCTTTCCAGCGTGATCCGGTGCTGGTGCAGAAATTTTATAATCTGCGACGTGCCGGCCTGAAAGAAGTTGTACCTAATAACGCCCACAAAGCCCTGGCGGAATTCGAAAAAAGTTTTTCCGGCGATTTTCTTCTCGTTACTCAGAATGTGGATGATCTCCACGACCGGGCCGGTAACGAAAAACTGATTCATATGCACGGCGAACTGCTGAAATCCCATTGCACAACGACAGGTCAGGTGCATCGTCAGAGTGACGATATCAGCTCAGACAGCCGCTGCCTGTGCTGCAATACAACGACACTCAGGCCGCATATCGTCTGGTTTGGTGAAATGCCCTTGCAGATGGAGGCCATTTACTCGGCACTGGAAACCTGCGACCTGTTTATCAGCATAGGTACCTCAGGCAATGTTTACCCTGCCGCAGGTTTTGTTGAAGTTGCCAATCAGGCGGGGGCAAGAACGGTCGAGATTAATCTTGAGCCTTCCCGCGGCGCGGATGCGTTTTCTGAAGCAGTGATTGGCCCCGCTTCAATCAAAGTGCCTGAATTTCTCAGTTCGCTGTAAGCCCACTTGGCAGGCAAATAGTTGTCAGGCAAATAAACGCTGCATTTCTTCCAGGCTGTGCAGCTCGTGAATCAGCTGTTCACGTTCGCTGCGCGCGACTTCCTGCCAGCTGCGGTCAGACAACGCCCCTACCAACGCATAAAGAAAGTTCATACTGGGCAGGTTGTCCCCCTGCTCCCGGGCGCGCATCCTCAGACGGTAAAACGCCATGACAGGTCCGATCGCTCGCAGATCGTCGACATCGCGTATGCCAACCAGTGCCAGTGATTCTTCGCTTCTGGCTCCCAGTCCCCGCAGGTCTCTGATTCTGTCCATTCCCTTGCCCTTAATAAACACATGTCTAACTTCTGCGTATATTGCACATATTCACGCATTTTGAGTAGTGACTTTAGTCACTGGTGTCCCCGGCGGAAAATTTGTGACATTTGATCTACTGCTATCACAACTCTTAAGACAGGGACGACCAATAATGAAAATTCTCACTCCCAACCTCAGTGCATTCGTAAACGCCATGATCAGTGCTCTGGTCAGCGTGCTGCTGACCGTAAGCCTTTACTGGGTAGCTCCCTCCCCCGCCCACGCTGATACGACCCTGTCGGCGCTGGAAGATCAGATGAATAGCCTGATTCAGGCAGAAGGCCAGTCAAAGAAAATGACCCTGATACTGGAAAGCGAATCCGGTGTCCGGTTTATCGCCAGTGTGCTGGAAGAGCCCGATGATTTTCTCTACCTGCCTGATTCAACCACCAAATGGATCACGAGCCTGGTGATTCTCGATCAGGTCGCAAAGGGCAATCTCAGCCTGGACACTAAGGCGGCTGACCTTCTGGCAGAACGGGCCGACTGGCCACAGACCGGTAACCTGAGCCAGATTACTCTGCGGCACCTGCTGGCACAGACCTCTGGCCTGGTCGACAACCCATCCTGTTCGTACCTGCCGTTCTATTCCATTGAAGGGTGCGTTAAGCAGATCGCCCGTATTCATGAAAAATACAGTGATGACCCCGACTACGCGCCGGGCAATGGATTTTTCTATGCCTACGCCCATTTTCAGGTGGCAGGTCTGATGGCGATCGAGGCTGCTCAGCGGACAGAACCGGACCGGGAGATGGATTGGGATCGTCTGCTCCGGGACTTCAAAGCCGGGACGGGCCTTATGCCCCGGGCGTTTTATATCATTCCCAATCCCTGGAATCCGATGCTGTCTGGCGGTATGAGCTGGAAAGCATTGGATTATCACGAAGCGATCAGAGCGATGTACCACCGCCAGGTACTCACCCCAGACCTGATCAACGCCATGCTCGCACCACAGACGCTGGACTCAGTACCTGATCCCGCTCAGAAGTTCGCATTTAACCCCATGTCCGAACAGGGCTATGACCTTGGAGTGATGCAGTACGGGCTTGGCAATTGGGTTGAAGGCGATACAGATGAAGACGGCGTCTGGCAGAGCTGGGGGCGCAACAGTAGCGGCGGGCTTTTTGGCTCATACCCGTTTATGAGCGAGCAGGATGGCTACTTCGGAGTTCTGGCAAAACAGAGCACTCCCAGAACCTTCGACGAGGCCTATGCCTTTTTCGAACAGCTGGAGCCTCTGATCCGGCAATGGGCTGAACTGGCTAACCAGTCTCAGCCTCAGTAGACAGGCTGGGGAGAAGTCCGGGCCTACTCCTGCGCAGGTCCGAGACCTGCCATCTGTTGCCGGTATTCTGCCGGCGACACTCCTGTCCAGCGACGGAATGCGCGGGAAAAATTCCCTCCCCCCTGATAACCCAGTTCGTCTGCAATCGCTGAGATTCCGTAGGCATTGTTCATCAGCAGGTCCTTTGCCATCGCACATTTCGCGTCTTCGAGAAGCTCACGATAGCTACTGCCCTGGGATTCGAGGTACCGACGCAGGGCACGTGGTTCGGAGTTAAACTGCGCTGCCAGCTCTTCAAGCCCCGGGAAATTACCGGAACGGGAGCGCAGGTACTGTGTGATCTGCATCAGGGTCGGTAGGTCGCCCGCCGTCAGCTCGTCCTCCATCTGGTGACACTGCTCAAGGGCGTGATGCAGCCCCATCTGACTGGCCGTCGGTAAAGGACGATCAAGAATGGACGAAGAGAAACGGAAGCTGTCTTCACTGGCGCCGAAGATCATTGTCGGCAGACGATCTTCATAGCGGGAAATATAGGCTGGGCGCTCCTGCGCCAGATGAATTTCTGCCGCATCCGTTTTCCCGAGCACCAGCTCCATAACCCGGTAGGCACTGATGACAGCCACTTCAGACAAAAGGCAACAGATGTTTCCGGGGACCTCCTGCTGCTCAATCAGCCGCAGCGAAGACCAGTCATCGCCAAAGATAACTTCCATATCCAGACCGGTTCTCAGAAGGTGCCAGTAACGTGTACTGACCATCAGAGAGTCACGCACGGTGGCACTGCTCATGGCAGCCAGCCCGACCATGCCAAATGCGGTTGGCGGGATTCGCAGCCCAACTTCAATGCCCAGACCATCGTTCCCGCACTCTTCGAGTATCAACTCCAGTAAACGCAGGAACATCTGCAGATCAAGCTCTGCAATCCCCTCATCAAGACCCCGGTCATACCCAACAAGCGCCAGCAGGGTATCCGGGTCGACACCGCGCTCGGCCGCCGTATCCAGATACGCGCGCAGATAAGTATCCGACACTATCACATCAGAATTATGTGCCTGAGATCTGAGTACACGATTGTCATGAGGCTGAAACAAAGAGTCTGTCATTATGGGAATCTGTCGCCAAAACACACTGCAGTCTACCGGTGGGTCCAAGGGTAACTCAAGGAGTCACAGAGGCCGCAGGCAGGTGCGAACAGGACAATTCTGCATCATTTTTATCTTCTGATGGCCTGGGGTCAGCAAGAAAAAACCCGCCAGAGGGCGGGCTTCAGAAGATCGGTCAGTCGTTTTCTTTCCAGAAAATCCTTTCGATCATATCGCATCGGTTGAGACCATTGCGGAATGCCTCCGGACCGACCAGAGTCAGGCCTTCGCCACAGATCAGCTCATCCGGATTATCCGGGTCCTGCGCCGCTTCAGGCATGAGAACCACCGGGCTCGGCGGTATCCCGGTTTTCACCGTCTCGACCACATAGCGGCCATCATCAATCTGGGCCGGCGGTACACCCATGCGGCTCGCCAGATTCGTGCCCATAGGGTCACGGACATCCGCCATGTAAAGTCGCGAGGTACCCAGCGTTCCGCACTGTGCCGTAATGCTGGAGGCGTCGTTGGGTGTGTAGGTCGTAAAGCTGACCAGCCCCTTAACCGTAACGGAGGTCGCCAGAACTTTCTCATACGCGTCTGTCAGCGGAATATACCAGCCATGGGAAGCTGTCTGGGCATCGCTTGTTCCCCACTCCTCAAGGTCACCAAAGCTGACGCTCGAATAGCCCTCCGGATATTGCTTACCGATCAGGTCTTTAATCAAAAACTGGTAATCGGTTGTGGTCTGACTCAGTGGGTGTGCCCGGTAGCCAGAACCGATACTGATCAGAATGTAGCCCGAACCGTAATCGTTGTAGTAAGTGATGTCCGGTGAACTGAAGAAACGGCGGTTGCCCTGCGCATCAGAAGTATTGATATCGGCAATCACCCCCCCCGTCGCAAACGTCGCTGCATTCTCTGCACTCTCACTGAGATCAAAGCGCCAGACCCGTCCACCCACATCGGCGGCATACAGGAGATCAATGTAGCCATTATCGTTACGGTCAACCGGGATCACGTCTGCGGCAAACGCACTGAGCATCTCGGATTCCAGACCCACATCGCTGAGCGCACTCCAGAGTTTTTCACCTGTGAGGGCATCAATCATATACACAGTGCGACCGATGGAATTCCCGGAGCGAGTCAGCGGGCCGTTAAGGTCATCACCATCTTCATCCGGGTCATAGCCGCCCGATGCGAACAGCACGACCTTGTCCGCACCCTGATAGCGCACCATGGCCGGGATCAGAGAACCCCAGGTCTGACCCAGCTCACTGAAACCGGAGGTGACTTCAGGAACATTGATCAGCTCATCGTCGACGTAGTTGCCATGAACCTCCCACAGCATCTGCGGGTCATTGCGATCGGTCACATCCAGAGCGTAGTAAGACTGGCCTCCACGGCGCATACCAACAAACAGGTAGACCTTGTCGGTGCCATCGACGATGCCGTTGTAGTTAGTATCGTTGTGCCAGTGAGTGACGGCACCATCAAGGCCATACACCTTTTCACCACTCAGATAACGTTCACCTTTAAAATACTGATATGGATTCTGCAGAAGCTCGCGCGGAATCAGAGAAAAATATTCCTGCGGGTTTTCAACATCCGTGCTGAAGGCGTGCAGGTAACCACTGTTCGTGGCGATAAAGGCCACGCTGTCATCCGGACCGTAATTAATCACCAGTGGCTGACTGTGCAGAGGGTCTTCAATCTCTGTGCGAACCGACCCGTCACTGTTGTAACCGAGAACCCAGCCGATCACTTCATCACGCAGACTGGATGTCAGGCTTTCGACGACACCTAACCCGAGCAACTCATCCGTCAGCACGGTTTTCACCGACGCCGGAATATTTCCGATCACACTGTTGGCCGGAACACCGGTCGGAGCAGCGAGCTTTTCGATGCTGCCATTCACTGTGGTAAATACTTTTCTTGGCGACGTCAGACGACTCGCCGCACCACCACTGTTTACCGTCGCGCCGTCCGGGGTTTCGCTCCAGAAGCTCTGTGCGTTATCGGCGAAATATCCGGAGTCAGGATCAACCGCAGCAAAGCCATTCTGGTCTTCAATGGTGCCATCACTGCGCATCCGGTAGCGCTTCAGGTTGCCCTTCCAGTTCTGTGTCTCGTGCGGTGCAAAAACAGAAAAATACACCTCATCACTTTTTTCCAGACTGTTAAACGAGTTCACGGAAATCGTTGGTGAGGTAAACGATGAAGGCACATCAATCGGCGCCAGAAAGGCCTCTTTCAGTGCGTCAGAAATTTCGCTGTAGGTCTCAACCGGCGTAAAAGTGCCGCCACCGGCTTCCGCAATATTACTCAATACTTCGATGGCATCGCGGTCATCATTGATAAAGCCACCAATCGTATCGATGGTGATGGTCTGAGTGCCGCGAACATCCGAACGATGATCAACATTATTCATGTAGTAGGCCATCTCTTCGACGCAATCGCCGCTGCCCCCACAGTCGTATCCTCTCCCCCAGTCGTCATCGTAATAATCTTTGGCCGGCAGATTCATATAGCGCACAAGATCATCAATCTCGTCATTCCGCTCGCTGTCTCCCGTGGGGTCGCCATCACTGAACAGAACCACTTTGGTTGCAATAGAGCACTGCGGAAAATCCGGGGCCTTATAAAACGCCTGATTGCTATCCATCCGGGAGGCCGGAACACTAGGAAAATCGATTTCATCTTCACGACCGCGTTCATCAAAAATCGTCGAGCGCGAATCCAGCCCGAAATCCACTGAACGGCCACTGAGATAGCGCCAGGCTTCCCAGAGTGCTTCCGACATAGGTGTGGTCGAATCCGTCGCCCAGCTGTCGATGTGATAATTAAAATCGTCGACCACCTCGGTGATCGGAGTGACCGGAATGTTGACGAATGCGCCGTGGCCATCGGCCTCAAAGCGCATCAGGCCAAGGTTCAGGCCTTTAATCTGTGTCGTTGCGACCACTTCTTTGGCCACAGTTTTGACCAGTTCAAGGCGGGTAACTTCTTCACTCGCCAGCGGAGTACCCAGATAATTCAGGTAGTTCCCGCTCCAGAGAATATCGTACTGACCGTCGTTGTAGCGGCCATTACCCCAGTCCCAGCGTTCAGAAAAAACATAACTCGTGGTGTACGGAAATGTCGCGCCCGGAGGTGTCAGATGCTCGTACTCGGCACCGTTGTATTCATACGGCCGATAACCAAACTGACGACACTGCAGGATGGTTCCCGCCCCCTGTGACACCGTCGGGCGATCAGATGCCAGCATGTCGCTGTCGTACTGAGGCGCAGTCCAACCTGTGCCCGGCTGCCAGAAAGCAAACCGGTCGCGCGAATAACCGCGGCGTTCGATGGCAGAAAACGTGTTGTCATCGCAGACGACTGAACTCTCTGCGACCTGATACTCCTTAATCAGAGCCACCTGAGCTGAGGTCAGATTGACCTCCAGCTGATCATCCGAAAAGGTATCTTCGCGGAAGACGTAATACCCTTCCGGATCAAAGCCGTAATACTCGGTCGGATAGGTATAAGACGAGTCATAGGCCGGACGTCGCACTGCCATGATGGCATCCCGCTCCATACTGGCCGAGGTATCGACCAGGAAAACGACGTTAGCGCCCTGGGTAGCGTTTTCCCCAGAATAAATTTCAACATCGTCAGCAGAGGCTGAGGCCGCAGACAGAAATGACGCAAGCATCAGCGCCGTTACGGGGTAGGAGATCTGAATCTTCATTGTGCAGCACTGGCCAGAAAGGAGATGTTCAACGTCTGCGACGAATTGAATGCCGCGTTGTTTTCAATCGCTGCGTCCGCATTAATCTCAAAGGGTAGACGACTGTACTTACCTACGCTGGTGTCTGTACCCAGCGCATGGCGACTGAACATAAGTCCACGGCCGACATAGACGATACTCGTCTCTACCTGAGTCTTTTTGTAGTTGGGTCCGGGATCAATGCCCTGAGGAGTAAACTCTGGCAGGTTGCTGTCCTGATTGATCTTAACCTCGCCTTGCTCCATTTCGACGGAGAAGGCCGCATCGGCAAGCAACTGGGTGTCCTGACGCACGCGGGTGAAGTTAGACTCCAGCTCACTCATTGCGGCCTGAAAAACAGACTCTTTGCTTTGCGTGTTACCGACCATGCGGATCTGCATCGACGAATTCTGCAGTGCAACGAGCGCAGTCATGGTGGTAGCTGTCAGCAGGATCATGCTGACGATCAAGGCGGCACCGCGTGATCCTGTAAATGATCTGGCCTGCATAGGTGTTCCCCTGTTGAAGCGTGAGAATGTCATTCTTTCTTATTATTAGTGGTGCGCATTTATTCAGCATGACGCACTCTGTCTCATTCGTACTCTACTTTAAACCGGACAAAGTTACAGTCAGGAAAAAGTAAGAAACACTTTGTTACAAATATCACTCTAACCCGCATTCCCACTCAAGTTAGTGACATGTGTATCAATTAAAGGAGCAAATTCGGCAAATAACAGAAATGTGGCACACCAGGCCCTACGCCCGGCACGATCTGAAACATTTCAGGCAGGCACAAAAAAGCCCGCATGATGCGGGCTCAGAATCCGTTCAGGAAGATATCAGTCTTCGTTCGTTGAACCGATTTTATGAATCGACAGGTCAGCACCGTTGAATTCTTCTTCTTCATCCAGGCGGATACCAGAAACCACCTTAACGAATCCGTAGACAACGAAACCACCGATCAATGCAACGCTGATACCAGCCAGAGTACCGATCAGCTGAGACATCAGGCTGACACCGCCCAGACCACCAAGCGCTTCTGCACCAAAGATGCCCGCCGCGATGCCGCCCCAGGCGCCACACAGACCGTGCAGAGGCCAGACACCGAGCACGTCATCGAATTTAGGGAATTTGTTCTGCGCCAGGGTAAACACCCAGACGAACAGAGCACCAGCCACACCACCAACAAACAGGGAGCCAATCGGGTGCATGACATCAGAGCCTGCACACACTGCCACCAGGCCAGCCAGCGGGCCGTTATGAATGAAGCCGGGGTCGTTACGACCAACCACCATTGCGACAACGGTACCACCTACCATTGCCATCAGGCTGTTTACCGCCACCAGACCAGAAATACCGTCGAGGGTCTGAGCAGACATCACGTTGAAGCCGAACCAGCCGACAGCGAGAATCCAGGCACCCAGTGCCAGGAAAGGAATATTAGAAGGCGCAAATGCAATGACCTTACCGTCACGGTAACGGCCTTTACGGGCACCAAGCAGCGCAACGGCAGCAAAAGCGATCCAGCCACCCACGCCGTGAACAACGACAGATCCGGCAAAATCGTGGAAGCCAGCACCGTAAGTTTCTTCAAGCCACGCCTGGAAGCCGTAGTTACCGTTCCAGATAATGCCCTCGAAGAATGGGTATACGAAAGCCACCGTCAGCGCGGAAGCAATGAGAATCGGATAGAACTTCGCACGCTCTGCGATACCACCAGAAATGATGGCAGGAATTGCCGCAGCGAACGTCAGCAGGAAGAAGAACTTAACCAGCTCGTAACCGTTGTTCTGAGTCAGCTCAGTCGCACTGGCAAAGAAATCCATGCCATACGCGATCTGGTAACCGATAAAGAAGTAGGCAATGGTAGAAATACCAAAGTCTGTGATGATCTTAACCAGTGCGTTGACCTGGTTTTTATGACGTACGGTTCCCACTTCCAGGAACGCAAAGCCCGCGTGCATGGCCAGAACCATGATGGCACCAAGAAGAATAAACATGGTGTTTGCGCTGTACATCAGCGTTTCAACCGCGGAGTTGATACCTGTGATATCCACAATAAGCCCTCTGAGTAGTTCATTTCTGTTGTTGCGTCTGCGCCCTGCACTCTGACGGTGCTTTGTAACGCAAAACCGGTCGGTGATACCGCCGGCGATTCCATTTCAGGGAGCTGTTTTAGCAGTTTCCATACCAACTTTGTCATCTTTGACACAATCCGCACTCAAAAACGCCCCAAGCAAGAGCATTCGTGCACTTCATTCAGGCAACAAAGTAGAAACACCAAAGCGAGGACCGCCCCGAAAAATAAGAATCAGCACCATTTGAGAACACACAGTTCAAAATTGCACAATTTAAGTGCATCTCTAACTTTTTCGTCGCCGGATGCACAGGCGTCAGCGATTAGGCCAGACGCCATCCATCATCATTGGATAAGTCACCGGCTTGAAGTCATGAAATTCGATATCCCGGACCACGGAAAAATCACTCCAGAGTCTGCGGGCACCTTTCATCCAGTACGTTGGGCGAACCCGCCGGTCGATTAACTCAAGCTCCTGCTCTGTGGCCGGCCGGGCTGCACCTGCTTTGCCATAGAGGCGAACACCAGGTGTCTGGCTGAATTTGCCCGTTAACAGCGCTTTCAGCCAGAACAGGCGACCGACATTCACTGCCATCACGCAGACATTGGGGTTGTTATCGATATTCTCACCCAGAGTCACGGCGTAATGATCAAAGAAATACCCTGTACCATCATCGCGCAGGAAGACAGTACCAACTGGGGTGATATGAGGGGTGCCGTCAGGGCTGACGGTTGCAATTGAGCAGTGAACCGCTGAAGCCTGAGACTGCTCCAGAGTTTTTTTGATGTTCGTCCAGTGGTCACTCAGTGTCATGAGGTTCTCCTTCCATGGTGAACCTCAGGCTAACAGAAACCGCTCGGGAAAACCCTGACGTATCAGGTGCGGTGACTGATTTCGAAGCAGACGTGAATATTCTGGCGACGATCAAAGTCTTTGGGAATCGACTTACCACTGACATCTTTGATATCGAACTCTGCCAGGGCATCCCGGTCGAGCGCAAATTTACGCAGGTTATTCGAGAAGATCAGTGTGCCACCCGACGCCAGACGATCCATCGCCATCCTGATCAGGTCGACATGATCGCGCTGAATATCCAGCACGCCTTCCATACGTTTGGAGTTTGAGAAGGTTGGCGGGTCCATAAAGATAAGATCGTATTCGCCGCGATCATCCTTCAACCACTGCAGGCAGTCAGCCTGAACAAAGGCATGGTTGTCCGGGTTGATGCTGTTGAGGCGGAAGTTATCCCGCCCCCAGTTCAGATACGTACGTGACATATCCACACTGGTACAGGTCGCTCCTGCCGCCGCCGCGTGCACCGAACCGGTCGCCGTGTAGCAGAACAGGTTCAGGAAGCGCTTGCCCTGTGCCTGTTTTGCAATGTGCAAACGCGTAGGACGATGATCCAGAAACAGCCCCGTATCGAGATAATCACGCAGGTTCACCAGAAGTCTCACCTGCCCTTCCCGGACTTCCATCGTGCGTTTGTCGTCATTCTGCTTTTCGTACTGTTTCTTGCCGGTCTGGCGCTCGCGTCGCTTCAGTACAATCTGCTCTGCAGGCACGCCGGTGACTTCCGGCAATACGGCAAGGATATCCAGCAGGCGGCGTTCGGCCACCTGAGGATCAATTGACTTCGGTGGAACATATTCCTGCACATGCAGCCAGTCTTCGTAACGATCAACGGCCACCGCGTACTCCGGGATGTCGGCGTCATACACACGATAGCAATGGATGTCTTCGCGTTTCGCCCACTTTGCCAGAGTCTTCATGTTCTTTTTAATACGGTTGGCAAAAGCTTCTACCGGACCGCGGATCGCGCTCGGCTGAGGCTGGGTAGAACGCTCGTCAGCCGCCCCGAAAATAAGCAGCCTGGTTTCTATCTGTGCATTCAGGAAGCGGTACTGTTTCTCCAGCGGGCGACGGATCGCCCGGGCCAGATCGGTATTACCGGTGTACACCACCAGCCGCCAGTCCGGCAGAGACATGGCCGCATCGTGCAGCTGCTGATACAGCGGCGCCAGCTGAGGCAGCTCACTCAGGCGCTCACCATAAGGCGGGTTACAGATCAGCATCCCTCCCTGTTCTGCCGTTTCTTTCTGGATACGCAGATCTTCTACTGAGCGGCGCTCCAGATGAATCTTCCCGGCCAGTCCCGAGCGCTCGAGGTTCTTCCGCGCGGCATTCAGCTGCTCTTCATCAATATCAAAACCGTAGATACGGCTCTGCAAACCGTTGATGCCGGCAGTGCGGCGCTGACGGGCCTCGTCGACCAGGCTCATCCAGAGCTTGCGGTCATGACCGAGCCAGCGATCAAAGCCCCAGCCCTGGCGGTTCAGCCCGGGAGCAACATCAGCAGCCATCAGTCCAGCCTCGATCAGCAATGTGCCAGAACCACACATAGGATCGACCAGAGCTTTTCCTTCCGCAGCCAGCGCCGGCCAGCCAGCACGGATCAGAAGCGCTGCAGCCAGGTTCTCTTTGAGCGGAGCCTTACCCGGCTGCAATCGATATCCACGACGGTGCAGGCTGTCACCTGAAATATTCAGATAAAGATGCAGCAGGCCTTTTCGCAGCTGTGCCTCGATCCGGATATCTCCCGCCTTATCGACCGAAGGACGACTGCCGGTCTTATCGCGGAAGGTATCAACCACGGCATCTTTGATCTTCTGCGCACCGAACTGCGTGTTATTGATAAAGTTGCTGCGGCCGTGAAAGTCGATGCGAAAAGTCGCCTCGACGGGAAACAACTCAGACCAGTCCACACTTCGGGCTGCTTCGTACATTTGGTCGACATTGTCTACCTGACATTCCTGTAGTGGCAGAAGCAACCGGCTGGCGAGTCGTGACCAGAGACAGACCCGGTAGGCCACCTCAGAATCACCGCTGAAATGAACTCCAAGGTGGCCTTCCTTATGAACATTTCCACCTAAGTGTCTGATTTCATCAGCGAGCAAGGCTTCTGTGCCTTTGGCACACACGGCCAGCCAACGTGGATTTGAATCGTTCTGCTCGTTCTGAGTCATGAGATGCTACCGGTCTTTAAATAACGCAGAACGTTAAAAAAACGTCTGCTTAGAAGAAATCAATCGTTAACTTTCAACATAGTGTCACGGTACAACTATCCGTGGCCCGCCGATTTTCTGTGGCTGCCGACCGATGTTTTCAGTAACAGCGAGGAAGCAACACTATGAAGAAACAGAAACGCGATATGCACGAAAGAGCATTTGCACGTGGTTACCGAGCTGGCGTTGAGCGCCGCTCCAAGGATCTCGCCCCTCCAGGAGCCAACCGGGAAGACTGGTTAGCCGGGTGGCGAACTGGAAGATCAGACAACTGGGACGGCTACACGGGCGTTTCTGGTATTCATCGAATGGTTGTTTAGTACAGGGCAACCAACAACCCTTTTCACACGCTCCTGACGTTTAACGTCAGACCTGTGCCCCCTCTCCACGGGGGTCCGGCCCGGCAAACTTTGCCGGGCCTCTTTATATCAACCTCAGGCGTTACGCAGCGAATCGACACATTCGCCGACCAGCTCCGGTCCCCGGTAAATAAAACCCGAGTATACCTGCACCAGGCTTGCGCCGGCACGTAGCTTTTCGGCCGCTGAACACCCATCGAGAATGCCACCGACACCAATCACAGGAAGTCTGCCCTCCAGCGCACTGACCAGGCGCTGAATAGTGAGCGTCGACAGCGCTTCTACTGGAGCGCCTGAAAGCCCACCAGCCTCGCCACCGTGCTCTGCTCCCTCAACTCCGTCACGGGAGAGCGTGGTATTCGTCGCAATCACTCCATCCATTTCACATTCAACGAGTGTCGCGGCGACCGTGTCCACCTCGCTTTCCGTCATATCGGGCGCAATTTTCACAAACACAGGCTTGTAGCCATGCTTCTGCGCCAGCTCTGCCTGACGCTTCTTGATCGGCAACAGCAGGTCACGCAGGGCATCACCGTACTGGAGCGTACGCAGCCCCGGTGTGTTCGGCGAGGAAATATTCACAGTAATGTATGTCGCATACTGATACACCTTATCGAGGCAGATCAGGTAATCCGACGTAGCATCTTCCACGGCAGTGTCGAAGTTCTTGCCGATATTGATGCCGAGAACCCCTTTAAAACGCGCCTTTTTTACCTGCTCAACGAGATGGTCAACGCCCTTATTATTGAAGCCCATGCGGTTAATAATGGCGCGCTGCTCCGGCAGACGGAACAGACGGGGCTTAGGATTTCCGGGCTGTGGGCGCGGAGTGATGGTTCCGATTTCAATAAAACCGAACCCAAGGCGGGCGAAGGCATCAATATAATCGCCATTTTTGTCCAGTCCGGCAGCCAGCCCAACCGGGTTCGGAAACTGAATTCCTGCCACGGTCACCGGAGAGTCAGCCACTGGCTTCACAAGAAATTTCAGTAATCCAAGACGCTCTGCCGTGCCCAGCATGTTCAGCCCGATTTCATGGGACGTTTCACCGTCCATCATAAATAAGAATTTCCGGGCCAGGCCGTACCAGTTCATAGCTACCTCTTGGGGAGTAAAAATCTCAGAATGGCGCGCATTATAGGGATTTCATCCAGGTATGTAGATGATCCGTAACAAAAAAATCAGCCAAGGCGTTCAATCGACTCGAACTTTCCTGCCTGACTGAAGCGGATAGCAAAACGTCCCCGGACACCGTCATGCCCGACGACTCGCTGTAATACACCCGCGGGAAACTGCACGGTGCGGCCATCTGATGTGGTTGCAACCACCCGCGACGCTGAGCCGCGGTAATAGCGCTGGTATTCATCTGCGCTGATGTAGATATCGACGATGACTTCCTGGCTCATGGCGCCTTGTCTCCCGACAATTCCCGGCGCAGACGCCAGCGCTCCAGTCCTTCGCGGAAATCCCGGATCCAGCGCATCACGCGGTTGGTGGCAAAGTCAGGGTTTCTCTGCCGCAGAATCACTTCTGGCTGCAGATAATCAGGCATAATTCCAGGCCCTGCTGTATTAAACAGGCGCGCAGCAAAGGCATCGTACTTATCCCACGGAAGGAATTCCGCACGACATGCCGGGCCGTAATTGAGTACAGACTCCAGCAGTCGCAGCGTGCGGAAAGAAGAACAGTTCACGCTTTCGTTCCAGGCGGGGTCGACATAGCCTGCCAGAGTGAAAGGCGCCGCCAGCACCCAGTCGTCATTCTCGCAGCGGATATAAGGCTCAGGAAGCTTTTTCGTCAACGGATCAGGATGATGAACTAGCAGACGGTTCCAGAAACGCAGGCCATTAAAATTGGCGACCAGATCAGCATAGGAATAAACACCGGTGGTCTGCGCGCCAAAATACACCGACTCAGTCCACTCCCCAAACAGCAGGGCATCATCGACAGGGCGATCCAGATAGCGGGTTTCGTCGAAGTAGCTGAACCCTTCAGTAAAAAAATGCCCGAGTTTATCTGTACCGATCAGTGTATCTCCGACCCGGATCACAGACGCAACGCGCTCCGACAGCACCAGCGAAGGAGACTGAGGCCAGGTAAAGTCCCGGTATACCGAATCACTGAGTGCAACGCGGACCCGGGAAATATCCGGGCTTTTTTCTGCGAAGCTTTCCAGCTGCCCAACGATCGGCCGGGCAAGCAACAGCTCCACCGAGTCATAAAGACGGGGTACCGAACAGTGTGATTGTTTGGGGACCCGCTGAACTTTTCTGGGTTTGAGATGGGGCTCGTTACGATTGGCCCGCTTCAGTGCACGCTTGAGCCGGGATCTGACCTCTCGATCAAGCGCCGGGGTGGCGTCGGTCAGTCGGGTGCTCTCAATACCGAAAAACTGGTCCACCTCTGCCGCCCGGGAAGACAACGAAAGCAGTAAGACCAGCATTGCAGCACTGATGAATCTGAAGCAGCTCATGGAGCGATCCGGTGTAAAAGTTGCTGCAGTTTTACACCGGGTCGCTCATGGGTTCAACCAGAAGGCCGATTCAGAAGACGCTGTGACGCTTAGTCCGTCTCACGACGGTGACGGCTGGCCTGTGCAAGATCCAGCAGCTCACGCAGGGCCACGGCAATCATAGGGAAGTTCATCTGCTCGGTTGCTTTCAACTCGTCCAGCATTTTCTGCCAGCGGCTGACGAGTAACTCCTGCTCTTCCTGCCAGTGCGCAATCGCCTCTTCAAGGGAGGCATCATCAGGATGCCCTTTGAGGATACCTACGGTCAGAGAGCGCTGCTGCCAGTCGAGATCATCACGGAAGCTTTCACGAGCCATTGCCTCCCAGTGATTACCCGCGGGCAGCGCATTGATCTGCTCCAGGAACCAGCTGAGGGAGAGGTGCTCACCCACCCCGAAGTAGGCTTCAGTGACCTGCTCTACGGCACAATCACTCTGCGATGCAGCTTCAATAACGCCGAGTGCCGCGTAGAGTTCACTTGCCCCCGCACTGAAGGCGGCGAGATCTTCTGGCACGCCCAGCTCACAACGCTTCTGGTAGAGCGCCTGCCAACGTTCCAGTGCCGCGCCTTTTAGGGTGTTACCCAGGTTCGCAGCTATCTTCTGAACTTCCGGACGGAATTTCGCGACCTCATGTTCGATATCGACATTAACCCGACGATTACGCAGGAACCAACGCGCCGCCCGGCGGACCAGGCGCATCAGCTCGGCCATCATTTCTTCCTGAACGTCAGTATCAATCTGATAGTCCAGCGCATTGATTTTCGACCAGTAATCCGCAAGCGAGAACACATCCCGAGCGGTCACATAGGCCCGTGCGATATCGGTCACCGAGGCCCCGGCAGAATCTTTCAGGCGATTAACGAACGTAATGCCCATAAAGTTCACCAGGTCGTTCGCCAGCTGAGTCGCAATGATTTCTTTCCGCAGGCGGTGACGTTTCAGGGGTTCCGCGAACTGTTCGCTGAGCGCATCCGGGAAAGCCGTCCGGGCAATATCAGAAATGTAGTCGTCGCCGGTGATCACGGCTTTATTCAGCTGCTCTTTCAGGTCGGCCTTAGTGTAAGAAATCAACACCGCCAGCTCAGGCCGGGTCAGGCCAATGCTCTGATTGCGACGCTCCTGCAACTCTTCTTCGTTCGGCAGAAACTCCAGTGCCCGATTGAGTTTTCCCTGCTGCTCATAATCTTTCATTAAGCGGGCATATTCATCCAGTCGCTCAATGCAGTCACGATAGGCAAGCGCAATGGCCTGTGTCTGGCGATAATTATTGTGCAGAACAAGATCAGCCACCGCATCGGTCTGCTGCATAAATATTTCATTACGCTGTTTGCGGGTGAGGTCACCGTTGTCCATCACCTCGTTCAGCATAATTTTGATATTTACTTCGTGGTCGGAGCAGTCGACACCGCCCGCATTATCAATAAAGTCAGTGTATGACGCGCCACCGTTGAGGCCATATTCAATACGACCCAGCTGCGTCATACCAAGGTTACCGCCCTCTCCGACAACTCTGGCCCGGACTTCGTTGCCATTAATCCGCAGGCTGTCGTTCGCTTTGTCTCCGACATTCGAATGACGTTCGCTGCTAGCTTTGATGTAAGTACCGATACCGCCGTTCCAGATGAGATCCACAGGCGCTTTAAGCACGGCTTTTATCAGGTCGGTGGGGGCCAGTGTATCTTCAGAGATATCAAAGCGTTTCTTCATTTCTGGCGTGATACTGATTTTTTTCGCCGAGCGCAGGAAGATGCCACCGCCTTTGGATATCAGCGATTTATCGTAATCTTCCCAACTTGAGCGGGGCAGTTCAAAGAGGCGTTTACGCTCTTTGTAACTGCTGGCGGAATCAGGCTCAGGGTCGATAAAAATATGCATGTGGTTGAAGGCTGCTACCAGGCAGATATGTTCTGACAGAAGCATGCCGTTACCAAACACGTCCCCCGCCATGTCACCCACGCCGACAACGGAGAAATCCTGTTCCTGAACATTATGCCCCTGCTCGCGGAAGTGTCGTTGCACAGACACCCAGGCGCCACGAGCCGTGATACCCATTTTTTTATGGTCGTAACCGACTGAGCCACCAGAAGCAAAACCATCGCCCATCCAGAAACCACGATTCACCGCAATCTCGTTAGCGATATCTGAGAATGTCGCGGTCCCTTTGTCCGCGGCGACAACCAGATACGGGTCATCCGGGTCGTGGCGCACAACCTTTTCGGGCGGTACAACGCTGCCTTCCACAAGATTATCGGTGACATCGAGTAATGCACTGATAAAGGTCTGATAACAGGCTACGCCTTCTGCCATAAAGGCATCGCGGCCTCCTTCTTTCGGAGGGCATTTAGCAACAAAGCCACCTTTCGCTCCTACAGGCACAATCACCGCATTTTTCACCTGCTGAGCCTTGACCAGGCCCAGTACTTCGGTACGGAAATCGTCCACGCGGTCCGACCAACGCAGGCCACCGCGGGCGACCTTACCACCACGCAGATGGACACCTTCTACCCGTGGCGAATAAACAAAAATTTCAAACATAGGGCGCGGCAGCGGCATATCAGAAATGGCGGCCGGATTCAGTTTGAACGAGAGATACGATTTATCGGCCCCGTCAGCATCGGTCTGAAAGTAGTTCGTTCTCAGCGTAGCTTTGATCAGCTCGATATAACGGCGGATCGTTCGGTCTTCGTTAAGCTGCTCGACATCGTCCAGTGCTTCCAGCAGCGACGCTTCACACGCATCAAAAGCCTGCTGACGTTTGTCAGTGCTCTGCTCAGCAAGCCCGAAGCGCAGATGAAACAACTGCGTAATCTGGGCCGCCACAGGAATGTAGCGACTGAGGGTGTCGGCGATGTAGCTTTCAGAAATACCAAAGCGGATCTGTTTCATATAGCGCGCGTAGGCACGCAGAAGCGCAATGTCTTTCCAACCCAGCTGCCCGCCAAGTACCAGGCGGTTGAAGGCGTCGTTTTCTGCTTTTCCAGCCCAGATGGCACGGAAGGCATCCTGGAAGACCTTCTTCACCTCAGCGATATTTATTTTATCGGCCAGGGTGTAACGCAGACTGAAATTATGAATCCACACGCGACGGCCGTCAGCGCAGACAATTTCATAGGGATGTTCGCCCAGTACCCGCAGACCAAAGTTTTCCAGAACCGGAATCACGTCCGACAACGGCAGAATAGTCTCTGCGTTGAACAGTTTAAAACGCAGCTGGTTTTCATCTTCTTCCAGCTCGCGATAGAAGGTCATCGCCAGCTCACCGTCTTTCAGCCCCCGCAGAGACTCCATATGCTGGATATCTGCAACGGCAGTCCGCGCTGAGAAATCTTCCCGGTAACCGGCCGGAAACGCATGACGGTATTCGTGATACTGAGTATTCCCCTTCTCTTCACCCACCTGCTCAATCAGTGCGCTGTGCAGGTCGTCAGACCAGGAGCGGACCACCTGACGGATCTTACTGGCCACAAGTTCGTCATTAAATTCGAGATCAACCTCAGGGTTGAGACGAACCATAAAGTGAGTACGCGCCAGAACAGACTCAGAAAAGTGCGTATTGAATTCGATATCCAGCGGAGAAAATTCCTGCCGTAACACCTCCTCCATTTTCTGGCGCAGCTCAGTGTTGTAAACGTCCCGCGGGGTGTACGCCAGGCAGGAAATAAATTTACTGTACGAGTCTTTGCGCAGATATACCCGGGTCTGGCGACGCTCCTGAATATTCAGAACACTGACGGAGGTCCGCTGTAGCTCAGCTGCTTCCGACTGGAACAGCTCATCACGAGGATACACCTCAAGAATACGGTCCAGCTCTTTACCGCTGTGACTGCCTTTTTCAAAGCCGGCCATGTCACGAACGGCATCAAGCTTGCGGCGTACAATCGGGATATTGTTCGGAGTTTCGATATACACAATCGAAGTGAACAGGCCCATAAAACGTGCGCCGCCCACAACATTGCCTTTTTTATCAAAGCGCTTCACAACGACATAATCCGGATACGCGGGGCGATGAATCCGGCTACGGTTGCCGGATTTCATAAAACTGATCAGTTCAGATCCGGTAATAAAATTCTGGGTCTCTGGTTCGAGGTCGTTCAGGCGGACACTGCTGCGGCTGGTATCGACATCGCGGAAAATCCCGAGGTCATTCGCCGGGTCGCGAACCACATGTTTCTCGCCCTTGGTCGTTGTGACTGTAAATTCGTCGTACGCAAGAAAGGTAAAATGGTTGTCTGCCAGCCACACCATAAAATCTGCCGCTTCGGCACATTCATCCGAATCCGGATGGGTACAGGACCGGCCAAGCTCTACAGCGACATCCCGGGCTTTCTGCAGCATGGCAGGGAAATCTCTGACACAGCGGTTAACTTCACTGAGAATATCTTCCAGCTCTGCGGCCAGCGTATCCATCAGGGCGCTGTCAGAATGATGATCAACTTCGATATAGATGATGGCTTCAGCGACCGACTTGTCGGATGGCTGAGTCCAGTCGCTGCTTGTTTTCAGCTTACCGGCTTTGTCCCGCTCAGCGTGTAATACGCAATAATGGATAGCATGCAGCGACATCAGACGGGCGTTGAGCTGCATCCGCACAGAATCAACGAGAAACGGCATATCGTCATAAACGATTTCAATCACAGTGTGGAGTGACTGCCATCCATGGTTCTCATGATCCGGGTTAAAAACCCGCACCTTAGGCGCACCCGCTTTACGGGTCTGAATAAACTGCCAGCACGACAGTGTCGCGCCGTACAGATCTTCTACGGCGCGCGCCAGCACTTCTTCTGCCGGTGCGCCCGAATAGTAAACATCAGAAAATTTCTTCAGCTGTGTTGCCTGAGCGTCCTTGTTACGCTCCTCAATCAGGGTGTGTAGGGTGGTTAGCATGATGCCGCCTCTGGCTGTAGTCCTACTTTCAGCTTAGCCCATTCGTCAACTTTGCCAGCCTGATAAAGATCATTGTTGTTACCGGGTCTGATTGACTCTCCTTTACGAACCTCACCGAAACTTTGTCTTCCGCGCCCCATCTGAGGATTGACCCCGCCCACCAACCCTCTAAAATCCCTTTAAAAACAACGAGCCGGACAGGATAAACATGAGCTTACAGGAAGGATTTCAGCAACTGCGCACGAGTCTGCAGGCGAGCATCATTGGCCAGCCCCGTCTGGTCGAACGTCTGATACTCACTCTGCTTGCCGATGGGCACCTTCTGGTAGAAGGCGCACCGGGCCTTGCCAAGACGAAAGCGATCAATGCACTGGCCGAACGTATCGAAGGCGAATTCAAACGGGTGCAGTTCACGCCTGACCTGTTGCCCGGTGATATCACAGGGACCGAGATCTACCGCCCTCAGACACAGACCTTCGATTTTCAGGCAGGTCCGATCTTCCATAACCTGATTCTCGCGGACGAGATCAACCGTGCTCCGGCAAAAGTTCAGAGCGCACTCCTTGAGGCCATGGCTGAGCGTCAGGTGACAGTTGGCGGTGTCACCCGCCCATTACCTCAGGTGTTTATGGTGATGGCGACTCAGAACCCGATCGAACAGGAAGGCACGTACCCGCTGCCTGAAGCGCAGCTCGACCGCTTCCTGATGCACGTTAAGATCGACTACCCTGACGCGTCTGCAGAACAGGAAATCCTGCGCCTTGCCCGCGGTGAGGCCATGGCCCCGACGCTCAGCAACGCTGATCCGCTGACTCAGGCAGACATACTGAAAGCCCGTCAGGAAGCGCTGGCACTGCACATGAGTGATGCCGTCGAGCAATACCTGGTGCAACTGATTATTGCCACACGCGAGCCCGGTAAATACAGCGAAGATCTGGATCGCTGGATTGAATTCGGCGCCAGCCCGCGTGGCACCATTGCGCTCGATCGCTGCGCCCGGGCACACGCCTGGCTGGCGGGTCGCGACTATGTCAGCCCCGACGATGTCCGGGCTGTAGCGCACGATGTTCTGCGCCACCGGATACTGCTGAGCTTTGAGGCGGAAGCCCGTGGTATGACTTCCCAGACAATCATTGATGAGTTACTACAGCGCGTACCGGTAGCCTGATGCACCAGGAATTCTCGACAGGGACAGAGATTGATGCGGAACGCCTCGCCGGACTTCGTGTTCTGGCGGGCCTTCTGCCATTGCATCGTCAGAAAAAAATTCTGAACGATCAGGCTGGCACGCATACTTCCCGCCTGCGCGGTCGCGGTATCGACTTTTCGGAAGTGCGGGAATACCAGCCCGGAGATGACATCCGCAGTATGGACTGGCGGGTCACCGCGCGGACCGGCGATGCGCATATCAAAGTATTCCGCGAAGAACGGGAACGCCCGGTCTTAATCTGTTGTGACCTGCGAGCGAGCATGAATTTCGCCACCCGCCGGGCTCTGAAGCGTGTGGTTGCCGCCGACATCGCAGCGCTGTTCGCCTGGTCGGCCATGAGCCATGGCGACCGGGTGGGAGGTCTGGTGTTTAACGACACTCACGAATTTGATCTGCGCCCACATACCGGCCGCAAAACGCTGATGGCATATCTTCATCAGCTGGCCAGCACTCCGGTATCACAGCCGGCAGAAGCGGCTCCGAGAATGCTGGATATCTGCCGGCATATTGCCCGGATCGCCCGCCCCGGGACCGCAGTCTATATCATCAGTGACTGGTCAGGATTCGATGATGAGTGCGAGCGCGTGCTCTATCCACTCAGCCGCCACTGCGACCTGCTGGCAGTGCATGTCAGTGATCCATTTGAGCGCGACCTGCCTGCCGGGCACTTCGATGTCACCGATGGCAACCAACGGCGGTCACTCCACGTCTCAGACAAATCACGGCAGGAACACCAGCAGCACTGGAGACAGGCAGTGGCCGATCTTCAGACCCGGTTAATGCGTCTGCGCGCACCGCTGACGTTTATTACCACCGAAAACGATCCGCTGGATCAGCTCCGTCAGGGCTTTGGCCTTGGTGGCGGGGGGCGTCGCTGATATGAATGGTCAGGCGCTTCCGATTAACGACATTATTCTCCCACCCGACGTGGGTGTATGGCCGCTTGCCCCGGGATGGTGGCTGCTGCTGATTCTGTGTATCGGACTGGCGATTGCCGGAGTCTGGTTTACCCGCCGCTGGTTGAAACAACGGCGGAGAAAAACACTGGCACAGGCACTGGTCGCGCAGGCTCAGAAAACCTACGCCTCCCATGGGGATCTCTGCGCATATTGCAGTGATATCAACCAGACTCTGAAACGCTATGCACGTGCCGCGGGTGCAGGCAATGCACCACTCGCTCTGACCGGCCAGCCCTGGGCAGACTGGCTCAATGCGCAGGTGTCGAGGCCGGTATTTTCAGAAGCATTAGCCCTCGCTGTTGCCGAAGGCCCTTATCGTCCACTGCCCGACCTGGACCCTGATCAGCTTGAAGCAGCGGCCAAGCTCTGGATTCGTAAAGCCCGTTTCAGACAGGAGCAGCACCATGCCTGAATTGCTCTGGCCGTACGCGCTCGCGCTTCTGCCCCTGCCGCTGATTTTCCGCTGGTTACTCCCTGCCCGTACGCGCCAGCAGGCGGCACTGAAAGTCGCCGATACGGGATTCTGGCAGACAGGCACAGAGAATCACGCGACTGTGACCTCCCGCTCGACTCTGGGCGCTCTGCTGCCAACGCTTCTCTGGCTTTGTCTGGTGGCGGCACTCACCCGCCCGGTCTGGATCGGAGAGCCCGTCCGACTGCCCGCCGAAGGCCGTGACCTGATGCTGGCGGTCGATATTTCCGGAAGCATGGATACCGCAGACATGGAACTCAACGGGCGCCCGGTAAACCGCCTGGAGATCGTAAAACATGTGCTCAACGATTTTATCAGCCGGCGTGAAGGCGATCGTCTCGGACTGATTCTTTTTGGCTCCAACGCTTACCTGCAGACACCGCTAACCTTCGACCGCGAAACAGTGCGTACGTTTATGAACGAGGCCGCACTGGGCCTTGCGGGCAAGCAGACCGCCATCGGTGACGCCATTGCGCTGGCCGCAAAACGCATGCGCGATACCCCCGCCGAAAGCCAGGTGCTGGTGCTGCTGACCGATGGTGAAAACACGGCAGGTACCATTGACCCGATCCGTGCGGCCGAACTGGCAGCCGAGACCGGTATCCGTATTTACACCATTGGCATGGGCGCCGACAGAATGGAAGTACCGTCATTCTTCGGCAGCCGTACTATTAACCCGTCCCGCGAACTGGACGAGGAAAGCCTGCAAACAATCGCAGACCTGACCGCAGGACGTTTCTATCGCGCCCGGGACACCAGTGAACTCAGTCAGATCTATGGTCTGATTGATCAGCTTGAACCCACAGAGCGGGAACAGAAAGTCTACCGTCCACAAACCAGCCTTTTTCACTGGCCGCTACTGGCCGCACTGTTGATCAGCTTTGTGATTGCCTTTGTGTATGGAGGGCGACGCCGGTGAATGCATTTATCACACAGTTTCATTTCCTCCGCCCTGAATGGCTTCTGCTGTTGGTGCCTGCACTAATAGCAGCCATTGTGCTGTTCCGGCAGACGCTGCAGCGCGGCGACTGGCAGCAGCATATTGACGAGCATCTGCGTGGCTACATGCTGGATAACGTTCCGGGGCGTAAGAGCACCGCGGGCCTGTGGGCAGTGATTGTCTGCTGGATACTGGCGAGCCTCGCCATTGCCGGCCCGGCCTGGGAACGCAAAGCCGTGCCAGTGATGAGTAACCCCGACGCTCTGGTCATTCTGATGGATATGTCGCTGTCGATGGGCTCGCAGGATATCGCTCCGACACGCGCAGTACGCTCAGTACGCAAAGCGACCGATATTCTGCGGGGTCGTCAGGACGGAGTGACCGCCGTGATCGCCTACGCAGGAGATGCACATACGGTGGTGCCCTTTACTGACGATAACGCCACCATTGAGCATCTGCTGACATCGCTTTCTCCGGAAATCATGCCTAAGCCCGGCAGTCGCCCGGATAAAGCCTTGCAACTGGCCGCACAACTGATGACAGATTCGGGTTTGCCGAAGGCACAGATACTGCTGCTGACTGACGGAATTCAGGACAAAGATGTCGCGCGGATTCAGGCCACCATGCCTGCCAGTGCTGCGCTGTCTGTCATTGCCATTGGCACGGCGGAAGGGGCTCCGGTTCCTTTAGGTGACCAGGGCTTCCTGAAAGACGGGTCGGGCAATATCGTGATTCCACAACTCAACACAGCACCTCTGCAGTCTCTTTATACAGCAACAGGAAGCCGCTGGCGTACCCTTACCTACGACGACAGCGACTGGAAAAGCCTTCTCAGTGGGCCGGGTCCGGAGGCAAACGTTGAGGACGAGCGGACCATCGTCGAATGGAGTGATAACGGTTTCTGGCTGATCTTACTGATTCTTCCCGTGGCGCTGTTCAGCTTCCGCCGGGGTGTGCTTTTCGGTGTCGCGCTGATTGCCGTCATGAGCCTGCCTCAGCCTTCCTACGCCTTTGAATTTCAGGACCTCTGGCAAACCCGGGATCAGCAGGGGCAGGCATTACTGGAGAGCGCCCCGGAAGCCGCCGCTCAGAAATTTGAAGACCCGCAGTGGCGTGCGAGCGCGAATTATCGCGCTGGCAATTTTGAAGCCGCTGCGGAAGATTTCAGTACGTCCGATACTGCGACAGCTGACTACAACCGCGGGAACGCACTCGCCCAGGCCGGCCGCCTGGAGGATGCTATCGAGGCCTACGAAACAGCACTGGAGAAACAGCCTGAGTTTCCGCAGGCTCAGCAGAATCTGGACACGGTTAAACAGCTGAAAGAGCAACAGGAACAACAGCAGCAGGATTCACAGAACCAGCAGAATCAGGATTCTAAGAACCAGCAGAATCAGGATTCTAAGAACCAGCAGAATCAGGACTCCCAGAACAAGCAGAGTCAGGATTCTCAGAACCAGCAGAATCAGGATTCCCAGAGCCAGCAGAATCAGGACTCCCAGAACAAGCAGAGTCAGGATTCTCAGAACCAGCAGAGTCAGGACTCTCAGAACCAGCAGAATCAGGATTCTCAAAGCCAGCAGAGTCAGGATTCTCAAAGCCAGCAGAATCAGAAACAGCAGGACGACAAATACGCTGACGAGCAGGCGGCCCAGAAGGCCCAGGCCAACCAGGATCAGCCAAGCGGCGAAGAAGAAACACAAAGCGTTACTCAACAGTCCGATGCCGGAGATAACGATGATACCGGCGATCAGAAAGAGCAACAGACGCGGGCGCGTCCTGCAGACGCTGACACTATGTCCCGCGAAGAGCGGGCAGCCATGGATTCATTGCTGAATCAGGTTCCGGACAACCCGGGCTTACTGATGCAACGGAAGTTTCTGTATCAATACCGTCAGAGTGGCGACACCAGTGAAGAGGATGTCTTATGGTAAGGCAGATCGGATTAGTACTCTTAATTATGCTTGCTGCGCCTGCGACCTGGGCGGCAGAACTGCTTGCGAGCGTAGACCGGAAAGAGATTGGTCGCTCAGATGCCGTAACGCTTCAGGTTCGCTACACCGATATGGCGGGCTTTTCATCGCCAGACTGGCGTCCGCTCGACCGGGAGTGGGACGTCGTCAGTAAAAATCAGAGCCAGCAGATCAGCTTTAATAATGGCAAAAACAGTTCTTACACCGACTGGACGCTCACACTGATTCCCCGCCGCAGCGGCGAGTTGCTGATACCTCCGATCGAATTCAAAGGCGCAAAAAGCGAGCCTATCCGTATCCAGGTAAGCGAGCAGGCAAATACGCAAGCGAAAAGCAGCGACAATTTCTATTTCGAAGTAGAAGTGTCGAGCGGCACTCACTACGTGCAGGAGCAACTGCTGTACATCGAAAGGCTGTATTACACCGTCAATCACGACGACGCCAACCTCTCTGAATTCACGGTGGTTGGGGCACGGGTTCAGCCGCTGATGGACGCCAAACAGTATGTGACTGTTGTCGACGGCAAACGCGTCGGCGTTTACGAACGTCGCTATGCCATTTTTCCGGAAAAGGCAGGCACCATTGTTATTCCGGGGCAACGCTTTACTGCACGCATTCCCAACCGGTATGACCGCTTCCGGGGAACCTCCGACAGTGTCATCAGCAAACCCATTGAGCTGGACATCAAACCTATCCCGAAAAACTATCCTCAGGCGCCCTGGATACCCGCCAGCAAATTCGACATCAGTGAAGAGTTCAGCCGCGACCTCAGCGAATGGCGCGTTGGCGAACCGGTCACCCGGACCATGACCATTCAGGCGACAGGACTGAGCAAAGGCCAGATTCCCCCGATTCCGATGCCCGAAATCGACTCACTGCGTTACTACCCGGATCAGACCCAGGATGATACCCAGGTAACGGAACAGGGCATGGTGTCGAATGTGGTTCAGAGCGTTGCTCTGGTACCGACACAGCCCGGAAAAATGACGCTGCCAGAAATCCGTATCCCCTGGTGGAATACCCTGACCAACACCATCGAATATGCGGTATTACCCGCCCGCTCGGTGGTGGTTGCGGAAGCCAAAGCACCGGCAATATCAGGGAATCAGCCAGAACCACTGCAGACCGCCTCTGATACTCCCGCGGTGACACTCACCCTGCCCGAGGGTGACAGCCGTTACTGGATGGCTATGGTCGCCCTGCTGGTGATTACCAACCTCATAACCTTAGTCCTGCTGTTCCGTCGGCGGTCCCCCGCCCGCACAGAACCCCGGGAAGAGCTGGTACCCCAGACCGATACGCGAAGCCTCTGGCGCGATTTCCGTCGTGCCTGTCAGAATAATGATCCTGCTGCCATCCGCAGCAGTCTGATCGCCTGGGCAGCTGCAGCGTCTGGCTGGAACATCAGCTCCGTCGCCGAAGTGGAGGTATGGTTAAACGACGTGCGTCTCAGTGCCGCGCTGGCCGAGCTGGATGCCACTCTCTACAGCAATAAGAGCAACAGTGCATTTAATGGTCAGGGAATCCTGAATCTCGTTGAAAAAGCGCTCCGTCAGAATACGGAGCGCACACAGGAAGAATCACTGCCAGAGCTTTATTCTTAAGCTCTGGCAGACGTATCAGAGATTATGCTCGTTCAGCAGCGCGATAAAAGCAGCTTCGTCGAGCACATCCACACCCAGGTTCTGTGCTTTAGCCAGCTTTGATCCGGCCTTCTCCCCTGCCACCAGCAGATCCGTCTTAGCAGAAACACTGCCTGTGACTTTGGCTCCCAGTGACTCCAGTGCCGCTTTAGCTTCGTCCCGGGTCATGCCGGACAGAGTTCCGGTGACCACTGCGACTTTGCCTGCCAGAGGGCCATCTTCTGAGGCTTGCTGTGGTTCACTTTCTGCCCAGTGAACGCCGGCTTTACGCAGTTGTTCGATCACTGTGCGGTTGTGTTCTTCAGAAAAGAAATTAACGACATGCGCGGCCACAATATCGCCAATATCCGGCACGGCAATCAGCGCGTCCTGCGACGCCGACATAATGCGATCAAGAAACCCGAAGTGTGACGCCAGGTTATTGGCCGTAACGACACCCACTTCACGAATTCCCAGAGAATAAATAAAGCGACTGAGTGTCGTTTCTTTCGCTTTTTCCAGAGCGTTCAGTACATTGGCTGCACTCTTCTCCGCCATCCGTTCCAGACCCGCAACGTCTTCCTGGGTCAGGTGGAACAGATCATCGAGCGTATCAATCAGTCCGGCATCCACCATCTGATCGATCAGTTTGTCGCCCAGCCCTTCGACATCGAGAGCTTTACGGGAAGCAAAATGTTTAATCGCTTCTTTACGCTGAGCCGAGCACACCAGTCCACCGGTACACCGCGCAACAGCCTCCCCCTCAACCCGTTCAATCTGAGATTCACACACCGGGCAGACAGGCGGTAACTCAATATCTCTGGCCGTTGCCGGACGACGGTCCGGCACCACGGAAACAACTTGAGGAATAACATCTCCTGCACGACGGATAATCACAGTGTCGCCAATTTTTACGCCCAGACGTTCAATCTCATCCATGTTGTGCAGTGTGGCATTGCTCACGGTCACACCCGCCACATGCACAGGCTTCAGACGCGCCACAGGCGTTAATGCGCCTGTGCGGCCAACCTGAAAATCGACATCAAGTAGTTCTGTCAGCTCTTCCACCGCCGGAAACTTATAAGCAATCGCCCAGCGAGGTGCACGGGCAACAAAACCAAGAGTTTCCTGAAGCGCCAGTGAATTTACTTTAAATACGGTGCCATCAATTTCGTAGGCCAGTGAATGTCGTTTTTCACCCAGAGCGGTGAAAAATTTCTCAGCCTCGTCCAGCCCCGAAACCACCCGCATTTCTTCATTAATACGGACGCCCCAGGCCTGAACCTGTTGCAAGGTTTCGCTGTGGGTAGCAGGCAATGAAAAATCATCACTGACTACACCCAGACTGTACGCACAGAATTCCAGTGGGCGCTGCGCTGTGATGCGGGAATCCAGCTGGCGCAACGACCCTGCAGCAGCATTACGGGGGTTAGCAAACAGTTTTGTACCGTCTGCACGCGCCCGTTCGTTGTACGCTTCGAACCCCGCTTTCGGCATATACACTTCACCGCGGATTTCGATCCGGGCCGGAATCGCACTTCCGCGAAGACGCAGCGGGATATTTTTAATTGTCCGTACGTTCTGGGTAACATCTTCGCCGGTTTCACCATCACCACGGGTGGCAGCACGCTCCAGTACGCCGTTAACATAAAGCAGGCTGATCGCAAGACCATCCAGCTTAGGTTCACAGGCAAACTCAATATCATTGTCCGATTTCAGACGATCCTGAACGCGCTGATAAAACGCTGAAAACTCTTCGGCGTTCATCGCGTTATCCAGAGATAACATAGGGCGTTCGTGACGGACTTCCTGAAAACCTGCCAGTGGCGCACCACCAACCCGTTGAGTCGGAGAATCAGGAGTAATCAGCTGCGGATGTTCAGCCTCCAGGCGCTGCAGTTCCCGCATTAAGCGATCGTATTCAGCGTCAGGCAACGCAGGCTCATCGAGCACGTAGTAAAGGTGATTGTGATGATTGATCTGCTCACGCAGTTCGTCGATCTGCGTGGCTACAGAAGCAGAAGAGCCCGCAACGGGCTCTTCTGAAAACATGTCTTCCTGCTGGCTCATAGTTTTTTCTTTTTCGCCGCCAGACGACGCTGACGTTCAAAATCCAGAATCTGCTGACGCTCATGCTCCATCGTCTGCGGAGTCATGGCGCTGTGACTGCCATCAAGCACATCGGCTTTCAGGTTACGTGATACCGCCATCGCCATTTCTGACATGGCTTCGTAAGCCTCCAGCGGCCGTGCAGGCCCCGGAAGACTCATAAAGAAACTTAATCCACTGAAGCTTTCGTCTGCCATGGTCGCCGGATTAAACACACCGGGGTTGCGCATCTGCGCGACCGAGAACTGGATACAGCCTTCGCCGCCCGCTTCTTCAAACCGATGGAAAATATCTTTCTCGCCGTAGCGCAGGTCGCAGCTGTTAAACAGCATCAGCAGATCTTCACCACGGAAACCTTCAGGGTTGCGGGCAATGGTATGGATGACCAATACCAGCTCAGGCTCAGGACGACGTGCCAGTACTTCAGCGCCCGGCCCCGCGTAAATCACGTTATAAGGGGTATCCGTCTCATCCGGCGGCAGATCTTCAAGCTCCTGCTCCAGGTGAGGGTCGTTGATGGTCTCGGGGTCTTCAACAACCGGAAGCTCGTCGTCCGCGCTGTCGTCTTCGTTCTTGTCTTCGACCCTGGCAGTACTCTGCTCTGCCGCCGGCGTAGTGTTCTTTTCTGGCGCAGGTACCCGAGCAGCGTCTGCGTTACTGACGACCCGTGGCGCAGAGATGATTCCCTCGGCAAATGACTCTTCGTCCCCAAGCTCTTCGACATCAAGAAGTACCGGGACTTTCTCATCGAGATTCACAGGCTTGGGCGTCGGAATCAGAGGCGACTGAGGAATGACCGGCATCTCAGTGTCGGTGGACAGACTGTCAGGTTCGATATCATCATCGTCTTGTGCGGCGCGCATCGGCTGCAGATCCAGATCGTCTTCGTCCTCAACGTCCGCCACTGGGGGAGTGACAGATGGGGCTACTACTGCAGTGCTCTCAGGTGCCGCTACCACAGACACAGTTGCCGCATCGGTGTCTTCTGCCCGGGAGGAGCTTGCTTTCTGTTGTGTCGTTTCTTTCTGTTGTGTCGTTTCTTTCTGTTGTGTCGTTTCTTTCGGTGACACCGCTTCTTTCTGTGACACTGCTTCTTCGGCAGACACCTTGGGACGGATCGGCTGAGCATCGCGGAAACGGCTGTTGTAACTGTCATCCGCCGGTTTTACTACGCGGACTTTTCCTGGCAGTTCCGGGTTGTATTCATCTTCTTCGGTAACATCCGCGACCGGACCCACGTCCAGTTTCAGCGCTTCTGCCCGGTTCCGTTGCATTCTGCGGAAACCATCTACCAGTATGGCTGCCATCCCTAACAACCCTATCAGTATTAAGACGGTGCGCCAGCTCCACTCCATATTGTCCTCGGATCTCTGCCTGTTAAGCGTGTATCAAAAAAAGTAACTACAGCGATGACACTCTGCTGCAAATCGGTATTAGATCATGGCAATCTCATTCCTGAAACCGCCGGGCGTATTTTAGTCTCTATATGACAGAGAGAACACTCCCGGGACAAAGTTCCCGGGATTATTTGTCATCGGGCCGTCAGGCGCTTTCCACCATGTCTGCAGCTTCTTCAATATCCACAGATACCAAGCGGGATACACCCGGCTCGTGCATGGTGACGCCCATCAGCTGATCGGCCATTTCCATGGCGATTTTATTGTGGGTAATGTAGATAAACTGCACCTTCTCCGACATGGCTTTCACCAGACGGGCGTAGCGCCCGACGTTGGCATCGTCCAATGGGGCATCCACTTCATCCAGCATACAGAAAGGCGCCGGGTTTAACTGAAAGATGGAGAACACCAGAGCAATCGCTGTCAGTGCTTTTTCGCCGCCGGACAGCAGGTGAATCGTGCTGTTTTTCTTCCCGGGTGGGCGCGCCATGATCGCCACCCCGGTGCTGAGCAGATCATCACCCGTCAGTTCCAGTGACGCGTGTCCGCCACCAAACACTTTCGGGAACAGATCGGCCAGCCCGGAGTTCATGCGCTCAAACGTTTCCTGGAAACGGTTACGGGTTTCGCGGTCGATTTTCTGAATCGCCCCCTCCAGTGTCGCAAGCGCCTTCTCCAGATCTTCGTTCTGTGCATCCAGATAGACTTTCCGCTCAGACTGCAGCTTATACTCTTCAATTGCCGCCAGGTTGATCGCGCCCAGTCGTTGAATGCGTTCACCAATGCGCGCCAGCTCTGCGACCCAGGCGTCTTCTTCCGCGTTCTCAGGCAGACTGTCGAGCACTTCTGCCATGCTCAGACGATCTTCGCTCAACTGCTCAACCAGAGCGTTGCGACGGATATCCAGCGCCTGACATTCCATGCGCACTTTCTCCAGAGTATTGCGCTCGGCCAGAGCCTCCTGCTCGGCTTCTGAACGCTCCTGCTCAAGCTGTCGGAGTCGGGTGTCCGCCTGCTCCAGAGCATGGCGGGCCTCTGTCATCACCTGTTCTGCCTGCAGCCGCTCTTCGAGCAGCGCTTCCATTTCAGCCCGCAGCAATTCGAGGTCTGCAGAATGATCCCGGTTCTGGCTTGCGACGATCTGCTCGCGCCTCTCCTTCGCTCTGCGAATGGAGTCACTCAGGCGTTCAATGGCCTGACGGATACCTTCTTCACGGCTATTGAGTGTCTGCACCTGAAGCTGAAGCTGGTGCAGGCGGTCTTTCTGCTGTCCTGCTGCCAATCTGGCCTGCTGCAGAGCCTGACTGATGGATACTTTGCGTGACTGCAGCCGCT
>Ga0208830_1000161_pt1 | contig 37548 bp, 25 predicted proteins | sample DeeseametaMP2634_FD_184169 | JGI IMG/M metagenome (GOLD analysis project Ga0208830, IMG submission 184169) | Marine microbial communities from the Deep Atlantic Ocean - MP2634 (SPAdes) | ecosystem: Environmental > Aquatic > Marine > Oceanic | place: Northeast of Antigua and Barbuda, North... | reverse complement strand
AATTATTGTCCTATAGATTATAGGAGAAATAGAGACAGACTAGAGCCTAGAGAGATAAAAATAAATTTAGTTGCGTATTTGATAATTTCAAAACATAATATACACGTAAACATTAACTAATATGAGGAAAGGGCGAATGGCGGAACTGGTAGACGCGTTGGACTCAAAATCCAATAGTAGCAATACTGTGAGAGTTCGAGTCTCTCTTTGCCCACCAAATTTTATATGAAATTAGAGAATTTTAATAACTTAATTGAATTATTTTTTTATCAAGCGGAGAAACAAGATCCCAAAAGTATTTTATTACAATGGTTAAATCCAAATAACAAAAAATCTTTTACATGGGAAGAAACAAAACTAAATATATTTAAGCTTTCAAAAACTATAAAAGAAAATGTTAAAGAAGGTGACAGATGTCTACTAGTATCGGAAAATAGACCTGAATGGTTTATTTCTGATTTAGCTATTATGTTATCTGGAGCTATTACAGTCCCTGCATATACAACCTATACAGATAATGATTATAAATATTTAATTGAAGATTGTGAGCCAAAGATAGTTATTGCTTCCAACAATGACATACTTAAAAAATTAAATACAACTATTAATGAAAAAAATTTTATAAAAAAAATAATTACTTTTGATGAAGTAGAAAAAGCATATCATAATTTAAATATAGATAATAAAGAAAAATATTTAGATTTTAATTCAATAATAAAAAATGATTTATCTGAAAAAGATAAAATACAAAATTTAAATTTAAAAAGATCATCAGCAGCTTGTATAATTTATACTTCAGGAACTGGTGGAAATCCAAAAGGAGTAATATTAAGCCATGGAGGTATTTTGAATAATCTTGAAGGGGCATGTGAAATAATAAAACCATTAATTGATTCAAGACCCGTTTTTTTAACTTGGTTGCCTCTTTCTCATTCATATGAACACACTGTGCAATTTGCACAAATAGCAGTTGGAGCTAAAGTTTTTTATGCAGAAAAAATAGAAAAACTATTAGATAATATGGCTGAGGCAAAACCAACAATTATGACAGCTGTTCCAAGATTTTATCAAAATCTTTACAACAAAATAAATATTAATATGAAAAAGCAAACTGGCTTTAAAGCCAAATTAATTCAGGCAACTATCCGATTAGGCAAAAAAAAATTGTTAAAGGAAAAAATGACTTTTTTTGAAAAATTACTAAATTTAATGTTAAATGTTTTAGTTAGAAAAAAAGTAAGAAAACAATTTGGCGGAAAATTAAGAGCTTTTGTTTCTGGAGGAGGAGCTCTAGATAAAGAAATAGGTGAATTTTTAAATTCTATCGGGCTACCGACCCTTCAAGGATATGGTTTAACTGAAACCTCCCCAGTAGTCAGTTGTAACCCTATACACAATATAAAGGTTGAAACTGTAGGTCCTCCTTTTAAAGGAAACAAAATTAAAATTTCTGAAGATGGCGAAATATTAGTTAAGGGAGAAAACGTAATGTTGGGATATTGGAATCAAAAAGAGGAAACAGCAAATGTTATTAAAGATGGATGGTTACACACAGGTGACATTGGTGAAATCAATCCAGAGGATGGTTATCTCAAAATTACTGACAGAAAAAAGGATATTATTGTTAGTGCTGGAGGAGATAATATTTCTCCAGCAAAAATTGAAAATATTATAACTAATGAAGCAGAAATTGATCAATGTATGGTCTATGGAGACAAAAAAAATTATATAGTTGCTTTGATTGTGCCAAATAAAGAATTTTTAAAAGAAAAAGAAAAAATTAACAATATTATTGAAAATATAAATAAAAAACTTACACAAGTAGAAAAAATTAAAAAAATTCAATTAATAGATGAAAATTTTTCAATAGAAAATGGTTTATTGACACCAACAATGAAAGTAAAAAGAAAAAAAGTAACAGAGAAATATAAAAAAGAATTAGAAAATCTTTATTAAATTCTTTTTTTAATAGATACGTTATAATTCGCAATTTACCTAACTTTTTTTATAAATTTATTTTTTTTTTAAATAAAATTCTTTTTTTAAAATTTTTCCTAAAATTAAGTATTTGACATAACTAAACAAAAAAAATAAAAAAAGAGGGATAAACGAATCATAAAGATTCGTTAATAAAAAAAGGGAGCTAAAGATGGCTAAAAGAAGAAAAAAAGCTGCTAAAAAGAAAACTAAGAAAAAAGCTAAAAAAAGAAGAAGATAAATCAGTATTCTTTTTAGTTGATTGCGCTTCTCACAGCAATGGTTGTGGGAAGCGTTTTTTTTTACTCAATTACTTCTGGAGTTTCTTCTATATTCACTTCAGGTTTGACTATAACTTTAGGAGCTTGGGCCTCTAGATTTCTCTTTAAAGCTTTATCAAGTTTTTTTTGGGCATCTTCCGAATTTGTACCCAATACAATTTGGAATTCTGTTGATAGTCTATCATAAGCTTTTTCAAAAAGTTGCCTTTCGCTATAAGACTGATCTATCATCAGGTCATCTCCTTTGTTAAGATCTTTTACAACCTCAGCTAAATCATATATTTTACCTGACGAGATTTTAGCCTCATACTCTTGAGCTCTTCTGCTCCACATTGATCTTTTTATTTTTGGCTTACTCTTTAAAATACTAACACACCTATTAATCTGATTAATCGTTGCAAGAGGTCTTAAATGAGATTGTTTATTTACTGGGACCATGCCACTAACTTTATCTTTTTCAAATCTTAAAATATACGCTTCAACATCTATTCCCCCGATATTTATTTTTTTAAATTCATTGATTTGACCAACACCATGTTTTGGATAAACTACATAATCTTTAATCTTATATTCTCTCTTTTCTGTTTCTTGAGTTTTTACCTTTTTAATTTCAGGTTTTTGATCGTTGTTTTTAAAAATTTTTATATTTTCAGATTTAATTTTATCCGTAGAAGCATCTGCTTTTTTCTTAACAACTTTTCGAGATGTTTTGATAATTTTTTTAATGTTTTTTTTTATAATTTTTGGTTTTATGACTTTTTTTGTTTTTACAACCTTCTTTTTATTTACTGACTTTTTATTTTTTATTTTTAATTTTTTATTTAATGTTTTATTGAAAAAACTTTTCAAATTTATTTTTTTCATCTTTAAATTTATCACTATCTTCAGGTGGATCTTTTTTTTTGTTATTTTTGGCCAAACTTATGAATACTTTTTGTTCATTTCTAACCACTGTTCATTTCCGCTTTCTGTATCCAGAACTATAGCATCAATTGGGCACTCTGGTTCACAAACGCCACAAATCTATACACTCATCTGGTTTAATTACAAGCATATTTTGTCTTCATAAAAACAGTCTACTGGACAGACTTCTATACAATCCATTAATTTACATTTGATACACTTGACGTTAACAATATATGTCGTTTTATATATTTGATTTTACTTTTACTTTCAGACCTCCAAATATTGTACTATCTAAAAATAATAGTTTATTTAATCTTCTCTTTAAGTTCGCTTCGTACATATCAAAATAGTCATCTGAATAAATAATATTTTACAATGTTTCAATATTTTTTTTCGTTTCTTCATCTAAATTATTAATTTCCCTTATAAAAACTACTATTTAATTAAAATTGTTACATCTTTTCTGCCTCATTTAAAACTATATCTATATTTTTGTTATTAAAATCAAATTCTAAAAGAGCATCTTTATTAATTATTTTCCTATCTTTATAGTATGAACTAAAAGTGTTGATGTCTTAACTATAGGTTCAGTATTTTTGTTTTTGTTTTATTTATTGTTTTAAAAAATTTAAAATTATTTAAAACTCATTTGTTTGAGAACACTAAATGGATTGTCTTTATTATTACTTTTAAATTTATAATTTTTGTTAAATTTTTTTATTGGCGCGTATTTAAAATAAGTTTCATCATTTTTTTCAAAAGTTTTGTAATTCATTTTTTGAATTAATTTTATGAAACTATCTTTGCTACAACCTAACAAATTCAGCATTTCTGGGATTAATTTTATTTCATTTTTATTTTCTGTATTTGAATTCATTATTTTTACAAATAATCTTTCCAAAATATCTATTCTAACAAAAAATTGATCAAATTTTTCAAAACCACATAAAAGCATAAAATTTTTATTTTCTGGATTTTTGTGTTCTAGAAAATTCAAACCAAATTTAGGAGGTTTAAGTTGAAAATATTTTTGATGATAATTTCTCCAAAGAGCAATTCTTAAAGAAACTGCATTTGGTTTAAATAGTTTATATAAAAATATATGATATCTTCCAAATTTAACTCCTAATTCTCTTAGGACTCTTCTTTCTGTTTGACCTAAATTATTTAAAAAATTTGACACATCTTCTCTTTTTATTACACCATTGTTTTCATATAATTGGTAAGCCAAAGCTCTTATTGAAGGATTATTGATCTTGATTTGTTTTAAATCTATTAAACTTTTCAGATCATCTTTAATTTTATTGTTTAGCCAATTCATCAAATAATTAGACAATTGAAGTTGATCAGAACTTTCTACCATGTCATCTATAACTAGTGATAATTCTGGATTTAAATAATCTTTACCAGGAGAAAGATTAGCAATTGGGTATCTTTCCAAGTAAATTTTAAAATCATCCTTTAATTCAACTAAACCAGTTCTTTTTATTTGTTCAATTCTATTTAAAATTTCTGGTCCCACAGTTTTTCTTGCAGCTTTTTTTAATGATTTAATATCTGTATCTAAAGCTCCTATTTTTAAATCTAGCTCTAGTTTTAATGCTTTAAGTTGACCTATGAACTGGTTATTTATCATTACTTTCCCATTTTCCAAAATTTGAGTATCAAAAGTAATATCTTTTTTTAGTCCCCTGGTAAGAACACTTGCTCTTTTATCTATAAAGCTTTTTGTTAATTCCTCGTGTAAACGATCTGATAATTTATCTTCTAATAATTTTGTTCTCTCAACCCAATAATCTTGATTTTCAACCCAATTAACTTTGTTTGATACATAAGACCATGTTCTAACATTTGCGATCCGATTTGATATTGAGTCTACATTTCCATCTAACTTATTCAATAAAGACAATTGTTGTTTTATGTAGTTATTAGTAATTTTACCTTCTTTGCTATTTAAAAATCCAAAAATCTTATTCACAACTTCCAAATGATGACCATAATTTTTCTTTACAAAATCTGGTATTTGACAACATTCCCATAACAATTTTAATCCGTTTTCATTTTGAATAATTTTCTGATCTCTAAAGTCTTTCAAAAAATATTTTAAAACTTTCTCATCTTCACATTCTTGTATTCTCCTTAACCAATCTTTATTTGGTCTTTCCTCCAAAGATTTTAATAAGCTTGATGTACTACTAAAATTAAGATTAGAATTTCTCCAAAAAAGAGTTCTTATTTCTTTAAACTTATGATTTTCAATTAAATTAATCTCTTCTGCATTTATTTCTTCACAATCTCCAGTTATTCCAAAAACTCCATCATTCAAATATCTCCCTGCTCTACCCGAAATTTGACCAATCTCTGCAAGATTTAATCTTCTTAGCTTCTTTCCATCATATTTTTTTAGATTTGAAAAATAAACATTGTCTAAGTCCATATTTATCCCCATTCCAATTGCATCAGTCGCTACAAGATAGTCTACGTCACTGGATTGATAGAGATTTACTTGAGCATTCCTTGTTTTAGGACTTAGTGATCCCATTACAATTGCCGTACCACCTTTTTGCCTTCTAATTAATTCTGCTATTGCATAAACTTCTTCAGCTGAAAAAGCTATAATTGCACTTTTTCTTTTAATTCTAGAAATTTTTTTGTGCCCAACATAAGTTAATTTTGATAATCTTTCTTTGTTTATAAATTCTACATCTTCATCAAGTTTAGAAATTAATTTTTTTATAGTACTTGAACCCATAAACATGGTCAGTTTTTCTCCTCGAAGATTTAGTAATCTATCAGTAAAAATGTGTCCTCTTTCGTTATCAGAACACATTTGTATTTCGTCTACAGCTACAAATTCCAAATTTTTATCTATTGGCATTGATTCAACGGTACATAAAAAATATTTAGCATTGGATGGAATAATTTTTTCTTCTCCTGTAATAAGTGCAACTTTTTTGGGATCAATTTTTTGAATAATCTTGTCGTACACTTCTCGAGCAAGTAATCTTAATGGAAAACCAATCATTCCAGACTCGAATGAAAGCATAATTTCTATTGCTAAAAAGGTTTTACCGGTATTTGTTGGCCCAAGAACTGCGGTAATTTTATTTTTTGTCATTTCTATCTCTTGTGTATTAAAATTTTTTTCTACTATATGTTGCTATCCCAAAAGAACAAAAATAGTCTAAAACATGACCGAATCATCAAGGAAAAAGTTCTCATTTTGATTTTTTATTTAGAGAAGGGTAACACAAATAATAATAATTCAATATATAATTTATTTATAAAATGCCGATAAAACTTTGGGAAGCTACAGAAGATCAAAAAAATAAATCAAATTTATTTAAATATGAAAATTTTTTGCACAAAAGATATAAAATTAAATTTAATAAAAACTATTCAAAGTTACATGACTGGAGTATTAAAAATCCTGAAAAATTTTGGAATTCAATTTGGGATTTCTCAAAAGTAAAAGGAAAAAAAAACGAAAAATTTTATAAATCTAAAGAGTTGTTTAAAAATCGATTTTTTATAAATTCGAAATTAAACTTTGCAGAAAATTTACTTTCCAAAAAAGACAATTCAAAAGCAATCACTTTTATTAATGAAAATGGCTATAAAGAAATTCGAAAATGGAATGAATTAAATTTAAATGTAGGAAAAATTTCTTTTTACTTAAAAAAAATTAATATTAAAGAAAAGGACAGAGTAGCAGCTTATCTTCCAAATTTAATTGAAACAGTAGAGTCTTTTTTGGCAACTGTTTCAATAGGTGCAATATGGTCGTCATGTTCACCAGATTTTGGTGTGAACGGTGTAATTGAAAGATTTGCCCAAATTAAGCCAAAAGTACTTATTCTGTGCGATAGGTATTATTATAATGGAAAACAAATTAATGTAATAGATAAATTGAAACCAATTCTAAAAAAAATTAAGTCTATAAAAAATGTAATAATAATAAATTATCCTGGAAAAAAACATATTAAATTTAAAAAAAATAAATATGTAAAGTTTGAATTTTGGAAAAATATTAAAAAATTAAAACCTAAAAAGTTAGAATTCAAAAGATTTGATTTTAATCACGAATTAGCAATATTATATTCTAGTGGCACTACAGGAAAACCAAAATGTATTTGCCATAGATCAGGAGGTGTTTTATTGCAACATTTAAAAGAACATCAATTGCAGAGCGAAATAAAAGAAAACGATAATGTTTTTTATTTTACCACATGTGGTTGGATGATGTGGAATTGGTTAATTAGTTCATTAGCATCAAAAGCTTCAATAGTTCTTTTTGAAGGGTTTCCTATGTATAAAAAAAATGATCTTTTAATAAAAATTGCAGATAGAGAGAATATAACTTTGTTTGGTGTAAGTGCTAAATATATAGATTCGTTAAGAAAATTAAATTTTTCAGCTAGGTTAAAATATAAACTAAAAAAATTAAAAACAATTTGTTCTACAGGTTCGCCTTTATCTGAAGATGGATTTAATTACATTTATGAAAAAATTAAAAAAAATGTACACCTAGCATCTATTTCTGGAGGAACAGATATAGTTTCTTGTTTTGTTTTAGGAAATATTTATAGACCAGTAATTTCAGGAGAAATACAAAGCAAGGGATTAGGAATGGATATGGATGTATTTAACGATCATGCAAAATCCATAAAAAACAAAAAAGGCGAACTTGTTTGCAAAAATCCATTTCCATCAATGCCAATTAAATTTTGGAATGATAAAAACAACGAAAAATTTAAAAAAGCTTATTTCAAAAAATTTAAAGGAGTATGGCATCATGGAGATTATGCGGAAATAAAGAATAGTGGAGGGTTTATAATTTATGGAAGATCTGATGCCACACTTAATCCTGGAGGTGTAAGACTTGGTACTGCAGAGATATATTCAGTTGTAGAAAAATTTAAAGAAGTGCAAGAGTGTCTTGTTGTAGGTCAACCTTGGAATAATGATGTTAGAATTGTTTTGTTTTTAGTCATGAATAGATCTTATGATTTAAGAGAAAAATTGATTAAAAAAATAAAACAAAAAATCCGAGCAGATGCTTCTCCTAGACATGTACCTTCAAAAATAATTAAAGTTTCTGATGTACCTAGAACAAAAAACGGAAAAATAGTTGAATTAGCTGTTAAAAATGTAATAGAAGGAAATAAAATAAAAAATATACAAGCATTAGCCAACCCGGAAGTTTTAATGGAATTTAAAAATATAAAAGAACTTAAAAATTAAATGATTAAAGAAATAGTTAAAAATTTAAACTTATCATCAACTCTAAGAATTAATGAAATATCTAAAGACCTAGAAGCTCAAGGCAAAGATGTATTTAAATTTGGATTTGGTCAGTCCCCATTTAAAGTACCAGATGAAGTAGTGTTAGAACTTAAAAATAATGCAGACAAGAATTATTATTTACCAATGCAGGGTCTTCCCGAATTAAGAGAAGCAATAGCAAAACATATATCAATAAAAAAAAATTATAATTATTCAGCAGAAAACATATTAATTGGTCCCGGTACAAAAGAACTTATGTTTTTATTAAATATTCTTTTTGATGGAGATGTTTTATTACCTGTCCCAAGTTGGGTATCCTATGAACCTCAAGCAATTTTAGGAAGAAATAAAATTCATTGGTTACAAACAAACAGAGAAAAAAATTGGTTTCCTACAGCAGACGATATTGAAAAAATTGTTTCAAAAAATAAAAATAAAAACTATTTATTGTTTTTAAATTCCCCAAACAATCCATCGGGCCAAATTTGCAATAATTTAGAGGAAATTAGTATTATTGTAAAAAAATATAATATATTAGTTCTTTCTGATGAAATCTATTCTGAATTAAGTTTTGAAGATAATTATAAATCTATTGCAAATTTATGCCCAGAAAAAACAATTATAAGCAATGGATTGAGCAAGTGGTGTGGAGCCGGAGGATGGAGACTTGGACATTTTATTATTCCAAATGAGTTAAAAAAATTAAGAAATTCTATGAAAGTTCTTGCAAGTGAAACTTTTACATCTGTCAGCGCTCCAATTCAGCATGCTGCAGTAGCAGCATATGAAAAAGACATGAGCAAATATGTTAATTCTTCAAGAAATATTTTAAAAAATGTAGGAGAATATGTTTATAATAACTTACAATCGAACAAAGTGCTAATAAGTAAACCACAAGGTGGTTTTTATTTAATGCCAGAATTTTTGGATAAAAAATATAAATCTTCAGAAGAAATGTGTACTGATCTTTTAAATAATACTGGAGTTGCGCTTTTGCCAGGGTCTGATTTTGGTTTTTCAAAAAATAAAATGATTGCAAGGCTTAGCTTTACAGATTTTAATGGAAAAGAATTCATGGAGAACTTTCAATCTGATAAAAATATTAAAGTAGAAGATATAGAAAAATTTGCACCTAAAATAATTGAAGGTACAAAAAGATTAAAAGTTTGGGCAGAATCATCATAAATTTATATAGACTCATCTACATAGTTATTGTTAGTATCGTCGGAACTTAATTTAAATTTAATTATGGAGGGGAATATGAAAAAAATAATTGCTTCTCTATCTACTGCTCTTGTATTTTTTGCAGCTACACTGTCTTTTACAACAGTTGCGAAATCTGCAGAGTTTTTTACGATAGGAACAGGAGGACCAACTGGAGTTTATTTCCAGACTGGTAACGCAATTTGCAAAATGTTGCATAAATATGCAATTGCCAAAGAACACGGAAGAAAAAAAGGTATAGATAAAGCTTATAGATGTACAGCTCCATCAACTGGTGGATCAAACTACAATATTGGTCAAATTAAAGCTGGTGAGTTTCAATTTGGTGTAGCTCAGTCTGACTGGCAATTCCATGCTTACAATGGTTCAAGTAAATGGGAAGGAAAACAGTTTAGTAATTTAAGAGCTGTTTTTTCAGTTCATAACGAACCTTTCCAAATTTGGGCTAGAAAAAAAGCTAAAGTTAAAGACTTTGCTGACCTTGCAGGTAAAACTGTTAACATAGGTAATCCAGGTTCAGGTCAAAGAGGAACCATGGAAGTACTTATGAAAGCAATGGGAGTTGATAATAGTTACTTTAAAGGAGTTACAGAGTTGACTTCTTCTGAACAAGTTAAAGCACTTTGCGACGGTAAAATAGATGCTTATGGATATTCTGTAGGATTTCCAAATGGCGCTATGGAGCAGGCAGCAACTTGTGCAGCAAAAGCACTTCCAATTAATCTAGTAGGCGGACCTGTTCAAGATTTAATAGATGGTGCACCTTATTATGCAGCAGCTACAATACCTGCAGGAACTTACACAGGACAAAAAAAAGATGTAACTACTTTTGGTGTTAAAGCTACAGTAGTAACTAGCGCTGATGTTTCTGAAGAGCTTGTTTATTTAGTAACAAAAGCTGTTTTTGAAAACTTTGAGAATTTCAGAAAACAACATCCTGCTTTTGGACCATTGGAAAAGAAAAACATGATAGCTGATGGTTTATCTGCTCCATTACATCCAGGTGCAGTTAAATACTATAAAGAAGTTGGATTAATGTAATCCAAATACTTATTGAACTAAAAAGGCCCAATATATTTATTGGGCCTTTTTTTTATAGTAAAGTATCTTTCATAAATGAATCAAAACACTGATACAAATATTGAAAGTAAAATTCACGAAGATTTGTCGCCCACTAGAAATCTTACAGGATTACATTTAAAAATTGTTTTGACGATAGCAATTATTTGGTCCTTATTTCAACTTTGGTATGCATCCCCATTTCCATTTTGGTTTAATATTGGAATGTTTAAGGGCTTACCAGCTAGAGCTATTCATTTAGGTTTTGCTTTACTACTAGCATTTTTAATATTTCCTTTTTCTAGATCAAAAAAAATATCAATCATAGATATTCTAATAAGTATTATTGGAGCTTTTTGTTGCCTCTATATTTATTTTTTTTACGACCAATTAGTAGATAGAGGAGGTATTCTTTTAAAGATTACTTTAGGTCAAAATATTAATATACCAATTGAATTAATAATTGGGATAATCGGAATTTTGATTTTACTTGAAGCTACTAGGCGAGTTATTGGTTTACCTTTAGTTATTATTGCAATTTGTTTTTTATTATTTTCATTTTTTGGAAGATATGCTCCAGATATAATTTCGCATGGCGGACTTTCATTAAAGAGACTTGTTGGATTTCAATGGTTTGATCAGGAAGCTATATTTGGAATCCCAATAGGTGTTTCTGTAGATTTTATTTTTTTATTTGTTTTATTTGGCGCACTTTTAGAAACTGCAGGCGGAGGGAAGTATTTCTTAGATCTAGCTTTTGCTATGGTTGGGAAAATGAGAGGAGGACCTGCTAAAGCGGCTATATTAGGATCAGGAATGACCGGTTTAATATCTGGTTCTTCAATTGCAAACGTCGTTACTACAGGAACCTTTACGATTCCAATCATGAAAAAAACAGGTTTTTCAAAAGAAAAAGCCGGAGCAATAGAAGTTTCATCTTCAGTTAATGGGCAATTAATGCCTCCAGTAATGGGGGCTGCAGCTTTTGTTATGGCAAGTTTTATAGGAGTTACTTATTTTGAAATTGTTAAACATGCTTTTTTGCCAGCAATTATATCTTATGTAGCGTTATTTTATATTTCCCATCTTGAAGCTTTAAAATTAAATCTTAAAGGCATGGAAGAGAAAGATGTACCAAATTTAAAAAAAACTTTTTTATCAGGATTACATTTTTTAATTCCAATTTTTGTTTTAATTTATTTGTTAGTTTATCTAAGACTAACAGCTTCATACTCAATATATTATGCAACCATTGCATTAATTTTTGTAAATTTAATAAATAAATTAATTAAACAACCTAATTTTAAAGATGCTCTTAAAATTTGGTTTAACCAAACTATTGTAGGCTTTGAAAAAGGTGCAATAAATATGGTTGGTGTTGGAATTGCCATTGCAACTGCTGGGGTAATAGTAGGAGCAGTGGGATCTACAGGACTAAGTACCAATTTAATTATTGTAATAGAAACTATTGCTAAAGATAATGTTATAATTTTAATATTATTGACCATTATTTTATGTTTGCTGCTTGGCATGGGCCTTCCAACTACTGCAAATTATGTGGTTGTGGCATCATTGATGGCAATGGTTTTAGTAGAGGTAGGTAATGCTTCTGGATTTGTATTTCCACTTATAGCTGTTCACTTATTTGTATTTTATTTTGGATTAATGGCCGATGTAACTCCTCCAGTAGGACTAGCATCATATGCGGCAGCTGCTATTTCAGGAGGAGACCCACTTAAGACTGGAGTACAAGCCTTTTGGTATAGTTTAAGAACAGGTATTCTTCCTATTGTTTTTTTATTTAATCATGAATTACTTTTAATAGGTGTTGAAGATATTTGGCATGCTTTATTAGTCATTGTAACTTCTTTAATTGGAATACTTATATTTACTGCTGCTACTCAAAGATGGTTTTTTAATAAACTTCAATGGTATGAAATTATAGTTTTTCTATTTATCTCAATATCCTTGTTAGCGCCAGAATTTGTTCTTAATAAATTTTATCCAAAATATAACTATAAAGACATAAATCAAATTCAGCTTTTAGAATTAGATCCAAAAAAAGAAGTACGCTTCAAAGTTACACGCCCAAGTGAATATGGAGAAAGATATAAACTATTTGTAATTGAAAAAAATACTTTTGAAACTAAATTTAATTTAGATGAGTATGGAATTTCTTTAATTCAAGAGGAAAAAAGAATTGTAGTTGATACCTTGAAATGGAATGGCAAAGCTAAAAAAAGTGGCTTTGAAACTGGAGATTTTATAAGTGAATTTAAAGTAGAAAATTTAAATAGACCAAACAAAAGAATTATTTATCCTTTAGCAATTTTATTATTAATTATATTTGGGTATTTAAATTATAGAAGAAAAAATTAATTAACAACTAGGACTTAAGTTAGAGGGTTTTGTTTTAATATTTTCCAAATACCGGAAGCAGAAGCAATCATTTTACCATTGGACTCTAAATGACATATTAAAAATACTAAAGATTTTGTTTTCTTTTGAATTTTTGTAAATCCTACAATTTCATCTCCTAGTTTTGTTGCTGCAATAAATTTTATGTCTAAAGAAATTGTAACACATGGAAAATTATCAGCTGCACGGTGAGCGCCAGTTCCTGCGCCGGCATCAATTATAGAGGCTATATAACCACCATGGGTTATACCTGCAGTATTAAGATGATTTTCTTTTATAGTAGTTTTGAATTCATATTCATGTTTTGATATTTCTCTGAACAATAATCCACCGTTATGATTCATATAACCAGGTTTAACACTTAACTGTTCAAAATCTTTTGACATATTTTAAATTATTAATGAAATTAAAATTAGAATTATAAAGACTATTACAAAGAAATAAATAACTGCTTTTTGTAACGATATATTCATTTTATCCTTTTTTTGGCGGGCCGCGAAGGACTTGAACCCTCAACCTCAGAGTCCGTAGCTCTGCGCTCTATCCAATTGAGCTAGCAGCCCACTGTTATCAATATAGATTAATGTAGCTAAATTTAAACTAAATTTAACTATTAATATTTCAATGATTTTAAATTTTTTCTTAAAATCAATTTTTGTATCCAAAGACTTGCGTCTGTATTTTGTCTATTATTAATAATTACCAATTTTTTTATTAATTTTATTAACATGATACAATTTACTCATTTAAGGATGGCCAAAAAATTATATAAATATGTCCAAAATAAATCTGCTATTAATTTAACAATAAGATAAGATATAAAATTCATGTTAAAAGATTTGCTTTTACCTGATATTGGAGATTTCGAAACAGTTGAAATTGTAGAAGTTTTGGTAAAAGCAGGAGATAAAATCAAAAAAAATGAATCCTTAGTTACTTTAGAGAGCGATAAATCAAGTGTTGAGGTTCCTTCAACAGATGATGGAATAATAGAAAGTGTGAATGTTAAGATTGGTGATAAAGTTTCCAAAGGTCATTTACTAGCTACATTAGAGAGTTTGAGTTTAACAGAAGAGAAACCAAAAAAAATATTAGGAGAAAAATTACCTCCTGATACTGAAAAAATTATTGAGGAAGCAGAAAATACTTTAGTATTAAAAAAGGAAGCAGATGAACAAAAAACTATAACTAAAAAAGAAGACAATGACGAAAAAATTGAGATTGTCAAAAATGGCGATATTGACCCAATAGAAACAAAAGAATGGCTAGAATCGCTATCTGCTGTTCTTGAAAAAGATGGAAAGCTCAGAGCTCAATTTTTAATTAAACAATTAATAGAACATTCATATAAAAAAGGATCAGATCTAGTTTTATCTAGAAATACTCCTTACATAAATACAATACCTCCTGAACAAGAAACAAAGTCTTCAGGGGATCAAAATCTTGAAAGAAAAATCAGATCTTTGATTAGGTGGAATGCTGCTGCGATGGTTGTTAGAGCAAACAAAAAAAATCCAGAACTTGGTGGTCATATAGGTACATTTGCATCGGCAGCTACACTTTATGATGTTGGTATGAATCATTTTTGGAGAGCAAAAAATAATAAATTTGGTGGCGATTTAATTTATTTTCAAGGGCACTGTGCACCTGGAATGTATGCCAGAGCGTTTCTTGAAGGAAGGATTACCCCAAAACAACTTGATTATTTTCGACAAGAAGTTAAGTCTGGAGGGCTTTCTTCCTATCCTCATCCTTGGTTGATGCCAAAATTTTGGCAGTTTCCTGTAGTCTCAATGGGGCTAGGTGCCATGATGTCAATTTATCAAGCCAGATTTACTAAATATTTAATAAATAGAGGATTATTAAAAGATGAAGGAAGAAAAGTTTGGTCATTTTTAGGTGATGGTGAAATGGATGAACCAGAATCTATGGGTGCAATTGGTTTAGCTGCTAGAGAAAAATTAGATAATTTAATTGTTGTCGTTAATTGCAATCTGCAAAGACTTGATGGTCCTGTAAGAGGTAATGGAAAAATTATACAAGAATTGGAAGGAATATTTAGGGGAGCAGGTTGGAATGTGATTAAAGTTATTTGGGGATCTTATTGGGATCCTTTATTAGCAAAAGACAAAACTGGAATGTTAATTAGACGCATGGGTGAAGCAGTTGATGGTGAGTACCAAGCTTTTAAAGCAAAAGGAGGAGCATATGTAAGAGAAAATTTTTTTGGAAAATATCCCGAATTATTAGATCTTGTATCTCAGATGACAGATAAAGATATTTGGAAATTAAATAGAGGTGGTCATGATCCACATAAAGTTTATGCAGCATATCATTCAGCAATGCAACACACCGGTAGTCCTACAGTAATACTGGCAAAAACTATTAAAGGTTATGGAATGGGCAAATCAGGAGAAAGTATGAACACAACTCACCAACAAAAAAAATTAGGTGAAGAAGACTTATTATATTATAGAGATAGATTTGATGTGCCTTTAACTGACGAACAAGTAAAAAATATTGAGTACTATAAGCCACCAGAAAATTCTCCTGAAATAAAATATTTAAAAGAGTGTAGATTAAAATTAGGAGGCAATCTGCCCGAAAGATCTTCTTTCGCTAAATCAATTAAAACTCCTTCAGTAGATGTTTTTAGTGCTATGAAAGAATCAACAGGGAAAAAAGAAATGTCTACAACAATGATTTTAGTAAGGATGTTAACCAGTTTGCTTCGTGACAAAAATGTTGCCCCACGTTTAGTTCCAATTATTCCAGATGAAGCACGAACATTTGGAATGGAAGGATTTTTTCAAAAAATTGGGATTTATGCTCACGAAGGACAAAAATATGAACCGGTAGATTCTGAACAGCTTAGCTCTTATAGAGAAGATATTAAAGGACAGGTATTGGAGGAAGGTATTACAGAAGCAGGAGCAATGTCATCATGGATTGCAGCTGGTACTTCTTATACAAATCATGATTTAGAAATGATCCCAATTTATCTTTTTTATTCAATGTTTGGTTTCCAAAGAATTGGAGATTTTGCTTGGGCAGCTGGAGATGCACAAACAAGGGGTTTTTTGATAGGAGCTACAGCAGGCAGAACTACTCTTGCTGGCGAAGGATTGCAGCATGGTGATGGACATAGTCATATTTTGTCTTCAGTAATACCAAATTGTAAATCTTATGATCCCACATTTGGATATGAGTTAGCGACTATATTTCGAGAAGGTTTAAGAAGAATGTATGAAAAACAAGAAAATATTTTTTATTATATAACTACTATGAACGAAAATTATCCACATCCAGAAATGCCAAAAGGCAAGGGTGTTGAAGATGGAATTTTAAAAGGTATGTATTTATTTAAAGAATTAAACAAATATAAAAAAACTAAAATTCAATTACTAGGATCGGGCACAATTCTAAGAGAAATAATAGCTGCTGCTGAAATTTTACAAAAAGATTATCAAATAGACAGCAATGTGTGGAGCGTTACAAGTTTTAACGAATTAAGAAAAGAAGCTTTAGAAGTAGAAAGATATAATCTTTTAAACCCAGATAAAAAACCTAAAAAAAACTACATTGAAAAGTGCATGTCAACAACAGAAGGTCCAATCGTTTCTGCATCTGATTATATACGTTTAAATTCAGATCAGATAAGACCATTTATTAGAAAAAGCTTTTATTCTTTCGGAACAGATGGATATGGAAGAAGTGATACTAGAAAGAATTTAAGAAAATTTTTTGAAATAGATAAAGAACATCTAGTTACATATTCATTGAGTGTTCTAGCAAAAGAACAATTAATACCTTCAAAATATGCTAAAGAAGCTATCAAAAAATATAATATTGATCCAGAAAAACCATTTCCAACAAAATTGTAAAAAATGTCAGAAAATAAAAAAATATTTGCAACTCCAAAGATAAGAAAATTTGCCAGAGAACTAGGCGCAAATATTGAACAAATTGAAGGGTCAGAAAGAAAAGGCAGAATAACAGAATATGATGTAAAAAGTTTTATAAATAAAAAACTGATACAGTCAAAAAATTTTCATCAAAGTAATAAAAAACAAGAAAAAATACAAAGTGAATTTAAACACTCTGATTTTGGTGAAGTGGAAATAAAAGATATGCCTAGAGTAAAGAAAATAGCCGCACTTCATCTTTCTAACTCGTGGACAAAAATTCCTCATGTCACACATCATGATGAAGCAGATATTACAGAGCTTGAGCTATTTAGATCTTCATTAACTGACATAAATACTGGTCATAAAAAAAAAATTACCCCTTTAGTTTTTATAATTAAATCATTAGTTTCTGCTTTGATAAAATATCCAAATTTTAATTGTTCAATTGATGACATCGATAATGGAAAAATGACTTTAAAAAAATATTTTCATATTGGTATAGCAGTGGATACAAAACATGGCTTAATGGTACCAAAAGTAAGAAACGCAAATAATAAAAATCTAAATCAATTAAGTGAAGAACTTAAGGATATAAGTGATAAATGTAGAAATTTAAAAATTGATAAAAAAGAATTTTTTGGAGGGTCAATGACCATAACTAGTTTAGGAGGTATAGGAGGATATTTTTTTACCCCTATAATAAATTATCCTGAGGTTGCAATTTTAGGAGTGGGAAGAACTTATTACAAACAAGTTTTAATTAATAATGAATTTCAGAAGAGAAACATGCTTCCACTGTCCTTATCTTATGACCACAGAATAATAGATGGTGCTGAAGCAGCAAGATTTTGTAATGAATTAAAAGAAAATATTGGAAAAAATTTCGCCTACAGATTAGCTATATAAATATTTCCATAATGAAAAAATTTATTTCATTTCTTTGTCTAATTGTTTGTACGTTAATTTGGGGTACAACTTTTATAGCTCAAGATACTGGGATGGATAATATAGGTCCTTTTACTTTTAATTCAGCAAGATTTTTTGTAGCTTTTTTTGCTGTCATGCCTTTTGTATTAATATTTGAAAAAAAAAAAATATCAAATTTTGTAATTCCAAAAAAAAAAGAATTCTTTAAGTTAATGATACCAGTGGGAGTATCATTATTTTTAGGAACTGCATTACAACAAGTTTCATTAATTTATACTAATGTTTCGAATTCGGCATTTTTTACAATATTTTATGTACCATTAGTTCCAATAATTATTTATTTTCTTTTCTCTGACAAGCTTCACTGGTCAGTGTGGCCTTCGGTTTTTGTTTGTATACTTGGAGGATATTTTATATCTGATTTTAGTGATGCTGCTGTTAGTTTAGGAGATGGAATAGTATTAATAGGAGCTATATTTTGGGCTTTACATATTATTTATATTGGGAAACTAATAGCGAAATTTAACTTACCTTTTTTTATAGCTTTATTACAAAATTTAGCCGTTGCAGTACTATCTTTTTTATTAGTAGTTATATTTGAGGAAATCGATTTTTCTAAAATAATACTAGAAACATATGAAATATTATATGCAGGTGTTTTATCGGGAGGTGCAGCATTTGTTTTACAACTTGTTGGTCAAAAACATATTTCACCTGCACCTGCAGCAATTATTATGTCTTTAGAAGGAGTTTTTGCAACAATATCTGCATGGATAATTCTGAATCAAATTTTAGGATTCGGCAATATATTTGGATGTTTGCTTATATTTTTTGGTGTTTTGATTTCTCAACTTCTGCCAATTTATGATAAAAAAATATAAATTCAAAATTAGACCCTGTAAAAAAAATATTGGCGCTAAAATAATTTGTAATTTAAAATTAGTTAATAAAAAACAAATTAAACTAATAAAAAATTCATTAAATAAATATGGTATGGTTTTTTTTAGAAATCAGAATTTAGATTCAAGATCTTATATTTTATTTGCAAAAAAATTAGGTCATGTAGCAGATTACCCAATGTTAAGGGGGTTAAGTTCTAAATTTCCTGAGATTACAGTTGTAGAAAGAAAAGTTTCAGATAGAGGACCTAGCTTTGGTGAACAATTTCATACAGACTCAAGTTACACAAAAAAACCACCAAAGTTTACAATTTTGTTAGCTAAATTAGTGCCACCTCGAGGCCTTGGAAATACTGAATTTGCTTCACAATATTTAGCATATAAAAATTTACCCAAAATATATAAAAAAAAATTTGAAAATTTAAAAGCAGTATTTTCTTCATCTGGTCCGATCTCAATAACACGACTTGAAAGAGAAAAAGAAAAAGGTACTGGAAAGTCAAAAGATTTTAAAGCAATTCATAATATTATTAGAAAAATTAATAACCATAAAGCTATATATTGTAGTCCAGGGCATGTTGAAAATTTTTTGAATATTAATGTTAAGGATGAAAAAAAAATTAAAAATTTTTTATTTAAACATCAAATTAAGAAAAAATTTATTTTTGCTTTTGAGTGGGAAAAAAATTCCTTAGCAATATGGGACAATCGATCTATGCTTCATCAAGCCACTCCTTTTAATGGAAATCGAATAATGCATAGAATAACAATTAAATAAAATTTAAAAAGTTATAATTTAATAATAAATAATTGTAAAAAGTATTAAAGCTAAAAAGATTCTATAAAAAACAAACACATTTAATGAAAAATTTTTTACAAAAATTAAAAAATATTTAATAGTCAAATAAGAAATTATAAAAGAACTAATGGTAGCAAATACTATTAAAAAACTAAACTCTATATTCTGATTAAAAGCATCTTTTAAACCTAGTACGCTTGCTCCGGCTAAAGCGGGTATTGATAAATAAAATGAAATTTTTAATGAGTCATATCTGTCAAAATTTAAAAAACGGCTTGCGGTAATTACAATTCCAGATCGACTGACACCAGGTATTAATGCTAAAATTTGAAATAAACCAATTATTAAAATATTTTTTAAATTAAGATCGTTATCAAAACTTTTTTTTATTTTAAATCTATCAGAAAAATATAAAAGAATACCAAAAATTAATGTAGTCCATGCTATTATTTCAATATTTCTTAAATAATAAATTAAATTACTAGCGTGCAATACAAATCCAAAAACTATTAATGGAATTGAGCCAAATATTATGAGTAATGCCAAATTTTTATTTTGAAAAAAATTTATTAAATCTTTTCTGAAATAAAATATTATCGCAAGAAGAGATCCTAAATGTAAGCTTATATCAATTATTAAAGTGCTAGATTTATAATTAAAAAGTTTAGAAGTTAACAAAAGGTGTGCAGAAGAACTAATAGGTAAAAATTCAGAAACTCCTTGAATGAATGACAGCGTGAAAGTTTCAAAATAATTAGTTAACATTAGAGATTACTATTTGGTAAACGAAATATTCTTAAAATAAAGCAATTACTTGACAGCATAAGAGGTATGCATAAGTGTAAAAAAGCAACAAATTGCTTACTTTTCTAATTTATAGGACATAAATATTGACCTAGTTGTTCTTTTAGTCGCTCATCTACTAATATATGTTTCATCAGTTATGACAGAGAAAATGCTTAAATTTGTAAAAACAGGTAAACAAAGTCCACCTAAAAGGGAGGTTTTAGATAGAAAAGAGGATTTTAGAGAAATATATAACGAATTTATAAATGAAAAGGCAAAAGAGCAATCAAGCAGATGTTCTCAATGTGGGGTGCCATTTTGTCAAATACATTGCCCATTAAGCAACAACATACCTGATTGGTTAAAGCTGACCGCAGAGGGAAGACTGGAAGAAGCTTACCAGTTATCTGAAAGCACTAATAATATGCCTGAAGTTTGTGGAAGAATTTGTCCTCAAGATAGGTTGTGTGAAGGCAATTGTGTAATTGAACAATCAGGACACGGAACCGTCACCATTGGTTCAATAGAAAAATTTTTAACTGAAAACGCTTGGAATAACGGTTGGATAAAACCCATAAATGTATTTCAAGAAAAAAAAGAAAGTGTAGGAATTATTGGAGCAGGTCCAGCAGGTCTTGCTTGTGCAGAACAACTTAGAAAAAAAGGATATCAAATTACTATTTATGATCGCTATGATCGTCCAGGCGGATTACTGATTTACGGTATCCCAAATTTCAAATTAGAAAAATTTGTAGTTGAAAGAAGAACAAAGTTGCTTATGGAAGGTGGAATAAAGCTTATTCAAAATTATGAAATAGGAAAAAATTCATCTTTAAAAGAACTTAGAGAAAAACATGATGCAATTTTAATTGCCACAGGAGTTTACAAAGCAAGAGAAGCCAATATACCAGGAAATAATTTAAAAAATATATTTCCAGCAATGGAATTTTTAACAGCATCAAATAAAAAAGGTTTAGGAGATAAAGTTGAAATGTTTGACAATGGAACATTAAATACAGAAGGAAAAAATGTTGTTGTAATTGGTGGCGGAGATACAGCAATGGATTGCGTTCGAACATCGGTAAGACAAAATGCAAAATCTGTAAAGTGTTTATACAGGAGAGATAGAGAAAATATGCCGGGTTCTGCTCGAGAAGTTGCAAATGCTGAAGAAGAAGGGGTTGATTTTGTATGGTTATCTAATCCAAAAGAATTTAAGGGAACTAGTAAAATTGAAAGTCTAATAGTAGAAAAAATGAAATTAAGCGAACCTGACGAAAGTGGAAGAAGTAAACCAATCGTTCAAGAGAATTCTGAATATGAGCTAAAGGTTGATATTATAATAAAAGCTTTAGGTTTTGATCCTGAAGAATTACCAAAATTATTTTGCGAAGATCAACTTCGATTAACAAAATGGGGAACAATAAAAACTAACTTTGATACTATGGAAACAAATATACCAGGTGTATATGCTGCTGGTGACATAATTAGAGGAGCATCATTAGTAGTATGGGCTATTAAAGATGGAAGAGATGTTGCAATTTCAATTGAAAAATATTTGAAAAAAAAATCATATCAAAAAATTAAAGCTGCTTAGCATAATATGAAACTTTATAAAAAAAATTTAAAAAAATTAATTAATGGAAAAGTTTACAATCCAAATATGGAACACGATTCATGTGGCGTTGGTCTTGTAGTTTCTACGGAAGGAAAGAAATCGAGAAAAATTGTTGAGTATGGGATTGAAGCATTAAAAGCTGTTTGGCATCGTGGAGCAGTAGATGCTGATGGCAAAACCGGAGATGGTGCTGGAATACATATAGAAATTTCAACTAATTTTTTTAAAGAAAAAATTGAAAACTATGGTCGTCAATATGACGGCGGAGAGATTTGCGTTGGAATGATTTTTTTGCCTCGCAATGATTATAACTCTCAGGAAGAATGTAAAACATTGATTGAAACAGAACTTTTAAGCAATAATTATTATATTTATAGATGGAGACAGGTCCCAATTAATACTAGTGTGCTTGGAGTTAAAGCAGAACTGACAAGACCTGAAATCAGTCAAGTTATTTTCAAATCAAATAACAGTACTCTTAAAGACAAAGAACTTGAGAGACAACTTTATATAATTAGAAGAAAAATAGAAAAAAAAGTTTTAAATTCTCAATTAAAAGATTTTTACATATGTTCATTTAGTTCAAAATCGATAATTTATAAAGGCATGTTTCTTGCTGAAACATTGTCCGAATTTTATCCCGACTTACAAGACGAAAGATTTATTTCTAGATTTGCAATTTTTCATCAAAGATATTCTACGAATACTTTTCCTAGTTGGGATCTTGCACAGCCATTTAGGGCTTTAGCACATAATGGAGAAATAAATACATTAAAAGGCAATATTAATTGGATGAAAGTTCACGAACAAGAGATGAATAGTGAACTGTTTAAAGGAATGGAGGAAGATCTTAAACCAGTTATAAGTTCAGGTAATTCCGATTCTGCTGCACTAGATAACGTATTTGAATTGTTAAACCGGTCTGGACATTCTGCGCCTCTCGCAAAATTGATGTTAATTCCAGATGCTTGGTCAAAAAAAAGCAAAACATTGCCAAGAAATCACCAACAACTATTTAATTTTTTAAATAGTACCATCGAACCTTGGGATGGACCCGCTGCTATTGCTGCAACAGATAATGATTGGGCTATTGTTGCAAACGATAGAAATGGATTAAGACCCTTAAGATATATTGTTACTAAAGATAAACTTCTATTTGCTGGGTCCGAAACTGGAATGGTATCTTTAGAAGAAAATAAAATCGTAAGCAAAGGTAGATTGGGGCCAGGACAAATCATAGGTATTAAGTTAGATAAAGGAAACGTCTTTCACAATATTCAAATTAAAAATTACCTTGCAAAAGAGTACAAGCATTTCAATAATCAAATTATTGATCTTGATAAAAAGTTTTATGTTAAAAATGAAAAAAGAATTTTCTATGGAGATGAGTTAAGAAAAAGACAGTATGTTTTTGGACTAAGTATTGAAGATTTAGAATTAATTTTACACCCAATGGTAGAGGAATCTAAAGAAGCGACCGGATCTATGGGTGATGATACTCCAGTTGCTGTTTTATCCGATAGATATAGACCACTTAACCATTATTTCAGGCAGAATTTTAGTCAAGTTACAAATCCACCAATTGATTCTTTAAGAGAGAATAAAGTTATGAGTTTAAAAACTAGATTTGGAAATATGGGAAATATTTTAGATTTTAATAATTTAACTAAAGAAAATATTTATGTTTTAGATAGTCCAATATTATCAAATTCACAATTTTTAAAATTCAAAGAATATTTTAAGAAAAGTTTTACTATTATTAACTGTACATTTGAAAAAACTTCTACGTTAAAAAAAAGTTTAGATAACATTATTAATTTATCAGAGATAGCTGTTAGAGAAGGTATAAAACAAATAATTTTAACTGATAAAAATTTAAATGAAAATAAGATACCTATTCCTATGCTTTTAGCAGTAGGAGCTATCAATTCTTACTTAATTAAAATGAGATTAAGAGGATATGTTTCTCTTAATATTCAAACAGGTGAAGCATTAGACACTCATTCATATGCTACTTTATTAGGTGTTGGAGCCACAACGATAAATCCATATTTGGCTTTAGATACAATACATCAAAGATATGAAAAGAAATTATTTGGTAAATTAACCATAGATGAATGTGTTAAGCGTTACATTCAAGCAGTAAATAATGGTCTTTTAAAAATTATGTCCAAGATGGGTATTTCAGTATTAAGCTCATATAGAGGAGGAGGTAATTTTGAAACGGTAGGATTAAGTAGATCATTAGTATCTGAATTTTTTCCAGGAATTACATCTAAAATCTCTGGAATTGGTGTAATTGGAATTGAAAAAAAAATCAGGAAAATTCACGATCAAGCATTTAAAGAAAACATAAGCGTTTTACCAATTGGGGGAATTTATAAATATAGAAGGAATGGCGAAACACACCAGTATCAAGGAAATTTAATTCATATGTTGCAGCATGCTGTTGCTAATAAGTCTTATGAAACTTATAAAAAATACACTAAAGCAATTTATAATTTACCACCAATTAATCTTAGAGATTTAATAGGATTCAAAAATAAAAATAAGCCAATAGATATTTCACAAGTCGAAGATAAAACAGAAATATTAAAAAGATTTGGGAGTGGAAGCATGTCACATGGAGCTTTATCACAAGAGGCACATGAAACTCTTGCAATTGGCATGAATAGAATTAAGGGAGCTTCTTGCAGTGGTGAGGGAGGAGAAGATCCAAAAAGGTTCAAAATTTTAGAAAATGGAGATAGTTCGAACTCTAGAGTAAAACAAATAGCCTCTGCTAGATTTGGTGTTACAATTGATTATTTAAACAATTGTAATGAAATAGAAATAAAAATAGCACAAGGTGCAAAACCTGGAGAGGGAGGACAATTACCAGGTTTTAAAGTTACAAAAGATATTGCAAAATTAAGACACTCAACTCCAGGAGTTACTCTTATTTCGCCTCCGCCTCATCATGATATTTATTCAATAGAAGATCTTGCACAATTAATTTATGATTTAAAACAGGTTAATCCAAATGCTCGAGTTGGAGTAAAATTAGTTGCATCAAGTGGTGTTGGGACAATTGCTGCAGGTGTTGCAAAAGCTAAAGCTGATATTATTTTAATTTCTGGTCATTCTGGAGGTACAGGAGCAAGTCCTCAAACAAGCATAAAATATGTTGGCATACCTTGGGAGATGGGACTTACAGAAGCTAATCAAATACTTACATTAAATAATCTAAGACATCGTGTAACTCTAAGAACAGATGGTGGAATAAAAACAGGAAGAGATATTGTAATCTCAGCAATGATGGGAGCAGAAGAATTTGGAATCGGAACTACGTCGCTTGTAGCAATGGGTTGTATATTAGTAAGACAATGTCATTCAAATACATGTCCAGTAGGAGTATGTACTCAAGATGAAAAACTTAGAGAAAAATTTACAGGCACACCAGAAAAAGTAGTTAATCTATTTACTTTTATTGCTGAAGAGGTAAGGGAGATTTTAGCAAGTTTAGGTTTTAAATCGTTAAATGAAATTATTGGCAGAACTGATTTATTAAGACAGGTAAGCAAAGGTTCAGAAAGTCTTGATGATCTAGATTTAAACCCATTGTTTGTTCAAGCTGATCCTGGTGAAAATAAGAGATATTGTGAAAAAAAAATTATTAATAAAGTACCTGATACTTTGGATGAGCAAATTTACAAAGATATAAAAGAAAAATTTAACAATAAAGAAAAAATATATAAATCATACGATATAAAAAATATCCATAGAGCGGTTGGTACTAGACTATCACATTATATTTATAAGGAATTTAATAATAAAAAGCTGCCTGATGATTTTATTTCTATTGATCTTTATGGTTCTGCGGGTCAATCATTTGGTGCATTTGGAATTAAAGGATTAAAATTAAGATTATTTGGAGATGCAAATGATTATGTTGGTAAAGGATTATCCGGCGCTAAATTAGTAATTCGTCTACCAAAGACAAGTAATTTAAAAAGTGATGAAAATACAATTATAGGCAATACAGTCTTATATGGAGCTACTTCAGGAAAATTATTTGCATCGGGTAAAGCAGGCGAAAGATTTGCTGTTAGAAATTCAGGAGCTTTATCAGTAATAGAAGGATGTGATTCTAATGGATGTGAATACATGACAGAAGGTGTAGTTGTTATTTTAGGAAAAGTAGGAGATAATTTTGCAGCTGGTATGACAGGAGGTATAGCTTTTATTTATGATCCATTTTTAGATTTTGAAAAATATGTGAATCCCGATTCAGTTATTTGGCAAAAAATTCAAACTCAATATTGGATTAAATATCTTAAAGCCTTAATAGAAGAACACTATAGCGAAACAAATTCTGAACTATCAAAAAAAATAATAAATAATTTTGATAAAGAAATTTATAATTTTATTCAAGTCTGTCCTAAAGAAATGTTGGATAAATTAGAAAATCCAATATCAACTAAAAAAATAGTTGGTATTGCAAGTTAATTAATGAATTTTATAAGCAAATCTAACTCTTTCAATAATATTTTTAAATTTTTTGCAGACGATAAACTGTGATCTCCATTTTTAACAATTGTTAATCTTTTTTTAGATTTACTAAACAGCCTTAGAATTTTTCTTGAATAAATGATTGGAACTGCTTCGTCTTTACTTCCATGAATCATAGTTACGTGAATTTTTGATCTTATTTTCTTACTAAATACTTTATTTTTTCTACCATCTTTTATTAATTGTAATGAAATAGGATATTCATAGTTTCCATGCTTTAAATAATATATTCCATTTTTAATAGCTTCTTTCTTCATTTTTTTTGTAAATTTATTCCACATTAATCTTTCCAAAAATTCTGGTGCAGAGCCAATCCCTATGAATCCTTTAATCTGTTTTTTAAAATATTTGAATTGATTTAATGATAACCAAGATCCCATGCTTGAACCTATTAAAATAAAATTATTTTTTTTTACAATTTTTTTTATTGTGTATTTAATTTCTTTAGTCCATTTACTTACATTTCCTTTAGTAAATTTTCCTGAAGATTTCCCATGCCCAGAATATTCTAATGCAAGAAATCCTAGTTTTCTTTTTTTACAATATCTTTGAAAAGCTTTAGGTTTTTCACCTTCCAGATCAGACATAAATCCATGAAGAAAAACTACAAATAGCTTAGAATTAGTATTTAAAAATATGCACCTTAATTTTTTAGTCTTGGAAATTTTCAAATATCTAAATTTACTCATAAAAGATAATTAAATAATGTGATATTATAATTGATTATTAAATGCCATTTAAATTAAAAGTTTTACAAGTTATTCCAAAATTAGGATATGGGGGAGCGGAGATAGGCTGTTACGATCTTGCTCACTATCTTTATGAAAATGATTGCTCATCTTATATAGTTACTAGTGGCGGCACATTAACCAAATATATCAATAGAAAGAAAGTAAAATTAATTAGGCTACCAGTACAGAGTAAAAATCCAATTTTAATATTGTTAAATGCAATTATATTAACAATTATTATACTAATATTAAATATAAATATCGTACATGCAAGAAGCCGAGCACCTGCTTGGTCGTGCTTAATTGCAACTAAAATAACCGGTAGAAAGTTTGTTACAACATTTCATGGAACATTTAATTTTAAAAGCAACATAAAAAAATTTTATAACTCAGTAATGGTAAGATCAAACTTAATAATTGCTGGATCAAATTTTATTTTTTCACATATAAATGAAAATTATTCAAAATATCTTAAACCTGAAAAAAAATTTTTAGTTATCTTTAGAGGTATAAATACTGATTATTATGATCCAAAAAAAATTAAAGAACAAGACGAAGTACAATTAATAAATAAGTGGAAAATTGATAAAGAAAAAAAAGTTATAATTCTTCCTGCCAGAATTACAGCTTGGAAAGGTCATGAAATTTTTTTAGAAGCTTTAAATAAGCTTAAAATTAATGAACCCCAAAAAAAATTTATTGCAGTTATTCTTGGTAGTGACCAAGGTAGAAAAATTTATAAAAAAAGACTTATAAGACTTGTTGAGCAGTACAGATTAATTAATGATGTAATTTTTATTGATAACTTTGAACTAATGCCTATCGCTTATAAAATTTCCGATATTGTGATATCAAGTTCTATTGAACCGGAAGCATTTGGAAGAGTTGCAGTAGAAGCACAAGCCATGGAAAAACCTATTATTGCTAGCAACATTGGTGGTTCTAATGAAACAATAATTGATGAAAAAACAGGTTTTTTATATCCTTCGGGCAACTCTGATTTATTAAGTCAAAAACTTTCTCATATTTTTGATTTAAATGACGAAACATTGAAATCAATGGGTATTGAAGGTAGGAAAAATGTGATTAAAAAATTTAATGTTGAAAAAATGTGTTTTTCTACTTATTCAGAGTACAAGAAATTATTTAATTAAATGCCAAACATAACTCTACCAGACGGAAATAAATTAAACTTCCAAAATAAAATAACCGGATTAGAGATTGCTGAAAAAATTAGCAAGTCATTATCAAAGCAGGCACTTATTATGAGTGTAGATGGTGAACTAAAAGATTTAAGTTACACAATTGAAAAAGATTGTTCAATTAAGATTTTTGCATCTAAGGATAATGAAGGACTTGAAACAATCAGGCATGATACAGCTCATATACTTGCAATGGCAGTTCAAGAACTTTTTCCAGGCACACAAGTTACAATTGGACCAGTAATAGAAAATGGGTTTTATTACGACTTTGCTAGAAAAGAGTCTTTTACCAAGGAAGATCTAGAAAAAATAGAAAAGAAAATGCATGAAATTATTGAAAGGGATGAACCTACGCGTAGGGAAGTTTGGAATCGCGAAAAAGCAATAAATCATTTTAATAAAAATGGCGAAACCTATAAGGCAGAAATAATTCAAAACATTCCAAAAGATGAAGAGGTTTCAATATACTTTCATGGAAAATGGCACGATCTATGCAAGGGGCCTCATTTACTATCTACAGGAAAAATAGGAAAATTTTTTAAACTTACAAAAGTGTCAGGAGCTTATTGGAAGGGTGATTCTAACAATGAAATGCTACAAAGAGTTTATGGAACAAGTTGGTCAACTCAAAAAGATTTAGATGAATACTTAAAAAGAATTGAAGAAGCTGAAAAAAGAGATCATAGGAAACTTGGTAAAGAAATGGATCTATTTCATTTCAGAGAAGAAAGTCCAGGTTCAGTTTTTTGGCACTACAAAGGTTGGAATCTTTTTCAAAAACTGATTGCTTATATGAGGGGTAAACAAGATGAAGCTGGTTATAAAGAAATAAATACTCCAGAAATTTTAGATAAATCATTGTGGGAAAAATCAGGACATTGGGAAAAATTTGGAGAACATATGTATACTTCTACAACACCTGATGAAAAAATATTTGCAATTAAACCAATGAATTGTCCGGGCTGCGTGGAGGTTTTTAATCAAGGTTTAAAAAGCTACAGAGATTTACCTTTAAAGATGTCTGAATTCGGAAAAGTACATCGTTATGAACCATCGGGCGCTTTACATGGCTTGTTAAGAGTTAGAGCATTCACTCAAGATGATGCTCATATTTTTTGCACTGAAGATCAAATTACTAATGAATGTTTAAGTGTAACAAATTTGATATTAGAAATTTATAAAGATCTTGGCTTTACAAATGTTCTATTACAGTTTTCTGATAGACCACAAAAAAAAGTGGGAGATGATAAAATTTGGGATAAAGCGGAAACTGCATTATTAAAAGCAATAAAACAAACAAAACTAAAATATGAAATTAATAAAGGCGGAGGTGCATTTTATGGACCAAAAATTGATTTTGTACTTAGAGATAGTATTGGTCGTGATTGGCAATGTGGAACTTTACAAGTTGATTTAAACTTGCCAGGTAGACTAGGTGCCACATTTATAGACAAAGACGGTTCAAAAAAAATTCCTGTTATGTTACATAGAGCTTTGTTTGGTTCACTAGAGAGATTTATTGGAATTTTAATTGAACATTATTCAGGTAAACTGCCATTTTGGATTTCACCTTTACAAGCAATAGTTATTCCAGTTTCTAATGATTTCGATACTTATGCAAAAAAAGTTTATGATAAAATAAAAAAAACAGATATTAAATGTGAAGTTGACTTAAAAAATCATAATTTAAACTATAAAATTAGAGAGCATTCTTTATCAAAGATACCACTTTTGTTAATTTGTGGGAAAAAAGAAGTTGACAGTAACACAGTAACTATTAGAAGATTGGACTCTAATAAACAAGAAAATATGGAAGTTGATACATTTCTAAAAAAATTTTCTGCTTTGAATAAAGCACCATCAAATTAAGTGGCAGATTTTAAACAAAATTATTTTCAAAGAAGAACCAAATTTAAAGGTCCTCGATCAAATTATAAAATCACTTCTCCTGAGGTACAAGTAATTACAAATGAAAGCGAAAATCTAGGAATATTAAATTTGAAAGAGGCTATTGCAAAAGCTAAAGACGAAGGTTTAGATTTAATCGAAATTGCTCCTAATGCAAATCCACCTGTTTGCAAAATAATGGATATGGGCAAGTTCAAGTATGACCAACAAAAAAAAGCGAACAAGGCAAAAAAAAAACAAAAAAAAGTAGAATTAAAAGAAATTAAACTTAGACCTGTAACAGAAATTCATGATTATTCTTTTAAAATTAAAAATGCTCAAAAATTTATATCAAAGGGAGATAAAGTAAAGTTTACTATTAAGTTCAAAGGAAGAGAACTTCGGCACCCACATCTTGGAAATGAGTTAATGGAGAAAATTAAACAAGATATGCAAGAAATTGGAAGAGTAGAACTCCAACCAAAGTTTGATGGAAAGCAAATTGTCATGGTTATCCAGCCTTTATAGGCAATAATTCTAGTTGTAAATTAATATTAATATTTGTATAACTCCCGGCATCATGCCAAAATTAAAAACCAAAAGTTCAGCAAAAAAAAGATTTAAAATTACAGCTAAAGGCAAAGTGGTAATGGCTCAAGCTGGAAAAAGGCATGGTATGATCAAAAGAACGAATTCACAAATTAGAAAACAAAGAGGCACGACTATTATGTCCAAACAAGACAGCAAAATAGTTAAATCCTACATGCCTTATAATTTAAGAGGTTGAAATGGCTAGAGTAAAAAGAGGAGTTACAAGTCGAGCTAAACATAAAAAAGTTCTTAAAGCTGTTAAAGGACAGTGGGGCAGAAGAAAAAATACAATTAGAGCTGCTAAGCAAGCTGCCGAAAAAGCTATGCAATATGCTTACAGAGATAGAAGAAACAAAAAAAGAGATTTTAAAGCATTGTGGATACAAAGAATCAATGCTGGAGCTAGAGCAGAAGGTTTGACTTATTCAAAATTCATTAATGGATTAAATAAATCTGGAATTAAATTGGATAGAAAAATTCTAGCAGAAATAGCCTATGATAATCCTGAGGCATTTAAAACTATAGTTAAAAAAGCTCAAGCAGCACTTAATTAATCTTCACTATTGTTTTTCTTCAGTTAAGAAATAATCTGCAATTATGTCAGAGATTAAAAAAATAAAAGAACAATATCTTTCTAAATTAAATGAGTTTTTAGATCAAAATAAACTCAATGAAATCAAAACAGAATTGTTTGGGAAGAATGGAATAATATCAACAAAATTTAAGCAACTAGGATTGATTACAGAAGAGAAAAGAAAAGATTATGCTACAGAACTAAATTTATTAAAAAATGAACTACAAGAATTAATTTCAAAAAAAACTGAAGAAATTCAAAATCAAGAAATAAACAAAAAACTTAAAGATGATAATATAGACGTAACTTTACCGGGAAGAACCTACTTTGCTGGGAAAATTCATCCTGTTTCACAGGTAATTGATGAAGTTACTTCTATTTTTTCTGAAATAGGTTTTTCTGTTGAAGAAGGGCCAGATGTAGAAAGTGAATATTACAATTTTTCTGCACTTAATACTCCAGAAAATCATCCAGCACGAGATATGCATGATACTTTTTATCTTGATTATTCTAAAGATTTACTTTTACGAACACATACATCGCCTGTTCAAATTAGAACAATGTTGAAAGGTAAACCGCCGTTTAAAATAATTGCCCCTGGAAGAACTTATAGACATGATAGTGATCAAACGCATTCACCCATGTTTCATCAATTAGAAGGATTACATATAGATAAAAATATAAACATGGGTCACCTTAAAGGCTGCTTATATTATTTTGTTAAGAAATTTTTTGAAGTTAATAAAGTAAAGATTAGATTCAGACCTAGCCATTTTCCTTTTACTGAACCATCGGCAGAAGTAGATATTGGATATAAAATACAAGACGGGAAAATTAAGATCGGCGAAGGTAATAAATGGTTAGAAATTCTTGGTTGTGGAATGGTACACCCCAACGTTTTAAAAAATGCAAAAGTAAATCCAAAACAATACCAAGGGTATGCTTTCGGCGTAGGTATTGATCGATTGGCTATGTTGAAATATGGAATAAATGACCTCAGAGCTTTTTTCGAAAGCGACATTAGATGGTTAGAATTTTATGGGTTTGATCCATTAGATATTCCAACAAATTATAGAGGTCTAAGCAGATGATAACTTCATTATCATGGTTAAAAAATCATCTAGATACTAAAGCAAACTTAAATCAAGTAGCAGAGCGTTTGACAGAAATTGGACTGGAGGTAGAAAATATAAAATCATCAAATGTTAATTTAAATAATTTTATTGTTTGTAAAATTGTAAAATCTCAAAAACATCCTAATGCAGACAAATTAAAGCTTTGTGACGTTGATATAGGTTCTGAAAATTTAGTCAAAGTCGTCTGTGGAGCTCAAAATGCTAGGGATGGACTGTTTGCAGTCTACGCTTCTCCAGGTGCAATCATTCCCAAAACTAATATAAAATTGAAAGTAGCAAAAATAAGGGGAATAGAATCTCACGGAATGCTTTGTTCAGGTTACGAACTTAATGAATCTTCAGATAAAGAAGGAATTATTGAACTAGATAAAAAAGAAAAAAATATTGGTGAAAAATATTTTAAAAATATTGGAGAAAAAACCATGGATATTGCTATTACACCGAATAGACCTGATTGTTTGGGTGTTCGAGGTATTGCCAGGGATTTGGCATCTTCAGGTTTGGGTCAGTTAAAAAAACAGCCTCCTATTAAAATAAATCAAAAATTTAAAAATCCAATTAAAGTTTCAATAAAAAAAGAAAAAGGACAGGGGTGCGGTATTTTTGGAAGTGTTTTCATTAAAAATGTTCAAAATAAAGAAAGTCCAGATTGGCTTAAAAAAAGAATTATATCTTTAGGTTTGAAACCAGTTTCAGCAATCGTTGACACTACCAATTATATAATGTTTGATTTAAATCGACCTTTGCATGCTTATGATGCTGATAAGATTAATCAAGAAATTATTGTTAGAAACTCAACAAAAGGCGAATCTTTTGAAGCTTTAGACAATAAAAAATATACACTTCAAAATAATATGTGTGCAATAAGTGACAAGTCGGGAGTTTTAGGTCTCGGAGGAATTATTGGTGGAACTAGAGTTGGTACAGAACTTTCTACTAAAAATATTTTATTAGAATCTGCATATTTTTTTCCATCACCAATTAGAAAAACTTCTAAAATACTAAATATTGATACTGATGCAAAATATAGGTTTGAAAGAGGCATAGACCCTGATTCTATAAAACTAGGTTTAGAACTTGGTATGTGCATGATAATGGATATTTGCGGCGGTGAAGCAAGCAAGTTTTCAATTGTAGGAAAGATAAAAGATGAAAGAAAAATAATCGATTTAGAAACGGAAAAGTTTTCAAAAGTCATTGGGTTTTCAATTACAAGCGCAGAAATTAAAAAAATTTTATCTTCATTAGGATGTTCTTTAAGAATGAGCGGAAAAAAAATGAAGGTTTTACCACCTACTTGGAGACCAGATATAAAGGAAGATATAGATCTTATAGAAGAGTTAACAAGAATTAAAGGTTATGACAAAGTACCTTTAATAAATCCTGAAAAAGAAAATATTAAAGATACTTTAAATAATAAACAAAAACTTTTTCATTTTGCTCAAAGATCTGTAGCATCAAAAGGTTATACTGAAGCAATTACCTGGTCATTTACAGATTCAAAAATAGATAATCTTTTCTCAGAATTAAAAAATGAAATTAAATTATCTAATCCAATTTCAAGTGATTTAGATGTTCTAAGATCGTCTCTTTATTCTAATTTAATGATTAGTGCAAAAAAAAATATTCATAGAAATTTTGAAGATTTAATGTTGTTTGAAATAGGGCCGGTTTTTAAAGGTAGTAAACCTGGAGAACAATCAACAATGATTGGTGCAATTAAAACAGGAAAGTATTCTAGAAAAAATTGGATAGAAAAAGAACGAAACTTTGATGTTTATGACATTAAAAGTGATGCTCTAAGAACTCTAAATGAAGTTGGTATTAATAGTGATAAGATAATTGTGAGCAATAAAACAAAAAAATGGTATCATCCAGGAAGATCTGGTTTGCTATCATTGGGTTCATCTAGTGGTCCAGAACTAGCATACTTCGGAGAAATTCATCCATTTATTATTAAAAAATTGGATCTTAGAACTGATAATGTTTTAGGTTTTGAAATCATTTTAGACAATATACCCGAGTCAAGAAAAAAAATTAGAGAAGCAAAACCGCAATTTATTGTTTCTGATTATCAAAAAGTAGTTAGAGATTTTGCTTTTGTTATTGATGAAAAATATAGTTCTGGAGAAATTATTAATTTAGTTAAGAAAATTGATAAAGAATTAATTAAGAATGTAAGAATTTTCGATGTTTATCAAGGAGATAATATTGCCCCAGGAAAGAAATCTATTGCTTTTAATGTAACTCTCGAACCTAAAGACAAAACTTTAAGCGATAGTGATATAGAAGAAGTAAGTAAAAAAATTATATCAAAAGTTCAAGAAATTACAGGTGCAACACTAAGATCGTAATGTCAACCATCGATCATATTAGAAATTTTGCTATCATTGCACATATTGATCATGGCAAATCCACAATTGCAGATCGAATAATCCATAAATGTGGTGGTCTTACAGATAGAGAAATGAAAGAGCAAGTTTTAGATACTATGGATATTGAGCGTGAAAGAGGAATAACTATTAAAGCTCAAACAGTTAAACTGAATTATAAATCTAAAGATGGAAAAGAATATATTCTGAATATAATAGATACTCCAGGACATGTGGATTTTAGTTACGAAGTAAGTAGATCTTTATATGCATGTGAAGGATCTATTTTAATCGTTGATAGCTCACAGGGTGTAGAAGCTCAAACTTTAGCTAATGTTTATCAGGCTTTAGACATTAATCATGAAATCGTGCCTGTATTAAATAAAATTGATTTACCTGCTTCTGACGTAGAAAAAACAAAGAAACAAATTGAAGATGTGATTGGTATTGATACTGAAAGTGCAGTTTCATGTTCTGGAAAGACTGGAGAAGGAATTGAGGAAATCTTAGAACAAATTGTTGCAACATTACCACCTCCCAAAGGTTCACAGAATGAAAGTTTGAAATGTTTGTTAGTTGATAGTTGGTATGATTCTTATTTAGGAGTTGTCATTTTAATAAGAGTAATAGATGGTCAAATTTCAAAAAATATGAAAATAAAAATGATGTCAACAAATCAACAATACATTGTTGAGAAAGTAGGAATATTCACACCTAAACCTAAAGACGTTAAAGAATTAAATTCAGGCGAAATTGGATTTATAATTACAGGTATAAAAAATTTGTCGGAAACAAAAGTTGGTGACACTATATGTGATTCAAATAAACCCTTAAAAAATGCTCTTCCAGGTTTTAAACCAAGCAAACCAGTAGTTTTTTGTGGGCTGTTTCCAGTTGATAGTTCTGATTATCAAAGATTAAAAGATGGATTGGCGAAACTTAAATTAAATGACTCAAGTTTTTCTTATGATACTGAATCATCCTCTGCACTGGGATTGGGTTTTAGATGTGGGTTTTTAGGTTTGTTACATTTAGAGATAATTACTCAAAGACTGGAAAGAGAATTTGATTTGAATTTATTAACAACTACACCTGGTGTGGTTTATAAAGTTCATTTAAATAATGGGAATGTAATTAATTTACATAATCCATCAAGTTTACCAGATCCTACTTATATTAATTTAATTGAGGAACCTTGGATTAAAGCAACAATAATAACACCTGATCAGTATCTTGGATCAATAATAAAATTGTGCCAAGATAAAAGAGGAATTCATACTAATTTAACCTACTCTGGAGCTAGAGCTGTCTTGAATTATGAGTTGCCACTAAATGAAGTGGTATTTGATTTTTATGATCGACTAAAATCTATGACTAGTGGATATGGAAGCTTTGATTATGAGATAGTAGATCATAGAGAGGGTGATTTAGTAAAATTGGGAATTTTAGTTAATAATGAACCAGTTGATGCACTTGCAATGATGATACATAAAGATTTTGCACAATCTCAAGGAAGAATAGTCTGTGAAAAATTAAAAGATTTAATTCCGAGACATAATTTTATGATTCCTGTCCAAGCAGCGATTGGAGGAAAAATTATTGCTAGAGAAACTATTAAAGGTTTTAAAAAAGATGTTTTAACAAAAATTCATGGTGGAGGAGCAGCAGATAGAAAAAGGAAATTACTTGAAAAACAAAAAAAAGGTAAAGCAAGATCCAAACAATTTGGTCGAGTTGAAATACCGCAAGAAGCATTTATAGGAGTATTAAAAATCAACAAAGATAAATAATGAAAATTTACGATTGTTTTTCATACTGGGATGAAGATTTACTTTTAGATCTTAGATTAAATGTTTTGAATAATTTTATAGATTACTTTGTAATTGTAGAAGGCAACAAAACTTGGCAAAATAATTTTAAAAAATTAAGATTTGATATTAATAAATTTTCAAAATTTAAAGATAAAATAATTTATATACCTGTTGAGGATATGCCAGATGGAGATAATCCATATATAAGAGAAAATTTTCAAAGAAATTGTATTTCAAGAGGACTTGAAAATTCTAATGAAGAAGATTTAATAATTATTTCTGATTTAGACGAAATACCAAATCCAGAAGTATTAACAAAATTTAAAAAAAATATGAAATATGCAGTATTTAGACAGTTTCACTTCTACTATAAAATTAACCTTCAAAGTCAGTTAAATCCATATTGGTATGGTAGTAGAATAAGTGTAAAAAAATATTTAAAATCACCACAATGGTTAAGAGATTTAAAATTTAAAAAAAGACCATTCTGGAGGCTAGATAAATTAAGATTAAATAATGTTATTGAGAATGGTGGTTGGCATTTTTGTAATTTAAAAACACCTGAACAACTTTTATACAAATATAGTAATCTTTGTGAAACTAAT
>Ga0208830_1000160_pt1 | contig 37573 bp, 40 predicted proteins | sample DeeseametaMP2634_FD_184169 | JGI IMG/M metagenome (GOLD analysis project Ga0208830, IMG submission 184169) | Marine microbial communities from the Deep Atlantic Ocean - MP2634 (SPAdes) | ecosystem: Environmental > Aquatic > Marine > Oceanic | place: Northeast of Antigua and Barbuda, North... | reverse complement strand
TTTTTCTCCTTTGGAGTTTTCCGGATTTGCCTGAATATCCATCAAACAGGAAATTACATTGGAGTTTGGGACATGTGGAATGACGAAAGTTTCCCAGTAGGAACCGGAACTTTCCGAATCCTGACGTTTAATTTTGAAAGTAATAGTATCTGGCATAATATCATTTATGATTTAAGTTTTCGGATTTCGGATATCGCTTTTTCAAAATCCGATTGTGCAGATGTTATGTGAATCAGTCGTATTTTCTAGGTCGTGGAGCAATGAGCGAAGTGTCCACTGCCTCATAAGAAATATCCGGCCCTCCGTTCTGATAAGTCGCAATGGTGCTTTTGAGCCATTTTACATTATTTTCGGCAAAGCGTTTCATATACGTCAAGTGTTCCGGATTAAAGCCTTCTTCATTGACTTTTCCGGCGGCTTTCTGTTTTTCATATTCCAGATAAGATTCTGGTCGGAAATCGCTCGGCTGATTGAGGTCAAATTCCGGTTTGTAATGTGAACCCCGGAATTCGTCTCTTAACAACGCACCCTTGGTGATAATTTTGGAAAGCTGAATCATGTTCCAGAGTTGGTTGATGAAACTTGGAACTGGATTTGACCAATCTGTTGTATCAACACAGTTTACGTTCTTCCAACGCTCTTCAAATTCGTCAATTTTTTCGAGCGTTGCCTGCAACTTAGAATTTTCTCGGACAATCAAAACATTGGAAATCATTTCCTCTGCCATTTCTCTGTGCAGTGCATAAGGGTTTTCATTTCCGGACATTTTCTTAATTTCCGCATATTTTTCCTGCCATTGTTTAGTTGCCTCCGTAAACAATTTTTCAGGAACATCATCAGCCGCTTCCGGGACATTTTTGACATAATTGAGCACGCCCGGACTCATCATCAAACCGGTGTAAATGCAACTCAACAAAGAATTTGCTCCCAGGCGGTTTCCGCCGTGATACTGATAATCCGCTTCTCCCGCCGCATAAAGCCCGGTGATTGAAGTCATTTGATTTTGTGGCGATTGGTGGTCGATTAAACCTTCCTCAGTTCTCGTGTAATCTGTCCAGATGCCGCCCATTGAATAATGCACCGCGGGAAAGATTTCCATCGGCTCTTCACGGGGATCAACACCGGTGAACTTTTCGTAAATCTCAAGAATCCCACCCAGACGATGATCAAGAAATTCACGCGTGAGATGAGTCAAATCCAGATAGACTTTCATTTCTCCGTGAACGCCTAATTTATCGTTCACGCAAATATCGTAAATTTCACGCGCTCCAACGTCTCTCGGCACCAAATTTCCAAAAAGCGGATAGCGCTCTTCAAGAAAATAAAAACGTTCTTTTTCCGGAATTTCTTTGGGCTTACGTGAATCCCCGGCTTTTCGCGGAACCCATACTCTTCCGCCCTCTCCTCGTGCGGATTCACTCATCAAACGTAATTTATCACGACCGGGAATGGCTGATGGATGAATTTGGATAAATTCACCGTTCCCATATTTTGCGCCCTGTAAATATGCAGAAGTAACTGCAGTTCCTGTGCAAACCATGGAATTGGTGGAACGTCCGTAAACCATTCCCGGACCTCCGGTGGCTAAAATAACGGCATCGCCTTTTTCGGTGCTAATTTCGCCTGAACGCAAATTGTGGATGACCGCACCAACGCAGCGTCTATCACCGTTTAGTACAGCGCCGAGATATTCATGCCACTCCATTTTTTCGACCAGGCCCTGTACTTCGTAATGGCGTACCTGTTCGTCGAGTGCATACAAAAGCTGCTGGCCTGTAGTTGCACCGGCGAATGCAGTGCGGTGATAGAGCGTTCCTCCAAATCTACGAAAATCAAGATTGCCTTCAGGAGTTCGGTTGAAAGTTACTCCGAGCCTGTCCATCAGGTTGATGATATACGGTGCATGATGGCACATATCTTTGCAAAGCGGCTGGTGTGCTAAAAAATCACCGCCCTTCACGGTATCATAAAAATGAATGTCCGGAGAATCTCCCTCGCCTTTGATATTGACTGCCCCGTTGATGCCTCCCTGGGCACAAACTGAATGCGAGCGTTTTACCGGTAGAAACGAAACCAGCAAAACTGACATGCCCAGTTCCGCCATTTTCATGGTTGCGGCCAATCCGGCTAAACCTCCTCCAATTACAATTACTCGTTGTTTGCTCATCTGAAAAGATCTGTTTACCAAATTGCAGACAGTGCATACAGGGCACTTGCCGATAAAATCAAGAAAAGAAGAATGCTAAAAATACGAACCCGTATTTGGGATTTTGGAGTGAGGGCGATACCCCAGGTCATGCAAAAGGTGTTGAAGCCGTTTGCAAAATGAAAGACTGCTCCCAGGACACCAAGCAGGTAAACCGTCTTGGTTATTATACCCGATTCAGGATCACTAAATCCGCTGGAAAGATGCTCAAAATGGGTCCCCCAGGTCCCGGATATCCAAGGCCCAAACTGGGTGTTCCAAACATGTGCGAGAATGAAAAGGAGTACGCCGATGCCGCTGATTCGCTGCAGCCAATACAACAGGTGTGAAAAATATGTGTAAGAAGGTTGTACGGTGGATTCAAAAATCAGGCGAACACCAAGGAAGGCATGAAAGAAGAGCGGAATATAAACAACTATGACTAGGGTCCAAATCGCCAAGGGACTGTCATAGAAACTGTTGACTGCAGTATTGTATGTTTCTGCCCCTGAATGCAGATACAATTGCAGGTAGAGATGGTACACCAAAAAAAGTCCTACCGGCACAATACCAGTCAAACTATGGATGCGCCGTGTAAGAAAATGTGAGTCCATATATCATCCCTTGGAATTAAAAACGTTAAATAAACTCTGGAAAAACTCAGGGTTTACTTTATCACGAAGGGGAGCCAATTAGAAAGTGGTTATTTCTGTGACTATCGGATCAGAACGATCTAATGCAATTATGAAAGCGACAGAAATGTCAGCTTGCGACAGGTTTTGAAAGGGACAGTGCAAGGCGCGACTTGTAGCGTGCGCCGGTACGTTTGTGCAGGATTCCTTTAGTGACAGCTTTATCGATATTTTTTTGAACTCCGGAATAAGCTTCACGTGCCTGATCCATATTTCCTCCATCCAGTATCAGTCGGAATTTTTTGATGACTGTGCGTAGATCTGACCGCTGAGAACGCTTCTGTGCAGTACGTTTTATTGTTTGTCGAACACGCTTAAGCGCTGACTTGTGATGAGCCATAAGTGTTTTCCTTTTTTCTTAAAAAGCGTTGATAAAATGATCAATGTTCGGCGGTTTTCCATCCGCCAGTTGTACAGCAATCACGTCAAAACGCGGTTGCAGGTACGTTAGATGCTTCCGGCTGAGATAAAGCTCACCCAGTTGGCGCAACTTTCCAATTTTTTTCGCAGTTACCGATAAAGACGGATGCGGTCCACTGCTGCCCCTGCGGGTTTTTACTTCACAAAATATAAGGAACTCCCCGTAAGCTGCAATAATATCAAGTTCACCAAGTCCGGAACGGTGATTCCGTTCAATAATGCGGTATCCTTGCTCTTGCAAAAAATTACAGGCAATTTGCTCTCCTGCTGCTCCAGTCTGCTGTCGTGCCTTTGTCACAGCAAATTCAATTGAGAAGTAGACGATCTGTCCAGCTTTGACAGGGATTTGAGCCTGAAAGATCGTCTATGTAAGGGTGACAATCCATATTTCTCAATGGCTGCCCTATGTTTTTTTGTCGGATATCCTTTGTGAACTTCAAAGCCCCATTCCGGATAACGTTTTGCATTTTCGACCATTACTCGGTCCCGCGTCACTTTGGCCAAAATTGAAGCTGCAGCAATGCTTTTGGAACGAGCATCTCCCTTAACTACTGCTTCACCCCGAATTGTAGTTTGCGGGAACCTGTTTCCGTCAACAAGAGCATAATCCGGAGCAGGTTCTATTCCAGTCAGACAGCGAAACATTCCATGAAGCGTAGCCTGCAAAATATTCAGCCTGTCAATTTCTTCTGCAGAAATTGAGACGATTTTAAATGCCAGAGCCTCAGAACAAATAACGTCAAATAACTGTTCCCGTTTTGTTGAAGAAAGCTTTTTAGAATCGTTCAGCGGATGCTCGGCATTCCAATCTTTTCCTAAAATAACTGCTGCAACCATCACTGGTCCGGCCAGTGGGCCTCGTCCTGCTTCATCTACACCAGCAACTTGCTGAAAACCACGGCCTTGAGCCGCTGTTTCAAGTTCAAGTGTTGGACTGAAGTTATGCTGATGGCCGTGCCGTGATGCGTTCTTTGATCCGGGCTGCTTTTCCACGACGTGCTCTCAGGTAATAAAGTTTTGCCTGGCGCACTTTCCCGACTTTAATGACATCAATACTATCAATCCGGGGAGAGTGCAGCGGAAAAATTCGTTCAACACCATACCCCTGGGTTACTTTTCGTACAGTGAAAGTGGCTTTGTTGTTACGTGCACTGCAGTGCTTGCCAATAATGACACCCTCAAATGCCTGTATGCGTTCTTTGTTTCCTTCAGTAATTCGGTAATTAACCCGGACGCTGGATCCGACTCTTAGTTCCGGCAACCCGCTGCGTAATTGCGATTGCTCAATCTTTTCCATTACAGTAGACATTTTTTCTCGTTTGCTAAGGTGAATAATTAGTTGTCTGTATTATTTAATTTTAACTTTTAGTTTTGCATTGAAGCAAGTCCGGACGGCGATTTTTTGTCCGTTCTAAAGCTTGTTCTTCACGCCACTGGGCGATAATTTTATGGTTTCCTGACTTTAATTCTTCCGGAACTTCCATACCCTCAAAACTTGCAGGTCGTGTGTATTGCGGAAATTCCAGCATGGGCTGCGTGAAAGATTCATGTACAGCTGATTCCTGGTTACCAAGAACGTCGGGTACAAGTCGACTGATGGTTTCAATCATTGTCATAGTAATGACCTCACCTCCCATACAGATGAAATCTCCACCTGAAATTTCCTCATCCACCAAACTGCGTAACCGTTCGTCGAATCCTTCGTAACGGCCGCAGATCAGTGTCAAGACTGCTTTTTTCCTACTTAACTCTCTTGCTTTTTCCTGTGAAAAAGGTCGTCCCTGCGGAGTCACTAAAATTGTGTGAGTTTCCCGGCCACTGCTGCGGTGAAACTCTTTTTGCTCCTTAAGTGTCTGAGCAATCGGCTCAATCCGCAAGACCATTCCCGGTCCGCCTCCGTAAGGTGTATCATCTACCTGTAGATGTTTCCCGTGTCCGTGCTTGCGAAAATTGACCAGACTTACATTCAGGTACTGCTTCTCAATTGCCCGTTTAATCAGGCTTTCTTCCAGAAAAGAAGTAAAAATATCCGGAAATAATGTTAAAACTTCAAAGCGTAACATTACTCTCCGGTGCTGTTTCTTCAATCAATCCAGGTAACGGGTCAATTTTCATCCGCCGGGACTCAACATCCAGTTCAAGTACTACATGCGGAACATCCGGAATCATGAAACTGCTTTTACCGTTACGCACCTCATAAACGTTGTTTGCTCCGGTTTCCAGAACATCTGAAATTTCTCCCAAAAAACGTCCGTTTTTATCTTCTACACTGCACCCTATAAGCTGATGCACGAAGACTTCGCTGGATTCCAAAGGTCTTAACTGATCATCCGGCAATAATAAGCGGCAGCTTTTAAGCTTTTCAGCAGCAGTACGGGAATCAATTTCTTCAAAGAGAACGATCCAGCCACTTTTTGTCGGTCGAATCTGCAGAACTTTTAAGCTTTGTAACTGTCCTTCAGATTCTAAAAAGAAAAGCTCTACATTCAGATAATAATCAGGAGTATCTGTAAAGTATTTTACTCTAACTGCTCCTTTGATCCCGTGAGCACCAACAATTGTGGCAACCCAAGTCAGCTCATCATAATCATTAAAAACACTCATCGCGGTACTTATCGAAAAAAACGATTAACCCCGAAAGCTTATCAGACTTTGATTTTTGCCTGCTTCATCAATTTGCTGACTCGTTCCGTCGGTTGTGCACCCACGGAAAGCCAGTGGTTGACTCGCTCTTCATCAATTCCAAAGCGGTTTTCTGAGACCATTGGATTGTAAAATCCAATGTGTTCAAGATAACGACCGTCGCGTTTACAACGTTGATCTGCAACTACAACACGGTAGTAAGGTTTCTTTTTTGTACCACCCCTGGCGAGACGTATTTTAACCATAATAATAAGTTTTCAGTTTTCAGTTTGACCTGCCGGTGCCCTGAATCCAGCACCCGGACCCTTCAATTAGGCATCATATCCTGCATCATGCGCATGGCTTTGCCCGGATTGGAAACTTTTGTGAGCTTTTGCATCATTTTACGCATTTGGATAAATTGCTTAAGCAGTCTATTTATTTCGCTGACGGTTGTGCCGCTGCCTTTTGCGATCCTTATTCTCCGCGAGCCATTCATCAGTTTGTGGTTATTTCTTTCTTTAATAGTCATCGATGAAATGATGGCATCAATATGAATCAGTTTTTTGTCGTCAATATTTGCATCGTTAACAGAAGAAGCATTCATGCCGGGCAGCATTCCAATTACGTCTTTTATTGATCCCATTTTTCGCATCGAACGCAACTGATTTCTAAAATCCTCAAGCGTAAATTCGTTGCGCCTCAGCTTTTTCTGTATCTGCAGGGCTTCACGTTCACTGAAAGAGTCTTCAACCTTTTCGATCAGTGAGAGCATATCGCCCATACCTAAAATTCTGGAAGCAATTCTTTCTGGATGGAATGCTTCCAAATTTTCGAGTTTTTCGCCTACCGCAATAAACTTAATCGGTTTTTGCGTAATGGCCCGGATAGAAAGTGCTGCGCCACCGCGGGCGTCTCCATCCATTTTCGTCAACATCACACCCGTAATGTCAAGCAAATCATTGAAGCCTTTTGCCACACTGACTGCTTCCTGACCTGTCATTGCATCAGCGACAAAAAGAATTTCATGAGGCATGACGGAATCTTTGATCCGACTCAATTCCTCCATCAATTCCTGGTCTATGTGCAACCGTCCTGCAGTGTCGATAAAGACGGCATCGGCTTCTTCCTGCTTTGCAGCCTCGAGTCCATTCTGGACTATATCCAGTGGATTTTGATCTGTACGGGAAGGGTAGCATGAAATTCCCAATGTGTCCGCCAAGACTTGCAGTTGCTGGATAGCAGCCGGTCGGTAGATATCAGCGGGAATTAAATAAGGGCGCTTCCCTTCAGTTTTGTAAAGTCGTGCTAACTTTCCTGCGGATGAGGTTTTACCTGATCCCTGGAGGCCAACCAGCATTGTGACCAATGGAGCAGTTTCCGGTTCGGTTAATCCAGAATTAGCTCCGCCCATCATCTCTGTCAGTTCCTCGTTGACAATTTTAATGAACTGCTGACCCGGAGTAAGACTGCCCTGTACCTCTTCACCAACCGCTCTGTACTTAACTGAGCGTAAAAAAGCCTTAACAACTCTAAAATTAACATCCGCCTCCAAAAGGGCCATTTTGACCTCATTTAGAGTTTTACTCACATTTTCTTCCGTCAAACGACCCCGTCCACGTACCTTACGTAACGAACCGCTTAATTTGTCTGACAGGGTCTCAAACATAGGCTTTTTGAAAAGTGATTAACATAATATTAGATCAAATTCATGGTGTTTTTGTCAAGCTGTTTTGCAGTTTATGCTTGGGGATCAACAAATATACTGTCCGGGCTGGCGCAAGGAATTCCTTTTTTTACTCAACTTTATGCTTCTATTGCCTGCAAATAAATGATACAAGTTTAGTATATCAAACTGGTAGCAGTTTTATTTGTGGCAGTTATATTTGCTTTTTTAGAAGTTTGGATGAGTTGTTTTATTCCCAAAAATCGGTACGGATTTTCTTTTTCTTGTGACGGGGCCGTTTAAGCTTTCGTTCCGATGATTCCGGAGGTGTGTCCGTGGATTGTTTTTCAGGATCCGGATTCTCGGTGGGAGGTTGGTAAGCTGTTTCCAAAAAAGTTGGACCAGTCCCTGCGTTGCGGGTTTCAGACATGGAGAGATCGTAACGTGGAATGACGGTTTGAAATTGTGTGCTGTGTGTCGCAGCAGCAGGAGTGACCTTGTCAAGGTTCCCGTCAACATAAGTGGGATAAAAATTGGTGGTACCTTTCAAGCGCTTCCAGCTCGCCTTGCGGCGTTTATCTTCTTCACTCATGACTTGGATTTCGTTCTGGTGGTATTCTCAGTTTTTACTGAAAGGTTGAAATGTTGTTAGAACCCTTATAAACTAATTAGAGCAAAATGCAAACCATCTTCATAATTTTACTTTGTCTATGAATACAAACAGCGCAGGTGCTCCACTTAACCTGGTATTGGCCAGTCCTCGCGGATTTTGTGCCGGAGTAGATCGTGCGATCACTATTGTTGAAAAAGCTTTGGAAATGTATGGTGCTCCGATTTATGTTCAGCATGAAATTGTCCATAACAAGCATGTTGTTCAGCGCCTTCGGAACGAGGGTGCCGTTTTTGTGGAAAATATTGATGAAATCCCTGAAGGTTCACATGCAATTTTTTCTGCTCATGGAGTTTCTCCGGAAGTTCGAAAAAGAGCAGAGAAACGTAAATTACAGGTACTGGATGCGACCTGTCCTCTGGTTACAAAAGTTCATAGAGAAGCTCAGCGCTATGCCCAAAAAGAGCACACCATTATCCTTATAGGACATCATAACCATGTTGAGGTTAAAGGGACTGTTGGAGAAGCTCCCGAACATATTTTTGTAGTTGGAACAGTAGAAGAAGTATCGGATCTGAAGATTCCGGATGAGAAAAAGGTAGGTTATATCACTCAAACCACTTTATCTTTGGATGATACTGCAGAAATTATCACTGCGCTTAAAGAGCGCTTCCCGGAAATAAAGGGTCCGGCTAAAGATGATATTTGTTATGCTACACAAAATCGCCAAAATGCAGTGAAGGCTTTGAGTAAGGAAGTTGATTTGGTACTGGTAGTGGGGGCACAGAACAGCTCAAATTCGGTGCGTTTACTGGAAGTTGCGGAAACAACAGGAGTTAAGGCCCGCCGCATTGAATCTGCAGCAGAATTGGATCCGGAATGGTTGGAAGAGGTCCGGAACGTTGGTATTACTGCAGGAGCATCCGCGCCTGAGGATATCGTGCAGGGCATAGTTGCAGAAATCAGTAAGATGTCATCTTCAAGCAGTGTCCGTGATCTTGAAATAGTTCAAGAAGATGTTACGTTTGCTTTGCCGACTGTGTTAAGAAATGCTTAAATTTGGTGGCCGCTTTTCCCCGAGGTGAAATGCGATTTTTATCTTCCGGATCCATTTCACCAAAAGTCTGCTCATGCTCTGAAGGCTGAAAAATTGCGTCCCAACCAAAATTAAGTGAGCCTCTTGGTTTGACGATTACACCTTTCACTTTTCCTTCAAACAAATACATAGATTTACCATTATTGGTATATCCTAAACAACAAACGGCCTGAGCGGACTTATCTTTAAATTGAGATAAAGCACTTACCATTCCCGCCAAACCAAGGTTCTCTATAAACCACTTGACGAGTGGTCCGGGAAGTTCATTCCATGCTTTAAAATACAGTGATGTGTCTTCAACGATCACTGGAGCATGAATGTGTTCGTATGCCTGCTTCAGTTTATGTTTTACCAGTTCCTGGAGATCAGTAGTTTGGATTTCCTGTAAATCCAGCTCTAATGGAGTTAACCGGTATTCCAATAACTCAGATAACTCACTTAGTTTATTGGGATTTGAGGTTGCAAAGTGGAGATTCAAGAGAAAATCAGGCCAGAGCGGTGTAACGGACGATTCGTTTGTATTTAAACTGAGAAATGAATTCTTTGACAGATTTACTGCAAATAATGGATTCTACAAACAAGCATTTAGAGGTGCGAGGTTTGCGTTTTTAATGGTTTTTGCATTTGACAAAGCACGGGGTAGAACACTCCAAACATAAAATTCGGTGGTACGCAGCTTATTCCAGTAAAACTGAGCTTCTTCATTTTCCTCCAGCAATTCTGCCTGAGAAGTTGCTTCAGCAAGCAAGGCTTTCCATTTTTGCTGAGCTGAATCAGCCTGTTTGAGCAGATAAAAACAACACAGTACATCGCCCATCAAATCCAGCATATTGACTGCATAAAGGACATAACCGTCTTTTCCCTGTTCTTCTCCAATTTTTTTCAAACCGGCAATGCTTTCCTGCATCAATGTCCGGTAACTTTCCCATTCTGCAACCCAGCCGGCGAGTTCATCTTCTGGAGCATGATTGTCAAACCAGCTCAATTCCTGTTCAAGAACTTTGAGCAACTGTCCTTGTTTGGCAGTAAATTTTCTGTCAACAAGATCAAGAGCCTGAATTCCATTTGTGCCTTCATAAATCGAGGCGATTTTCTGGTCACGTGCATTTTGCTCAAGCGGAAAATCCTGTGTAAATCCAACACCACCCAAAACCTGAATGCCGATCCGCGCCACGTCAAATCCCTGATCAGTACCGAATGCTTTGCAGACTGGAATATGTAGGTCAAGCAAGTCTTGATATTTTTCGCGTGATTCATCCGGACCATGATGCGCCATGTCCGTGTACCATGCTGTCGTGTACATCAGGGCACGCAGTCCTTCCGTTACGGCTTTCATCTGCATCAGCATTCTGCGCACATCCGGGAACTCAATGATTGCAGCTTTTTCACCAGGATGAATTGCAGATGGTCCCTGAGTACGTTCTTTTGCATATGCCCATGCATTTTGCACAGCTGCACCTGCTCCGGCAAGTCCCTGCAAACCGACGAGTAAGCGGGCTTCATTCATCAGCTGGAACATTTGCGCCATACCGATATTTTCGGCTTTCAGCAAATAGCCGTGACAACTTGCATTATCTCCAAATGAGAGTAAGCAAGTTGGTGATCCGTTGATCCCCATTTTATGTTCAATGCTGATCACCTTCACATCATTCGGTGTTCCATCCATTCGAATTTTAGGAACTATAAAAAGGCTGATGCCTTTAGTTCCTTCAGGGGCATCTGTGGTGCGTGCCAGCAGCAGATGGATTATGTTTTCCGCCATATCATGGTCACCGTTTGTGATAAACTGTTTTGTACCTTTTATCAGGTAGTGTCCAGCTTCCTGTTTTGTTGCACTGGTGGCAGCATCGCCGACTGCACTTCCGGCCTGAGGTTCTGTCAGACACATCGATCCGGACCACTTGCCGCCGAACATTTTTTCGCAAAAGGTGTTTTTTTGTTCTTCTGAACCAAAAGTGTAAATCAGGTTTGCCGAACCGGATGTGAGTGATGCGCCGATGGTAAATCCCTGGTTTGCCGCCAATTGGGTTTCTTTAGCAATCATAGAAATTACTTCCGGAAGTCCTTGTCCTCCATATTCGGGAGGCATATTCATGCTCAACCAACCACCCTCGCCAAGTTGTTTCCAGGCATTTGCAAAACCATCTGGAGTTACCACAGAGCCATTTTCTATTCTACAACCCTGGCGGTCTCCATTTTCGTTGAGGGGGCCAAGTACCTGTTCCGAAAAAGTACTGGCCTCGTTGATAATCATTGTAAACATCTCTTCGTCAAATTCAGCAAAGTCCGGAAGTTCACACAATTTTCCGGCTTTCAAAGTTTCGTTAACCACGAATTGAAGCTCTCTGCGGTCGACTTGATATTCGGTGCTGCTCATGATGTTTTTTGAGTTTAAAAGAGGATAGGATTGGTTTTGAGATTCATATTTTGATCTGCCTAATGTTCCGGTTATTGACTGACTAAAACTGACTAAAAAGGAATCAGTCTATTTTCTGAAATATAATTGAGGCATTTGTACCACCGAAACCAAAGGCATTTGACATTGCAACGCGCATTTCTTTTGACTTTCCGGTATTCGGTGTCACGTCCAAATCACATTCCGGATCCAAATTTTCGATATTGATAGTTGGCGGAATAAAATTATGGTGTAAAGCTTTAATGGAAAAGATTGCTTCAATTGCTGCTGCAGCTCCGAGAAGATGTCCGGTCATGGATTTGGTTGAACTGATAGAAAGTTGCTGGGCAACTTTTTCTCCCAAGGCCATTTTTATGGCTCTTAGTTCGTTAAGGTCACCGACTGGGGTTGATGTACCGTGAGCATTGACATAGTCAATTTCCTCTGGAGCCAAACCGGAATCTTTGAGGGTCATTTTCATGGCTCGCGCGGGGCCTTCTGATGAGGGAGATGTCACATGGTGTGCGTCTGAACTGAAACCGTATCCTGTTATTTCACAGTAAATACGTGCTCCCCGTGCTTTGGCAAATTCGTAGTCTTCAAGAATTAGCATCCCTGAACCTTCGCCCATGACAAACCCGTCACGGTCTTTGTCGAAAGGCCGGCTTGCTTTCTGTGGATCATCATTTCTGGTACTTAGAGCATGCATTGACGCAAAACCTGCAATACCGAGTGGTGTCACACTTGATTCCGCACCGCCTGAAATTACAACTTTTGCATCACCACGTTCAATAGTTCGGGCTGCAGTGCCAATTGCGTGATTGGAAGATGCACAAGCTGAAACGGTGCAGGCGGTGTAACTTTTGGCTCGAAAAAGAAGTGAGACATATCCCGGTGCCAAATTACTTAAAGTCATCGGGATAAAAAACGGGCTGACACGTTTGGGGCCGTGCTCTTCAATAATTTTGGAGTATCGTTCTATACAGCCCAGTCCACCAATTCCGACGCCCATTGAAACACCTACTTCTTCTTCAAGATCTTCAGTGATCTCCAAGTTTGCGTCAAGCAAAGCTTCCTGTGTGGCACCAATTGAATACTGAATGAACAGATCCATTTTTTTGGCTTCTTTGATCGGAATGATTTCAGGCAGCTGGAAATTTTTTATTTCACCTGCAATTTGACAACGGAATAATTCAGGATCAAAATGAGTGATCCGGTCTATTCCAGATTGTCCAGTGGTGCAGGCCTCCCAGGAAGAGGAGACATCATTTCCGAGAGGGGACATGCACCCGAGTCCCGTCACTACAACGCGGTTTCCCATGCTCTTTCAGATTGATTACGTGAAATGATGACAAGCACGATTATTTGTTAACTGTGCCACGTCTTCATTTAAAGTTTTTTATCGTTACTCAGGCTTTGGATTCAGCTATGAAATCCACTGCAGACTGAACGGTGCTAATTTTTTCTGCAGCCTCATCAGGAATATCTACCTCAAACTCCTCCTCCAGAGCCATCACCAGTTCTACAGTATCCAATGAGTCTGCATCTAAATCTTCAATGAAATGTGAACTCATTTTGATTTCTGATTCATCCTTACCTAATTGCTCACTTATGATTTGGATGACCTTAGCTTGTATTTCTTCCATTATATTTTTTGATTAAAGGTTTGAAAAATTAATTAAACGAGGTTTATTTTTTGTCAGATATGAAAAAAAATCAACCCTGTTTTTGCAAGTACTAATGTTTAGTACATTCCTCCATTCACATGCAGAATAGTTCCGGTAATGTACGAAGCCTCTTTTGAGGCCAAAAAAGCAACTGCATTAGCAATATCTTCTGCATCTCCCATCCGGCCCAAAGGAATTTGCTGCAGGATTACTTCCTGCTGACTTTCATTGAGAGCTTGCGTCATTGCTGTATCTATAAATCCCGGGGCAACAGCATTGACTGTAATTCCCCGGACACCAACTTCACGGGCCAGTGACTTGGTAAAACCAACCAGAGCAGATTTAGTTGAACTATAATTGACTTGTCCCGGATTTCCAGTAAAGCCGACCACAGAAGAAATATTAATAATTTTCCCAGTACGCTGCTTTACCATTAGCCGGATCACTGCCTTGGTAACATTGAACACTCCATTGAGATTGACATCAATTACTTTTGACCACTGCTCCGATTTCATGCGCAGAAACAGATTGTCCTGCGTTATTCCTGCATTGTTGACTAAAATATGAATTCCACTCAGTTCATCGGTTATATTTTTAACCATCGCATCAATGGTTTCAATATTTGTTACATCTACCTCAAAAGTCATGCATTTACGGCCCAATGCTTCCACTTCTCCACGCACTTCCGCAACATCCGGACTTATATCCGCCAACACGATATCTGCTCCGGACCCTGCTAATCTTAAGGCAATAGTTTTACCAATACCCCTTCCAGCTCCAGTTATAAGTGCAGTCTGGCCTTCAAAATTCATGGCAGTTTCTGTAGTTTTATTGACAGTTAAACTCTTCTGTTGAGCAGATGTAATTGTTGCAGATTTTCTTTCTGACAAAGATACATCAGCGGATTTTAAAATAAATAATCAGCGTAAATACAAACAGCCAAATTGATTTGAGATGCATGTGCCAAATAACGCGGCTGTTAACTTCCTGAGGATTTAACAGCTTATTCTCTTCAGGAACAGGATCTATTCCAAGTTTATTCTGCAACATTATCCAAACAGAGACAACTTCTTGTTTCTTTTCAGAATAAGTCCACAGGCGTTGAAGATGATGATGGTATGGTGAGCGTAAAAAAAAGCGATATCGCTCAGCAATAGGCCTGCCTTTCCGCCACACCATGAACCTGAAAAATGTACGTTGAATGATAGAGGAAAGTACTGAAAAAACAAAAACTCCACCTACAATCGGTAAAAATAATTCTGCTTTTACAAAAATAAACATAGCTGAAACCATGCTGCCCAATGCAAGTGCCCCCAAGTCGCCCATGTAAATCAATGCTGGCGGAGAATTGTATTTTAGAAAAGCAACACCTGCACTAATGACCAGGGCAGAGAGAACTGCTAATTCCTTGATATCATGTGAAAGACTTGGAATCTTCAGCCTTGCCGCAAATTCTGGGTCTCCTCCTATGTAGGCCACAAGTCCGACAAACATGGCACAAGTCATCAAGGGTACAGTTGCCAGAGAGTCCATGCCGTCTGTCAAGTTAACTGCATTTGCTCCACCAACGATGATGATGGTCATGAATGGAATAAAAAGATATTTTGGCAAGTAAGGATATGCTGTTTTCAGCGGTACGAGTGGTACTACTAAATGTCCATCAATATCGACAAACAAATATAAACCGGTAACTACCAGCAGTGAAACAGCAAATTGAGCAGTCAGTCGCCATCGTCCGCTAATTCCATCTGCTTTTTCACTAAATGCTTTTCTGGTTTCATGTCCGGACTCAACGCGCCGCTTGTTGATGACTTTTGCTATATCGTCAATTGCTCCGATAATGCCAAACGAAAGCATGATCACCAACAGAGCCAGAACGTATTGATTCAGATTGCACCAGAGTAATGCTCCAAGCAAAATGCCCATAATCAAAACGCCGCCGCCCATGATGGGAGGTGCTCCCGTGTAAGGCTTAATATCAGCAGGAGTTGTGATAAAATCAGAAGTAATTCCTCGTTTCCTGAAAGCCCTGATTACACTCGGCATCATCCACACTATTAAAAAATAGGCAGTCAAAAAAGCCATACCACCGCGAAAAACGACAGACTTAAAAATCTGATATTGCCAAATTGAATGCAGAAGTTCAGCCAGCATTTCAGTCCTAAAATGTCATAAGTTCTTTTTCCTTTGCAGTGACTAACTCATCTACCATGTTAGTATGCTTATCTGTAACTTTCTGGACGTGATCCTGCGCCACTTTTTCTTCGTCCTGTGAAATGAGCTTATCCTTTTCCATTTGTTTCAAGTTGTCATTCCCTTCTCTGCGAACAATGCGTACTGCAATTTTCGAGTCCTCTCCAATTTTTTTGATCTGTTTTACGTAATCCTTTCGTCTCTCTTCAGTGAAAGGTGGAGTAACCGCACGAATGATATTTCCATCATTGGAGATACTGAAACCAAGGTTTGCGGCCTGCAAACTACGCTCAATTTCTTTGATCATAGTTTTTTCCCAGGGACTGATTGTCAACATCTGTGGTTCAGGAGTAGATATGTTTGCCACCTGATTAACAGGAGTTGGATTTCCGTAATATTCAACCTTGACTGCATCTAACATTGCAGGTGAAACACGTCCTGCATGAATACCGCTGAGATCCACTTTAAGACTCTCAATGGTAATATCCATCTTATGATCAACCATTTCTTCAACTTCCTGTGTGTTTTCCATAGTCATGAGCCTCTTTGCTTGATCAGTGTTCCAACGGTTTCTCCACAAACAGCCCTGAGGATTGCGTCAGGTTCCTGGTAGTCCAGGACCAAAATGGGGAGTTGATTATCTCTGCAAAAAGCAATGGCCGTTGCGTCCATCACTTTCAGATGTTTTTTGAGAACTTCGTCGTAATTTAACACATCGTAACGAACCGCATCAGAGTGGAGCTTGGGATCTTTGTCATAAACTCCATCAATTTTTGTTGCTTTTATGACAATTTCGGCACCCACCTCAGAAGCACGTAATACTGCAGCTGTATCTGTAGTAAAAAATGGATTTCCCGTTCCGGCGGCAAAAATCACTACTCGTTTTTTTTCCAAATGCCGGTCAGCTCTGCGTTTGATGTAAGGTTCCGCAATTGCGTTCAGCTCAATGGCTGATAAGACGCGAGTTAAAATACCTCGCTGTTCCAGCATTTCCTGCAGGCAGATACTGTTGATCACTGTAGCCAGCATTCCCATATGATCTCCGGCAACTCGGCCAACATTACCTTCAGCAGATTTGGATCCACGAAAAATGTTTCCTCCTCCAATCACAATCCCAACTTCTACACCAAGGTTGTGAATGGAGATTACACTTTCAGCCAGTGCCCTAATAGTATCATAATCAAACCCGGTACCGCGTTTCCCACCCAGAGTTTCTCCGCTCAGTTTAAGTAGAATACGTTTGTATTTAGGACTCATACAGGTAGTCTAGAACTGGAATTTAGCAAAGCTGTTGAAGTTAATTTTAACTCCAAGTTCCTTTGCAGTATTTTCAACCAATTGACTCACAGAAAGTTGCGGATCTTTGACAAAAGGTTGACTTTCAACACAAATTTCTTTGAGGAATTTTTTTAACCGTCCTTCAATCATTTTTTCAATGATATTTTCAGGTTTTCCGGATTCTCGTGCCTGGGCCGTAAAAACCTCTTTTTCTTTTTCAAGCACCTCTTTTGAAACCTGATCAGCATTTACTGCTTCTGCAGGAAATGCTGCAATGTGCATGGCAATGTCACGGGCCAATGTCTTCAGGCGTTCATCGTCACAAGGTTTGTCCGTTTCCAGTGGTACCGCAACTCCGATCTTGCCATTGCTGTGGATATATCCTCCATGAACACCATTACTTATTTCCATTTTTCTGCAGTCAAGAATCTGCATGTTCTCACCTAATTCAGCAATTTTTTCTGTCAACAAACTTTCAACACTGCCTTCACCTTCGACTAATGTCTGTTGTAAAACATTTTCCCCGCCTTGCTCAGACACTTGATTTGCAAGTTTGCTGATAAAATCCTGAAATATGTCGTTACGTGCTACAAAATCAGTTTCGCAGGCAACTTTTACCAAACCGGCACGTTTCCCATCTGTACTGACTGTAAAGCTTACCGCACCTTCACTGGTTTCCCGTGAAGATTTTTTCAGGGCTTTTGCCTGTCCTTTTTTCCGCAGATAATCTTGTGCTGCTTCCAGATCTCCGTCTGCTTCAACGAGGGCCTTCTTGCAATCCATCATTGCAACTCCGGTGATTTCCCGTAACTCTTTTACTGCTGCTGCTGTAATCGCTGCCATCTTGTTTATACTTCCAATGCTTATTAAGTTTTTATGTGGTTTCCGGACTTACAAGTTGTAAATCCGGAAAGATTATCTGGTAGGTACTGTTTATTTTTTTGTTTCCAATTTTTTAGCCTTAGTCGCTTTTGCTGCGGGAACTTTTTTCCCGGAAGCAGTTTCGGCTTTTTTTGCAGTAGCAGCAGTTTTTTTAGCTGGTGTTTTTTCCACTGCAGATTTGGCTTCGGTAACAACCTCAGCTTTTTTCTCCTTTGCTTTCGCTTCAGACTTTGCTTTCACTTCAGGCTTTGCTTTCACTTCAGGCTTTGCTTTTTCGGCAGCCACTTTTGTTTCAGCAGACTTTGGTCCCGGAGCAGCTTCGGTCTTCTCCTCTTTTATTTTGGCAGGAGTTTCTTCAGCTTTTTTCTCCTTTGCTTTTGCTTCAGGTTTTTTCTCTTCTTCAGCTTTTGCCTCAGAAACAACATCAGTTTCTTTCTCCTTTGCTTTCGCTGCAGGTTTTGCTTTTTTAGCAGCAGCTTTTTCTTCAGTAATCGATTCTATTCTAGTTTGTTTTCGAGCAGCAAGACCTTCCATGACTGCAGTAGCAATTACGTTTGCATAAAGGGCAACTGCACGTGGGGAATCGTCATTCCCAGGAATAACGAAGTCTATACCGGTAGGATCACAATTTGTATCAGCAATACCAACAACTGGTATTCCCAACTTTTGTGCCTCTTTCAATGCAAGCTGTTCTTTATGACAATCTGTAATGAAAAGCATCGATGGTACACTTTTCATATTCCGTACTCCGCCGAGTGAACGCTCTAACTTCACGCGTTTTCGCTCCATCATCAGAGCTTCTTTTTTGATCACACCCTCGTAACTGCCGTCTTCTCCAGCAACTTCTTCAAAGGTTTTCATTCGTGCGATTGACTGCTTTACAGTACCAAAGTTTGTTAACAAACCTCCCAGCCAGCGAAAATTGATGTAGGGGCACCCACACCGGTCGGCTTCTTCTTTAACGATACGTTGTATTTGGATTTTTGTGCCGACGAATAGTGGTACCCGTCCTTCTTCTGCAGAGGCTTTAACGTATTCGTAAGCTTCTTTGAGCTTGGTCAGTGTCTGACGCAGATCGATGACGTGAACACCGTTTTTTATGCCGTAGATGTACGGCGCCATGTTGGGATGCCAACGTTTTGTCTGGTGCCCGAAGTGGACTCCAGCTGCTAAAAATTGCTTCATTGAAATGACAGCCATAAAATCTCCTTATGATGGCTTGGTTAAATGTCCGCGGGATGTAATCGGACGAACTGGCTCTGAAGTGAATCATAAAGAATCGGCTCTGTTGTCCTCATCCCCTGACAGACAGATTCCGCTTCTCTTTAATAAAATTCTAAATTAAACTTATATATATAGCTAATCTTCTGGTAGTTTACAAGTTATTTTTCAAGAAAATAGTAGAAGAAGTGATGATTCCGTCTTCAGCTCATCATATCCAGGGCATCAGTTTTTGTTTGCAGCCTTCGCCAAAAGAAATGATGAAAATGGACTCCCTCTGCTTCAGTGCTGCATGGAGTGAACAAGATTATCGGGAAATGCAGGAGCAGCCTACTTTCTCAAATTGGCTGCTGCAAGTTCCAACTGCAGCTCAAGTAGGAATGCTGTCTTTCCAGTCAGTACCTCCGGAACTGCAAATCCTCAGATTAGCAGTTCTGCCGGATTGGAGGAAACAAGGGTTGGCTCAATTTATGTTAGAGCAGTTGGAAATAGTAGCGAAATCAGCTAATCTGGAATCACTCTGGCTCGAAGTCAATTCTGCAAACAAAGCTGCAACTGCATTGTATTACAAACAAGGTTATCAAGAAACAGGCATCCGAAAAAATTATTTTATAAATCCTTTGGGAGATGCACTTTTACTAAAAAAAATCTTGAAGTATGATGACAAACAGGCCGCGCAATAAACGGAGTGTACGATAATACTATAATCAAATAACTATAACTGATGAACCTGTAATAAGTTCTAAATCCTTGTCATTTTGAGCGAAGTGAGAAATCTTGCATATGCTACTACGCTAATATCATTGAGTTTTATCCCTAAGGTTGAAACGACAAATTGTGGATTTAAGACTTATAACGAAACCATCATAACTCTTATTTAAAAAGATTTCCCTTGAAAGAAGAAGCAATTATTCTCACCAGTGGATTGTTTGATTCTCATAACGCAAAGACTGCATTTGGTCTGATTCGTAATTCAGAACAATATGAAATTCTTGCAGTCATCGATCAAAACTTTGCCGGACAGGATGCAGGAAAACTCGTTGACGGTCAGGTGCTAGACATCCCAATTCATGCAACCATTAATGAATTTTTAAGAGCCAGAAGTTCAAGAAACAAACTGGCTTTGGAAGAAAGCGGACGTGGTGTATACGCAATTATTGGGATTGCAACTCAAGGCGGGGTAATCCCCGAGGGACTTCGTATAGAGTTACTGGAAGCACTGTCCAGTGGTATGCATGTTGTAAACGGTCTGCACCACTATCTGAGCGATGATCCTGAATTAGTACAAAGAGCTGAGAAAAATCAGGCCAAATTGCTTGATATTCGAAAACCCAAAAGTGCAAAGGATCACGCATTTTGGACAGGAAATATCCTGAATGTCCGTGCTCCAAGAATTGCCATGTTTGGAATGGACTGTGCCTTGGGTAAGCGCACTTCCAGTCTTTGGCTCAGAGATGCCTGTCGTAAGCAGGGCATTCGCACCGAAATGATTTACACCGGGCAGACCGGGAAACTGCAAGGTGGACGCTATGGATTTATTCTTGATTCAACCCTCAATGATTTTGTCAGCGGAGAACTGGAAGAGGCAATTTTTCGTTGTGATCAGGAGGAAAATCCTGACTTGATGCTGCTTGAAGGTCAGTCTTCTTTACGCAATCCTTCCGGACCATGCGGTTCAGAATATCTTTGCAGTGCACTGGCCAAAGGTGTGATTTTACAATATGCGCCAAAGCAGAAATATTACCTGACTGATGATGATCGAAAACTTTGGCCGATGCCGCCGATTGAGGAAGAATTGGAACTGATTCGTTTATATGGTTCTCAAACTTTGGCTATAACACTGAACAGTTACGAACTCACTAAAAAAGAACTGGAGTCAGAACAGCAAAAACTGGAAGAGCGTTTGGGCTTACCGGTTGTCTGTCCTATGGAAGAAGGGATGGAGCGACTTGTTCCTGTGGTACAGGAGTTTATTGCATCAGAAGCAGAAAATTAGAATCTACAGAGTGAGCTGTTAACTCATTGAAAGAAGTCTTTCAGTATTTTAAAAGTGTTAAGCTTGATAACTGACAACTGAGCCTATTTACTATTTTTCAGTCAATCTTGGAATTAATTCTGCGAAGTTACAGGGTCGACTGCGGATATCAAGTTGAGTTGCTAGTATTTTGTCCCAACCTGTTCGACAAGCTCCGGAAGAACCCGGCAAACAAAAAATATAAGTTCCGTTGGCAACTCCAGCAGTGACTCTTGACTGGATAGTTGAGGTGGAGATTTCATCATATGATATCCGACGGAACAATTCACCGAAGCCCTCGATTACTTTGTCAAATAAAGGGAATACTGCTTCAGGAGTGCCGTCACGTCCGGTGAGTCCGGTGCCACCGGTGCTAAGGATAATGTCTACTGCCGGATCAACAATCCAGCGGGACAGTACTGCACGAATCTGATAAATATCATCAGGCACAATGCATTTTTCCGCCAGAATGTGCCCTTCTTCTGTGAGACGTTCAGTAAGTATTTTCCCGGAAGTATCGGTTTCTTCAGTTCGAGAATCGGAAACCACCAGAATTGAGATCCGGAGAGGTAGAAAATCAAGTTGTTTCATGTGCTAAACCTGTAATCGGTTTTTAATTTCAATAATTTTGAAAGACCATAGTGGACGGTTTCATTATTGGATTGTTGTCCATTGTCAGTTTATTAGTGTTAATTGTCAATTTAACTCATGACTGGCATTGTTCGACATTTGTGATAGATTGTCTGCAGTTTTGGAAATAAATACGGAACGGTTCCTAAAACAAGTTATGAGTGAAAACCTGCAGACAGGCAACTGAATGTGCAGTTAAGGAAACAAATTTGAGATGTTTTATCCATGAAATCTGCAAAGATAGCTAGTCTTTTCCGGAAGTTGAGCGACTCAATTCCGAATCCGAAGACGGAGCTTTGCTACCGGAATCCTTTCGAGTTATTGATTTCCGTAATTCTCAGTGCGCAGGCTACAGACGTTTCTGTAAACAAAGTTACTCCGGAATTATTTTCCGCATTTCCTACGCCTGAAGAAATGTTTGAGGCTGGTTCAGAAAAAGTATTTGCGCACATTCGGAGTATTGGACTTGCACCGACAAAATCAAAAAATATTGCTGCAACTTGTGGACAACTGGTGAAGTTGCACAAAGGGGAGGTTCCGGACAAAAGAGAGGATTTAGAGGCACTTCCGGGAGTGGGACGAAAAACGGCGAATGTGATTTTAAACACTGCATTTGGGGTGCCTGTGATTGCAGTTGATACTCACATCTTTCGGCTTTCAAACCGTACCGGGCTTGCACCAGGAGAAACTGTCATAAAAGTTGAACAAAAATTGATGTCAGTAGTTCCTGCAAAATGGAAAAAAGACGCACATCACTTGTTAATTCTGCATGGACGTTATGTCTGCAGGGCACGAAAACCTGATTGTGAACATTGTGTGATTTCCCAAGAATGCGAACATCCGGATAAAATAGTAACTTAAATCTTTGATCTTAACATAACCTACACTTAATGATTTATTAGCCATAGTATGAGCAGTTTTATCTTTATGGAAAATATTGGTGGGATCTTCTTAGTTTTCCTCAATGTTGTCACACCAGTTTTTATTCTTGTTGTTATAGGTTATTTTGTTGGCCCACGTCTAAAAATTGATGCACGTTCACTTTCAAGAACAGCCTATTTTGTGTTCATTCCGGCATTTGTATTTAATATTATCAGTGAGGCGAAAATTGATTCTGAATTGGCTTTACAGATGCTCAGCTTTATTCTTGTTGCCCAAATTGCGGTTGCTTTGCTGGGTTTTTTGGTTGGTAAAGCCCTGCGCCAGTCCAGGGAAATTACAGCCGCTTTCGTGCTGATTGCAACGTTTGGCAATGTTGGTAATTTTGGCCTGCCGTTAATTGTGTTTCGATGGGGAGAGACAGCCCGGACCTTTGCCACTGTTTATTTTGTGGCGACTGTCTTTATTTCTTTTGTAATTTGTGTTGGTGTGGCAAGTTGGGCCCGCAGCGGAGGTGTGACAGCTGTCTTTTCTGTTTTTAAAACACCGGCTTTAATAGCCCTGATTCCGGCTCTTGTTTTCAATATTACTGATTTAGAAGTACCAATTTTTCTGTCACGTTTGAGTGGACTCTTGGGGCAGGCAATGATCCCAGTGATGCTGATTACACTTGGGGTTCAAATGGGAGAGATTCCAAAAATAAAGATTAACTTCAACGTTTTTGCTGCAAGTACAGTACGTTTGATAGGAGGTCCTGTTTTGGCGCTGCTCATTGTACCCTATTTTGGGCTGGAAGGTCTGGAACGCAGTACCGGCATTCTTCAGGCAGCAATGCCCGCAGCTGTACTGGCTTCAATCATTGCATTGGAATACAAACTGCTTCCTGAATTTGTTACAACGACGGTACTCTTTTCAACGCTTTACAGCATTCTAACTTTGACAGTTATTCTGACTTTTATCTGATTCAGAGTGTTATGAATAATTTGTGGTGTGCTGAACAACAAGTAACAGCTGACCTTTTTTCAGAGTTACTGATACAGGATTGCTGATTACAAGATTTGAGACTCCGGAAGGTGTTTTTCCTGGAAGCAAATCATGACCGTCCAGAGAAAATTCTAATCCGTGTGTGACGACACCTTGAGCACCGCCGAAAAGCGGCAGCAGAGAAAGAATTGTTCCTGACGGAAGATTCTCTTTCCAGTTGTCAAGAATAAACTCCATGCGTTCCAGCGGAGTCCACAAAATGAGGCGTACATTTGGGGTGTATTTAAATAGAATTTCCAGACTTGAAAGGAACTGATCATTACGACTACCTTCTGCTCCAAGAATGTGTATTTCTGTGCATTCGCGTTTCAAGCAATGTCGAACTGCTTTGTCGGCATCGTTGGTGTCTTGTTCTTTAACATGAAATAGCTTAGAGTTTGGCAATTTCTTCCGGACTTCCGGCTTAATTGAATCAAAATCACCAACCACTGCATCCGGGATCAGATTATAGCAGTACAGCTGATTTGCACCCCCATCGGCTGCTACCCGATAATCTGCTTCTTGCCATAACTGGTGCAACAGCTTTTCCGGAGGCGGATTACCATTGCAGATAATCAAGGCTATTTTTTGGGGCAGGCCCTCTTTTTGTTTATTAAATTCACTCATTGAGAAAATTTATGAAAGAACTCTTAAAAACTTTTCCTGTTGTCACAAAAATTCCAGTAATTTGGGGAGATATGGATTCATTTCAGCACGTAAATAATGTGATCTATTTTCGTTATTTTGAGAGTGCCCGAATCCAGTATTTTGAGACTTTAGGCTGGCTGAAAATAATTGAAAAAATGGGCATTGGTCCAATATTAGGCTCCACTTCCTGCCGCTATCGGATTCCCCTCACTTATCCGGACACTGTATTTGCGGGTGCAAAAATAACAGAATTGCACGAAAAACGTTTCACAATGGAGTATCTGCTCGTCAGTGAGAAGCATGCGGATCCGGTTGCAGAAGGTACTGGAATTGTGGTGTGCTACAACTATCAAAAAAATCAGACAACCCCTATTCCGGAAGTCATTCAACAATCTATTGAAAAACTTGAAGACCGCATTTTTTAGATTAATTAAAAATCGGTGCGGGAGGAATCTTTGGCTGAAGGAGGGAGATAATAAATCAGCTCGGTGGAATGCACTAAGCCCAACTCTTTGCGTGCAATCAATTCAATATATTCCTGACTGGTTTTCAGTGCAAAAACTTCTTCTTGCATTAAAGTTTTCTCAACCTTCATCGATTCTAGCTCTTGAATAAGCCTTTGTTCATGTGCTTCCAGTCGGCTGGTGGCTAATATTCCATAACTCCCAATCACTGAGATTATGAGCATAACCACACCAAACCCTGCAATTAAGACCAGTGAGAACAACGAGCGCCACTCTTCAGTTTCTTTTGCCATGCCAACAACAGGAGTCTCTTGTACCTTTGGTGGAGAAAACAGTCCGCTAACATACAGAATTCTGTCATGATTCTTAAGCAGTTTTGACTGTTCAACTGGCTTGTTTTGCTGTTTAAGACTATTTTTTGAAGTTGGGTATTGCATTATTGAAAATTAAAAATAATCATCTGCTGGACACAGAAGTTTCGTTGCTCAAAGTAAATCAGGTGGATGCTTGTCTGTCTTAAGTTTTGTCGTAGAGAATGGTGCATTGAGCTTCCAGTTTAGCTCCTTCCTGAATTAATAGTTTTCCGGAAGGAACTTGTACCTCACCTTTAATATTTGCAGTTACATTCACCTCAAGGCGTTCATGGACCAGCAAATCACCATTGATTTTTCCTGCAACCAGTACTATATTACCTTCAATCTTTCCTTTGACTTGTCCAGTTTCCGAAACAACAATCTCCTGGTCGCAAAATACGGATCCATCTACTGTTCCACTCACAACCATTTTCTTTTGTGAGTGGATGGTACCCTCTACATATAGATCCTCACCCAGGAATCCAAGTCCTTTGTTTGCTGCAGTATTTTGGTTCGGCATGTTAATTTTTCAGCTTTGCACTCAATTTCGATAAAGACGCTGGTCCGGATTAAACCTGGAAATTGGAAACAGAGGGTTTGTACGTCGTCCGTTAATAATTATTTCATAGTGTAAATGTGGACCAGTACTGCGTCCAGTGCTTCCTACTAATCCAAGCAAGTCTCCACGTTTAATTTTCTGACCGCGTCTTACCTTTATTTTAGAAAGATGAGCAAAACGTGTTCTGTAGCGAACAGAATTTTTCTTTCCGGGAAAGAAACCTCTTCCATGTTGTAGTTCCACAAGCAGTCCAAATCCTAATTTGCGGTCTGCAATCCGGACAGTGCCATCTGCAGGAGCGTGAACTGGGGTGCCTCTTTTTGCTCTGAAATCAATGCCAGCATGATACTCACGTTTCTTGGTGAACGGATCCTTTCGCATTCCATAACGATCAGATAATGCTCTGCTTCGAACTGGAATCACGGTCGGAGTATGCCTCCAGAAACTTTGATTTCGTTCAATCAACTGGCTTAAATCCTCCAGTTGGGCAACGGTTTCGTAGTAGTTATCAGAATTATTGTAAAGAAAACTACGCAAACTTCCGGAACTTAACAAAGTTTGCGGTGAGTCGAGTGACAAGCTATCCAAAATTGTAGGACCTCCGCGCCCAGTTTTAGCTTTTACTCGTTTGGTTTTTCCGGTTTTGCTGAGTCTTATTCCAGTAGTTTTACTGATCTTTTTTGTTAGCCGGATGACCGTCGCCTGATTAACTTTGAGGAACTCCATATGTTCAGACAAATCCTGTTCTGTTTCAACGAGTTGTCCTCGTAACTGCTGAATGGTATTTGCCTGTTCTTCAAAACTTCTACGATTTGAAGCAAATTCCTGCAAAGACTGATTAAAGAGCAGAAAATCCTGATATATCTGATCCAGCCACTGCACGGTCTGTTGAGGATTTGTTTGATCCTTGAGTTTTGGTGTACATTGAGCCTCCAATGTCTGGCACATGTAATCATGCAATTCATCCAACTTATGTGTGTTGGAACGGAATAGTGCCAAATGTTTCTTAAACATTACGTCACTGTTATGTGAAGACTGCTTCAATTCTTCAACATAATTTTCAAGAAACGAAATTCTGGACTCCCGGCCGTCATAGAGATCAATCCGCTGCTGAAATGCTATCTGAGTATTTTCCTGCTTTTCAAGTAACTGGGCCTGCTTCAAGATTGTCTGGTGCTGGTCGAAAAATTTCCAACCTAAAGCTCCAGCGCCAACCAATATCAAGGTCAACAAAAAAAACATAAACTTTGCCCCAAAATGATACTGGCTTACTCCAAAGTTACTATCTTTAAGCAGAAGGATTGAAAAGTTTTTCATACACACATTTACATAGAAAATGGCCGAAAATAACTCTTAATAATAACACTATAATAACTTAACTACAACCAATTTGAGAATAGCTTTAAACAGATCTGCCGAATAACATCAGTCTGCCGCGGTTGCCGTAACAGACCAGTTATATTCAAATTCTTCCTGCACCAGCACGATCGGTACTAACATATACAATAGGTTTCAGTTAATCGGCTCTTACGGATAGAGTTTGTTTATTTTACCAAAAAACGCCCCCCAAAGACTTTCCTGCCAAAATCGTGCAAAAGTTATGCATATTTAATCTCACACAGTAGTTATGTTGTGAAAGGCTTTCAGCAACGAGACAGGTTTTGAGTTAGTGCATTGTTTCCGCCAACGTGATTTGGTGTTGCAGCTATGAGGGAGTAACATGAAGTTGTTTGATCAAGGGATTCAGTTGCTTTTCCACAAATCTAAGATCTCTGTCCAGAAAGAACTGATTAACATCTTCAATTATTATTATAGCCTAAAGTCTCAAAACTTCTTTCAATACTTAAACATTCAGTAACAGCGGCTGTACTTCTTTCCAGTCAGTCAAACCCTCTTTGGTCAGGCGTTGAGCAGTTTGTTCCATTGTGTGAAAGTAAAGTTCAGGTTCTGGGCGTATCAATTTCCTTCCTGTGTCACCAGCCTGAATCCGGTCCCGTACCAGAGAATTCACCTTCAGAATTTCGTAGACAGGAATGCGGCCGGAGTAGCCCGTACCCCTGCACCTCAAGCAGTTTTTGTCCGAAGTATGAGGATTTGACTTGTTTCCGTTCTGGTGTGAACAGAGGCGGCGCACTAATCTTTGGGAAACGATTACTGTCAGTGTTTCTGCTAATAAATCCGGAGCAATCCCGAGGTTCAACAGACGCTGAATTGCAGTTACAGCATCGCTGCTGTGAAGTGTTGAGAGTACCAAATGTCCCGTAAGCGCAGCTTTGACAGCAATGTTTGCAGTCTCTTCATCTCTTATTTCTCCGATCAACAGAACATCCGGATCCTGACGCAGTGCCGCTCTTAGTGTATCCGCAAAACCCAAACCTTGCTCCGGTTTGACTGAAACCTGGGTGATGCCTTCTATGTGATATTCAACAGGATTTTCGATTGTAAGTATATTCTTTTCTTGTGAATTCAGTGCATTGAGGATTGCATAGAGTGTAGTTGTTTTGCCGCTGCCGGTCGGCCCAACCATTAGTATCAAGCCGCTTGGAGCCTGGCTTGCCTGATAAAGCATTTCCAAGTCATTTTTGAAAAAACCGAGTGCTTCCAATTTGTGTTGTACCGGTGTCTGATCCAAAAGCCGCAGCACCATTTTTTCCCCAAATTGACCCGGCAAAGTGGAAACTCTAACGTCAAAAATGCGATTACTGTTGGAGTTGTATGTGTAGTGTCCGTCTTGAGGACGGCGCCTGACAGCGATGTCCATTCCGGCCAATAATTTAATGCGTGAGAAAATAAGCGGGTGGAAACTCATCGGCATTGGAGCGGAGTCCTGGAGGTAGCCGTCAATCCTGAATCGGACTCTCAGCTGATTTTTTTCAGGTTCAAGATGAATATCTGATCCTCTTCGGGAAATAGCTTCTTCAAACAAATGATGAATTCTGTCGGTTGCAGAAATATCAGCATCTTCAATCTGCAAATGAGAAGTTTCAAGCAGTGCTTCAATTTGCTGCTGTTGTGCTAAATACCAATAAATCGGTTCGCCGAGATGAAAGGCAACCTGATTCATCTTCAACCAGTTTGACTGAACTGACAACAGGCAGGCACACTTTGATCCCAGACGCATCGGTAAAATGCCGGTGCGTTCATAAAGTTGCTTTGACAAAGGAAGGTTTTCGTAATTTTGGACTTCATCAAGTGTTGTTGAAAGCAGCGGGAGGTTATAACGGTCTGACATATTCCGGAGAAGGTGAGGTTCTTCCAGCAAATCCATCTGAATCAGACGCCTTATTTTCTCAAGCTCCGGGAGGTTCTTGAAAGCGCTGCTGGTCTGCCCCATCACTTCCGGGTCCAAATCTTCTTCCTGCACCAGTTCATCCAACAAGGCCATTGTCATGCTCCATTAAATGCCGGCAGACAAAATGTCTACGTTCCAGTATTTTTGTTTTGAATTTAGATCAGGGTACTAGCATTACCCTATTTTTGTAGCGCAGGTCAATACTTTTTAATCCCGGATGCTGTTTACCCAATACAGGATAAATGTTTTGGAAGGTGCGTAAGCGTTCGCCGAAATCACGACTTCCCATTTGGATCGTCAGCGGAACGGTACGCAAAGGCTCCGGAGAACCAGGTTGAAGCTCAGATGAATTCAGTGGCCAGTTAATTTTCAGGTTTAGCGGATCAGAAATATCAATGTGAATTGGCTGAGAAGACCAGTCAACTATTCTGAATTGACCTTCAAGTTTTATCTGTGTATTTTGCAGTTCAGCTTTTTGAGCTGCAGCCATTGTTTGAAATGTTTCCAGAAATCTTAAACCTCTTTCAAGAACCGGTGAATCTAAACTGGAACCAAGTGTTACGGACGGTACTGTCAGTCCGTTGATCAGCGGCAGGTTTTTATACGGTGAGTCCCGCAGTTCATCAAAGGTTAATAGTTTGAGCAGGCGCTGATTGTTTCCAATGAGGACGTACTTTGTTTTCGATAAGGACGCAGATGAAAAAACGTTCGTCTGTTGTGAAAGCTGAAGCAAAGCAACAGGCTGATGTTCACTTATAATCAGGTGAATTTCGTCCGGAAATTTTCTACGTATGTCGGTTTTTTGTACAATGGGATGTGTCTGAAGACGTGCTGCAACCTGATATGGATTGAGATCGATCAAACGTTGTCCTTGACGCAGGCCGCTTGCAAAAAGCACATCGGCATCTTTCAGCAACAGGTTACCTTTGATATTGACCCTTGAAAGTGGTTGTTGAAAAAACCATTGACCAACCCAAACACTGCCTCCAACCAGCCATAAAATAAAAATCAGTCCACAGAATCCAATAAATTTTTGAATCAGCCAGCGCATTTTCATACGCAAAAATGCGGGTTCATTTTCGACAAAATACGGCGGCAGCCAGGAATTGCTGTAACCAGGTTCGGTATTGGGTTTGCGGAGTTTAACGGAAAGACCCGGGATTGGATTGCTGTGATTTTTCCGGACTCTCATTGATGAAGTCCCGAGCTTTCGCACAACAGGGCGTCGATTTGATTGTCGTTTGAGATCCTGCATGGAAAACAAGGCTTTCAGTAAATGTTTGGTAGTATATGGTTTTCAGACAGGATTGTAAACGGATGTTAGCAATCCGTTTACAGTAAACTGCTGAAAGTTATCCGTATACTGAACTCTGCAGGATTTGAACCTCAGGCTCCAAATTAATGGAATGCTTGCTGAAAACTGTTTCCCGGACGGTATCAATCAACGATAAAATATCTGTTGAAGAGGCGTTTCCAAGGTTAACAATAAAATTAGCATGTATTGGACTGATTTGAGCACCACCCATGATTTTACCTTTCAATCCGGAGGCTTCTATTAAGCGGGCAGCAAAATCTCCAGGAGGATTTTTGAAGACTGAACCACAGCTGGGTTGATTGTAAGGTTGTTTTTCCATGCGGAACTGTTGACATTCAAGCAGTTTTTTTTCTACAGTTCCCGGATCAGATTCCTGGAATTCAAAAACTGCACTGGTAATAATCCGTCCATAATTTCCCATAAGATCAGAATATCGGTAGCGGAATTCCAGGTTTTGTCTGGCTGAGGTATGTAAATTCCCTTCCATGTCCATCCACTCTGCTTCCTGCAAAAAATCTGCAGTTTCTCCACCGTGTGCACCGGCATTCATGGCAACAGCGCCGCCAATCGTTCCGGGAATGCCGATCAAGAATTCCATACCTCCCCATCCCTGAGCCACACAGCGTTGAGCAAATGTCACATCGGCCAGTGCCGCTCCCGCAGTGACTCTATTTTTGCAGGCGGAGGAATTATTTTCTTCGAGAGGAACCCAACTTTTGAACTCTCCGCTTAAATGCAAAATTATTCCGGGCCAGGCAGTATCGGGAATAAACAGGTTGGAACCTTTGCCAAGGATGAACCAGGGAATGCGGTGTTTGCTTATGAAGGGTAGTAAGAGGCTCAGGTCTTCAGCATTGACAACGTCAATCAAACACTCTGCAACTCCGCCGATACGCCATGTATTGAAGCGTTTCAGGGATTCTTTTCTGCGTAATCGTGAGGTCAGGGGGACTTTCTCCAGTTCCTCCAACCATTCCGGTTTTTCTTTGTTTGACATTTTTCGACCTTAAATTATTCTGAGGTCATGGATATTTTGGTGCTGTTTTGGCCTGTCCCCTGCTCATAAAGCTCTTCTAATCTGTAATACTTTCGTATTTCCGGATGGAAAACATGGAGGATAATATTTCCATAATCTAAAAGTACCCAGTTCCCTTCACGCTCACCTTCAATGCCTAAAGAAGCCTCCCCTTCCCGCTTCAAATTATGTTCTACATTTTCTGCAATCCCTCTGCAGTGCAACTGCGAACGACCTTCACAAATCAGCAGATAATCCGCCAGACTTGAACGATGCTGTGCATCAATCAAAACAATTTCTTCGGCCTTTGCATCCTCCAACAGTTCCAGGATCCGCTTTATTAAAGCTCGGTCCGAATCATCAGCAATTGCCTTGTCCAAATTATTTTCATAATTTAATTCATAAGCCACTTTATTATCTGAATTTTTCAAAACAGTATCTTTTTCAGCAACCAAGTTTCTTTTATATGAAAGGATTAAGTGGTAAAAAGTTCGAATGCCACACTTATCTGTCATCCAGACGAAGCCTCATGTGAATGACAAGCTATTACTACTTTTCCCAAAAGTTTAAATATTTATTTAATAAAAATTTCAATGCAGAAAAAATAAGGGACGTGACATATATTCTCAAAGCCCAAATTTCAAAACCTAAACCTCAAAACAGCGTCCCTGCCATGTTTCTTTTGCAGCCAGAAAATCATCAATAAATTGAGTGGTTTTCATTTTTTCGCGGGTCCATTGCGGTGCGACTAACTCATCCCAGCGCGAAGCAACTGCAGCCAAGCGGTGAACAGCAATTTTTGGAGAAAGATTTTCAAGAAACAATGCAACTTTACGACTATATTCTTCCAGATCAACCGGTTTAAAATGGGATTCGCGATACAACTTTTCCAGCGGGGTATTGCGGAGAACATGCAGGTTGTGTAATTTTACTCCGTCAACTTTTTGTTCAGACAGAATTTCTGCAGTTTTGCGAATTTGTGCATCAGTTTCGTCCGGAAGCCCAAACATCAAATGCACACACAAATTAATGTCCGGAAGTGTTTTCAATTTACGGATTGCCTTTAAAGAGGAAGCGCTGTCATGTCCACGTGAAAGAAACTGCAGCTGGGCATCGTCAAAAGTTTGTACACCCAGTTCAACGGACAGATAGTTCTCTCGCGCGATTTCTGAAAATTTCTGCAAAACTCTTTTGGGAAGGCAATCAGGACGGGTTCCCACTACAATTCCGACCACATCCTTTTCCTTCAAAGCCTCCTTGTAAAAGTATTCCAATTCCCTGAAACGTCCAAATGTGTTGGTGTAAGCTTGAAAATAGATCAAAAATTTTTCGGCTCGATAACGCTTCCGGATAGCTTCTCGGTTAATTTGGATTTGTTCGCGGACAGGTTTTTCTCGTTGCTGGTGATAGGCGGCGGATCCCCATTCATCGCAAAAGATGCAGACTGCCGCCCCATTGTGACCTTCTCTGTTTGGACATGATTCTGCGACAGAAATACTCACCTTAAATACTTTTTCGCCAAATCGCTCCAGATAGTGCTGACTAAGCGGACGGTAGCGCTTACCGTGTTCAAACACTCGGAATTGCTGCATGTAATATTTGGCTTTCAAGAAATCTACGGTAACAAACTTGCGTCGATTACCCAGTCTGTGAGCAACTGATGAGCGCGATTAGTTTCTATTTCTCTTCCATTCAACAAAACCCGTACAGCATGAGTATTTCCCAGTGTCAGCAGATACTGTTTTTTTGCTTCCCACTGCTGAATTTTGTCAGCTTCCAGGAGAACATCTTTAGTTTCTTTTTTATCTACTGCAATACTAATCCAAGTGTCTTCAGAGGCTTCCACCTCAAGAACAAGTGGCTCCACAGTGTTTTGAACCGCTACCGGTTGAATTATTTGTGTATTCACAGTTTGTTTTTTTTCTACAAGAGTAATCTCCGTTGATACTTCAGGTATTTCAGGAGATGGCTCTGCAGGACTGACAGATTCCTGAATGGCTGGAGTACTTTTCTGTACCGGTTCGATTATAGGTTCAACTTCAACTACCAGGGGTTCTGTTATTGTTTCATTGTCTCCGTTGAAAGAAAAAGGCGTCTGCAAAAAGTAGAAGGAATAGACAAAGAATCCTCCAACAATAAGGACCAAAACTGTCAAAATTATTCCAATTGGCTTTGATTCCCTGTTTTCATAAACCGGCCTAAGCGATTTTAGGTTCAACTGTTCATTTTCATCATCGGATTTCAAAAGCCGGTCTGTTTTGTCAATAATGCCTGTATTTTCCAACCCCAAAAACAGGCAGTATGAGCGGACCAAACCACGTAAAAATACTGGAGGTAGTACATTGCCCTTACACCCGTCTTCGATAGACTGTAGAGTGTTGAGGGGAATATGTAAATGTCCGGAAACGCTTTCTAGTGAAAGATTTTTTGTAATTCGTGCTTCACGAATTTGTTGTCCCAGTAACTGAAGAGACTCTTCTTCCTCTGGAATTATTTCTTCCTCCGGAACAACTTCTTCCTCTGAAATTATTTCGTCTTCCAGGGGAATGAACTTTTCTTTCTTTGGACCTGTCTTTACGACTTTTTTTCTAGGCATTCGTTATCTCAAAGTAAACTGTATCCAAAACGGGATAAAAACGCATCGAAGGTCATGGATTTTCTGTAATTGTGCTGATAGAGCAAGTGCATTGCGGTGCTGACAATTTCTTCAGGGTATTTACGAATGGAAAAGCCGGATGCATCCTCCGCAAGACTTTTAGTTATTATATCATGATATGGAAGAGGATTTGAATTAGAATTTGTCCGCAAATAGGTTTCCACTTCAACACAAATTTGATCATACTGCATGTCAGAAATAATTGACTCACCCAATTGATAGTAAAGGAAAGAATGAACCAGATACTGACGGACTTTTTGTTGACTAAACTCAATCATGTAATATTGATTGTAAATGAAAAGAGCGCAGTCTGCATTTTAAACTTGATAGCATGTGGTAGTTGCAAATCATTTTCTCTTGTTTCAAATTAGAAGATTTTTATTATTTAGCAAGATTTTTCGGGTAATTTCTAACTCAAAACCATTTTAATCTTTAATCTCAACAATAATTATTAAAGTGTTTTTGGGGCAGAATCTCTATGATCTCAGGAAAGAACTTGCATTTCTCATGTTTATTTGGCACAATTATATGTTCCAGTAAATGTATTTTGCAGAAAAAATTCTGTTAATACATGCATTTTCCAGACTCAAATCATTACCCTAGCAGGAGCAATATATGGCAAGTGACCAGGTAATCCACCTTGAGGATTCCAATTTTGAAGAAGAAACTAAATCGGGCTATGCGCTCATTGATTTTTGGGCAGCATGGTGTGGTCCGTGTGTGTCATTAGCACCATTGATTGATGAAATTGCCGGAGATATGGAAGGCAAACTCAAAGTATGCAAGCTAGATGTCGATAAAAATATGGAGTCAGCAGCACGTTTTGGAGTACGCGGAATCCCTTACATCGTCCTGCTCAAAGATGGAAAAGAAATAGACAGTGTTACTGGTAATGATCCTTCCCGCGTTCGTGCACTGGCAGAACAGGCAAACGCTTCTTAAAAACCTCCCGTGCCTTCTGCACAAAACTGGTTGCTTCTGCTGACCTACGAAGGAACCTGCTACCACGGATGGCAGGTTCAGCACAACTCACCCACCATTGAAGAAACACTTGAACAGGCTGTCAAGCGCTTGACAGGAGAGACTGTGAAAGTTCATGGTGCAGGGAGGACCGACTCCGGAGTTCATGCCCTCAACTTCACAGCAAATTTTACTGCAATAGCAGAAAACTTCAAAACGGCAGAAAAGTGGCGTGTTGCGCTGAATGCAGTTTTGCCGCCTGATATTGTTGTCAAATACGCACAAACTGTTGCAGCAGATTTTCACGCCAGACACAGTGCAGTCGGTAAACGCTACCGCTACCTGATTTCCAATCTACCCTACAAGCCACCATTTTCCCTGAATCAGAGCTGGTGGGTAAGTCAGGATTTGGATATTGATCTGATGTGCGAGGCCGCAGATTTATTAGTCGGCAAACATGATTTTTCCGCATTTCGCGCAGCAAGTTGTTCGTCACAAAGTTCGGTTAAAGATCTCAGGGTAATAGAGATTTTCGAAGTTCGTTCCCGTCACTCTACTCTACAAATTGAAATGGAAGCCAATTCGTTTTTGCAGCATATGGTACGCATAATTGCCGGAACTCTGGTTGAAGTAGGACGGGGGTATAAAAGCGTCAAAGATGTTGCCAAAGCATTGGAGGGCGGTTTGCGAAAGCAGGCCGGAATTACCGCGCCGCCTCAAGGGCTCTATTCATTGAGCGTGATTTATCCTGAAGGCATGATTGAGTGGCCACTGGAAGTGCTCGATAACTAGCAGGAATATTTATGGAATTCAAGCTTCAATCAGAGTTCAAACCATCCGGAGATCAGCCTCAGGCCATTGAGGCTTTGGTAAATGGTGTAGAAGATAAACATAAGCACCAGGTTTTGCTGGGTATTACCGGTTCCGGAAAAACATTCGCGATGGCCAATGTTGTTCAGACACTGCAGCGCCCAACCCTGGTTATTGCGCATAATAAAACGCTTGCCGCCCAACTATACAACGAATTCCAAACCTTCTTTCCTGAAAATGCGGTCGAGTATTTTGTCAGCTATTATGACTACTACCAGCCGGAAGCTTACGTTCCCAGCCGTGATCTCTATATCGAAAAAGATACTGCACTGAATGACGACCTCGACCGGTTACGTTTGTCGGCAACGCGTTCGCTTTTGGAACGTCGGGATGTGCTGATTGTGGCCAGTGTTTCCTGTATTTATGGAATTGGCTCGCCTGAAAAATACGAAAAAATGCTGCTTATTTTTAAGGTTGGGGAACGATTTTCGCGGCAGGTTATTCTGGAAAGACTGGTTGAACTACTCTACACCCGCAACGATATCGATTTTCACAGGGGAACTTTTCGGGTACGCGGAGACGTGATTGATATTTATCTGGCAGAATCAGAGTCTGCAATTCGGGTCGAATTGTTTGGTGACGAAATCGAAAGCCTGGTTCGCTTCGATCCCCTGACCGGCAAAAAGCAGATGTCATATCAGCATTTTGTCATTTATCCTGCCTCGCATTATGTTGCTCCGGCAGAACATATTCCGGAAACATTGAGCTTAATCCGGGAAGAACTCCGAGAACGTCTCGAAGACTTGAATGCCCAAAACAAAATTCTGGAAGCTCAACGTCTTTTACAGCGTACGGAGTATGATCTTGAAATGATTGAGCAGACTGGCTCATGTTCCGGAATCGAAAATTACAGTCGCATTATTGACAGGAGGGCAGCCGGAACTCCGCCGGCAACATTACTGAATTATTTTCCGGATGATTCGCTGATTTTTGTGGATGAAAGTCACATGACGCTCCCGCAGCTTCGAGCCATGTACAAAGGTGACTTTTCAAGAAAATCGACTCTGGTGGAACACGGGTTCCGCCTGCCGTCTGCAATCGATAACCGTCCTCTCCAGTTTCCTGAATTTTGTCTGTTTCCACAGAGAATGATTTATCTTTCAGCAACTCCGGGAGATTATGAGTTGGAACAAACCGAAGGTCAAGTTGCAGAACTCGTTGTGCGTCCCACCGGTTTGCTTGAACCTATAATCGAAATACGTCCGGTGCTGGGACAAGTCGATGATATACTGCATGAAATCCGTTTACGGGCAGGACGTAATGAACGGGTACTCATTACCACACTTACAAAACGGATGGCCGAAGACCTGACTGAATATTACGACGATCTTGATGTACGAGTACGCTACATGCATTCAGATGTGGATGTTGTGGAGAGGACTAAGATTTTGCACGATCTGCGGGCCGGAGAATTTGATGTTTTGGTTGGAATTAACCTGCTGCGGGAAGGTTTGGATTTACCGGAAGTGTCGCTGGTTGGAATTTTTGATGCAGACAAAGAAGGTTTTTTGCGTTCAGTTCGTTCACTTATTCAAACCTGCGGACGGGCCTCAAGAAATGCCAACGGACGTGTCATCATGTATGCGGACAAAATCACTGCATCAATTCAGATCACGCTTGACCTTACCGATTCACGCCGTAAAAAACAGGAAGCTTACAACAAAAAACACGGCATTGTTCCGAAAACCATTTTCCGGAAAATCGCACCGTCTTTTGCGCCTGTCGAACTGAATGACATGCTTGAAAGCGATTCTTATGCAGCGGAAGAAACTCCGGTCTACGAAACAGTGATCAACATGGAAGAAAAAATTGCGGAATTTGAGGAGGAAATGCACGAAGCTGCTGAGTCCCTGGAGTTTGAACGTGCGGCTGAATTACGTGACCGAATTGCTGAATTGAGGAAGAAGATAGCAGGTTGAAAAATCTTAGTTAGAGAGCAAAGGTACAACTTTTTCCCAAACTGCATCA
>Ga0208830_1000158_pt1 | contig 37776 bp, 47 predicted proteins | sample DeeseametaMP2634_FD_184169 | JGI IMG/M metagenome (GOLD analysis project Ga0208830, IMG submission 184169) | Marine microbial communities from the Deep Atlantic Ocean - MP2634 (SPAdes) | ecosystem: Environmental > Aquatic > Marine > Oceanic | place: Northeast of Antigua and Barbuda, North... | reverse complement strand
CTGAAGATGAAGAATCAAAACGACTAACTTTTTCCCAAGCCGCTACAGGAGCTACAGGTATAGAAACATTATTACCTCTCGCTTTAGAACTTTTTCATAATAAATCTATAAAATTAAGTAAATTAATAGCTTCCATTACATCAAATCCAGCAAAAATTCTTAGTATAGATAAAGGTAGTCTTCAAAAAGGAAAAGATGCTGATTTATGTATAGTTGACATCAACAAGCCTTGGGTTGTTGATAAAAATAAACTGAAATCAAAATCTAAAAATACTCCTATTGAAAATAGAAAATTGCAAGGTCAAGTATTAAAAACTTTCATAAAGGGAGAGATTGCTTATGAAAGAATTTAATTAATAATGGATATTATATTAGTTGTTTTTTTTTCATATTTAAGTGGATCAATACCTTTTGGATTAATTTTAACTAAATTCTTTGGTGGACAAGATGTTAGAAAAATTGGTTCAGGGAATATAGGAGCAACAAATGTACTTAGAACGGGAAATAAATATTTAGCAGCTACAACTTTAATATTAGATATTCTAAAAGGCTATGTCCCTGTTGTTATTACTCAAAATTTTTTTCCTGAACAGGTGCAGCTTTCTGCTTTAATGGCTTTTTTAGGACATATTTTTCCACTTTGGCTAAAATTTAAAGGTGGAAAGGGAGTTGCAACATACCTGGGTATATTATTTGCTTTATCTTATGCATTAAGCGCTCTATTTATCTTTACGTGGGTGGTTGTTTCATTGATATTTAAATATTCTTCTTTGTCATCAATATTTTCTTCTATGACTGTACTAGTAATAACTTTATTTAGAGAAAATGCCGTTAAAGCAATTGACCCAAATTTTGTTTTTGCAGTTGATATAAAATTAATATTATTTATTTTCTTCATTTTGATAGTATTTACACACAGAAAAAATATTTCTAATCTAAAAAACGGAACTGAGCAGAAAATAAAACTCTAGGTTACAAGCCATTTTGTTAACTAATTTAATCTTCAATTTGACAAAACAAATTATATTTGGCAGTAAAGTTTCCTAAAGGCAACAAATGAACCTAGTAATTGTAGAAAGTCCAGCCAAAGCAAAAACAATCAACAAATATTTAGGTAAAGATTATAAGGTTTTAGCTAGCTATGGACATATTCGAGATCTGCCATCAAAAAATGGTTCTGTTGATCCAGAAAATAACTTTCATATGTTGTGGGAAATTGATTCATTTTCAAAAAAATACTTAAAAGAAATTACTGATACTGCTGCTGATTCAAATAGAATCATTTTAGCTACTGACCCTGATCGTGAAGGTGAAGCTATAGCTTGGCATGTAAAAGAGGTTCTTGAACAAAAAAAACTGTTGAAAGACAAGAAAATTGAAAGAGTTGTATTTTATGAAATTACAAAAAAAGCTGTTACTAAGGGTATAGAAAATCCAAGAGATATTGAGCCACAACTAGTAGATGCTTATATGGCTAGAAGAGCTTTAGACTATCTTGTTGGTTTTAACATATCTCCTATATTATGGACTAAACTACCAGGCTCAAAATCTGCTGGCAGGGTTCAGTCGGTAGCCTTAAAACTAATTTCAGAAAGAGAACATGAGATTGAACAATTTGTCCCTAAAGAATACTGGACAATTAGTTTAAATTTTATAAGCAATGATCGTAAAGAAATTCTATCCAAATTGATTTCTTACAATATCAATAAAATTGATAAATTTTCATTTCTTAACAAAGAATCTGTTGATGATGCAATAAATAAAATTAATTCAAAAGAATATTTTATTTCTGACATTACATCAAAACTATATAAAAAAAATCCTGCTGCGCCCTTTACTACTTCTACATTGCAACAGATAGCTTCGGGGAAATGTGGTTTTGGTGCTTCTAGAACCATGCAGATTGCACAAAGATTATATCAAGGTATTGATATCGAGGGAGAAACCGTCGGATTAATTACTTATATGAGAACAGATGGAACACAAATTTCTAATGAATCTATATCATCTTTTAGAGATTACATATCGTCCAACTATGGCAAACAATATTTGCCAGAAACACAAAATAATTATAGTGGTAAAAAAGCCAAAAACGCACAAGAAGCTCATGAAGCTATTAGACCCACAGAAATAACAAGATCTCCATCGGAAGTTAAAAAATATGTGAATTCAGATCAGTTTAAATTATATGAATTAATATGGAAGAGAGCACTTTCGTCTCAAATGCAAAACGCTGAATATGATAGAAATACAATAATTATATCATCAAAAGATGAAACCATTAAATTTAGAGCTTCAGGGTCTATTTTAAAATTTGATGGTTTTTTAAAATTATATGAAGGTGTAGATAAAAAAGATGATGCTAATAACATTTTACCTGAAGTAAAAAATAAAGAAACTGTAAATATAGATAAAATTATAGACGAACAACATTTTACAGAACCCCCACCAAGATATTCTGAAGCTGGTTTGGTCAAAAAACTTGAAGAATTAGGTATTGGTCGACCTTCAACATATGCAAATATTATTTCAGTTCTATTGACTAGAAATTATGTTGATCTAATCCATAAAACATTTCATCCTACCGACAGAGGTAAGTTGCTAGCTGCATTCTTAGAAAAACTATTCGCTAAGTATGTAGACTACAATTTCACGGCGGATCTTGAAGATCAGTTGGATGAAATTACTTCTGGGAAAGTTAAGTGGATTGGAGTTTTAGAAAAATTCTGGAAAGATTTTAATGAAAATGTTCAATCGGTGAAAAAAAAAAGAACAAGAGAAGTCCTCGATCTCTTAAATGATAGTTTGTGTGAATTAATCTTTGATACAACCAAAGATGGAAAAACTGATAGAAAATGCCCATCATGCAAAGGTGGTGAGTTAAGCTTAAAAAATAGTTTTAGAGGTGGAGCTTTTATTGGTTGTTCTAATTATCCTGAATGCAAATTTACAAGACCTTTATCAAAAGCTAAAGCCGCAGAGCAAAAGGCTTTAGCAAAACCTAAATCTATAGGCTTAAATGATAACGGAAAAGAAATAATGTTAAAAAGCGGAAGGTTTGGTCCATATTTGCAATATGAACCTGTAGAAGGTGTGAGTGATACAATTAAGAAAAAAAAACCAAAGAAGAAAACCGAAGAGAAAAATGTAAGAAATGTTTCAATACCAAAAGGAATTTCAATCGACTCTATAAATTTAGAAAGAGCTAATTTTTTATGTTCTTTGCCAAAAGTTCTTGGTCAACACCCAGATTCAGGAAAAGATATTACTTTAAACTCTGGAAGGTATGGTCCATATTTAAAATGCGAAAACAAATCAGCAAGATTAGAAACATCGGAAGATATTTTTACAATTGGATTAAACAGAGCAGTGACATTGTTAGCTGAAGCAAAACCCGGTCGAATATCTTCCTCTGAAATAAAACATTTAGGTGAACACCCAGAAGATAAAAAACCAGTAAGAGTTATGAAGGGAAAATATGGACCTTATATTAAATACAAATCAATAAATGCCACTATTCCTGAGGAAAAAGACCCGAATGAGATAACTATGGAAGATGCTATAATTTTAATTGATAAAAGAAAAGAATATGATAAAAAAAAGAAAAAAAAATAAAAGAAAGGATAATAAATAATGAAAACTATAAAAATAATAATACTGTTAGCTACTATATCGTTATTTACATCTGTTCCCTATGATGCTGCAGAGGCAAGAGATTGTTCCGATCCAAAAGGTTTCCATGCAAAAATGATGTGTATGGTATCTGGTGATTCAGTTTCATCAAGTACTTCTGATAAACCTAAAAAAAAAGGTAATGGTTTTTGGCAGAAAATTAAAAATTTTGGTGGAAAGAACATAGGCGAAGCAGGTTAAGCTAAGAAAAAAGAGTGATATCGGATAACCTTAAGAAACTAAATATTGATTTACCAAAGGCTCCTGATCCGGTTGGAGCCTACGTTGCTTACAAAATAATTAGTAATCTGCTTTATATATCTGGTCAACTTCCCATAGAGTCTGATGGTAAAATTATAAAAGGTAAGATTGGTAAAAACTTAACTCTTGAAGATGGGCAAAAAGCTTCAAAATTATGTGTGATAAATATTTTATCACAGGCTAAAAAAGCTATGGGTGGAGATTTAAACAAAATCAAAAATTGTATAAAAATTACAGGATTTGTTAATTCTACGGACGATTTTACAGATCAGCCTAAAGTAATAAATCCAGCGTCGGAAACTTTGTCAGCTGTTTTTGGAAATAAGGGAAAGCACGCAAGAGCTGCGATAAGCACCAATTCACTTCCTTTAGGAGCTGCAGTAGAAATAGATGCTATATTTGAAGTAGATTAATTTTGTCTGCCAATTGAGTGGTATGAAAACCCTTGTTTTTTCATATCTCGTGGTGAGTAAAGATTTCTCATATCATAAATTTTAAATTTTCTTTTTCTATATAATTTTTTAAAATCTAGAGATTTGAATTCGTCCCACTCTGTATGAATTATTACCAAATCAACTTTTTCGCAGGCTTCATTTATATCGTTACAAAAAAAAACGTTTTTAAGTCTAGAAAATTCTTTTTTTTCTCCCGAGGGGTCGTAATAATTAATTTTTGCTCCTCTTTCATGTAAATAAGGTATCATCAATAAACTTGACGATTGTCTCATATCGTCAGTATTTGGTTTGAATGTTACACCTAAAAATGTAATTTTTTTATTTTTTATTTTATTTGATAGTATTTTTTTTACTCTTTCAGTTAAAAATATTCTGCGTTTTTCATTAGATTTAATAACTGATTTAATTATAGATAAATCTGTTTTAAATAAAGTTCCAGTAAAAGTTAAGGCCTTGGTATCTTTTGGAAAACACGAACCACCGTAAGCTGGACCGACTCTTAAAAAACGACTACCAATTCTTTTATCTAAACCTATTCCTATAGACACATCCTCAACATTTACTCCAGTTTTTTCGCACAAATTTGATATCTCATTCATAAAAGATATTTTTGTAGCTAAAAAAGCATTTGAGGCATATTTAATAAGTTCGGCCCCTCTTCTGTTAGTAGAAAAAAATATAGCTCCTTTTTTGATTAATGGATCATACAGTGATTTTAATTTTTTTGTGGCTATTTTGCTATTTGCTCCAATTACTATTCTGTCAGGAAATCTAAAATCTCTTATTGCTTCACCTTCACGCAAAAATTCTGGATTTGAAACTACCTCAAATAATTTTTTTCTTTTCTTTTTTAAAATAATCTTTTCAATTTTATCTCCAGTGGTAACCGGAACTGTGGATTTTGTAACTATTATTTTAAATTTATTTATATAGAGGCTTAATTCAGCAACAACCTTATAAACATATCGAAGATCAGCAGACCCTTTTTTATTTGATGTTGGTGTACCTACACAAATAAATATAATATCAGAATTTTTAACTGCAAGATTTAAATTAGTGGTAAATTTTAATCTTCCCGAGGAATAATTTTTATTAATCAAATCTTTCAATCCTGGTTCAAAAATTGGAATTTGGTTATTATTTAACATATCAATCTTTTGCTTATCTTTGTCTACACACCAAACAAAGTTACCAAGATCAGCAAAACAAGATCCGCTAACAAGACCGACATATCCAGCACCAATCACACAAATTTTCATAATTATAATTTAGATATTTCTATTGAAGAGTTGATATAACCTTTCATGGTGCCACAGTCCAAATATTTTCCGGCAAAAATATGTCCAATAAATTTATTTTTTTTATGTAATAGAAATCGAATGGCATCGGTAATATGAATTTCACCATTTTGTCCTGGTCTTTGTTTTTTAAGGACTCTAAATATTATTTTAGGTAATACATAGCGCCCGATAACAGCATAATTAGATGGTGCAGATTTTATGCTTGGTTTTTCAATTACATCTTTGATAATAAAATCCTTTTTATTAATTTTTTTGATATCAAATATTCCCCATCTTGAAACATCTTTTTTATTAACCTTTTTTGACGCTATAATAGGTGATTTGTATCTATTATGAAGTTTTATTAATGAAGCTGAACAGTTACTATTAATTATTAAGTCATCAGGCATCAACATTAAAAAATATTTTGATTTGATGAGATTTTTACATTTTAAAACAGCGTCACCAGTACCTCGTGGAGAGTTTTGGTAAACAAATTTTATCATCTTTTTATATTTTTTAATTTTAGAATATTCAAATTTTAATTTTTTATCATTTTTATTTTTTTTTATTAAATTTTTATAAAAGACATCATTGTAAAAGTATTTTTTAATAATATTTTTTCTCTTTGATATAATTAAAATAATTTCTTTTATTCCTGATTTAATACATTCATCTAGTATATACTCAATGGCAGGTTTCCCATTGATGGGCAAAAGTTCTTTTGGGAAAACACTTGTTAATGGCAACAATCTTGTTCCTTGACCAGCTAAAGGAATAATAGCCTGTTTAATCATTGCTTTCTTTTACATATAATATTTAAAATTTACAAATGAAAATATTCTTAAACAAAAACAATCTTATAAAATTTATAAAGAATGAAAAAAATTTAGGTTTTGTTCCAACCATGGGTTCTATCCATTTGGGTCATATTTCTTTATTTAAGAGGTCAATTGCTCAATGTAATAGGACTATTGTATCTATATTTATCAATAAACCTCAGTTTAATAGAAAAATCGATTATCAAAAATATCCTAGAACATTAAAAAAGGACATCTCGATATTAAAAAGATTAAAAGTAGATTATCTTTATATTCCAACCAATGATCAAATTTATCCTACAGGTTCAAATAAAAAAATTAAGATAAGTTCTTTTGGAAAAAAATTATGTGGTAAATTTAGACCAGGTCATTTTGAAGCTGTTGTTGATGTAATTGAAAGATTTATAAAAATAATTAACCCCAAAAAAATTTATTTAGGTGAAAAGGACATGCAACAACTAAAAATAATGGAACATTTTATAAGTAAAAATTATAATAAAATTAAAATTATTGGATGCAAAACTATTAGAGAAAGAAATGGAATAGCTTGTTCATCAAGAAATTTTTTGCTTTCTGTTTATGAAAAAAAAATTGCTTCAAAAATTTATAAAATTTTGGTTAATAAAAAAAAACACTTGATAAAAAAAGAAATATCTTTGGATACTATTAAGAATAAAATTCTTAAATTAGGTGTTCGCAAAATAGATTACATTAAATTGTTAGATGTGAACAATCTTATAAGACCATATAAAAAAAATATAAAATATAGAATCTTTGTGGCTTACTTTCTTCGAAAAACTAGATTAATTGATAATATTTAACCATAAAAAAAATAAGCACCCATACCTAAAAAAGATAAGAAACCAATAACATCTGTTATGGTGGTAACAAATACACTCGAAGCAATTGCTGGATCTATATTAAATTTTTTAAGAGAAACAGGTACTAATATTCCAAACAAACCAGCAGCAATCATATTCAGTATCATGGACGCAGCAATCAAAATTGATAAATTAATTTCTTTAAACCATAACTGAACTACTATTCCTGTTATAATGGCGAAAATTATTCCATTTAAAATTCCAATAACAAATTCTTTTGTTACAACCTTTCCAAAGTTGCTTGAGGACAATTCTCTAGTAGCTAAAGCTCTAATAGTTACGGCTAATGTTTGCATCCCAGCATTTCCTCCCATAGAAGCAACTATTGGCATTAAAAACGCCAAGGCTACCATTTGCTCAATCGTGGCACCAAACTTGCTAATAACCCACGTTGCTAATAAAGCTGTAATTAAATTCAATAGTAGCCAATTAAACCGTCTCTTTGTTTTTTGAAATATACTATCGGTAATTTCTTCATCTCCTACTCCGGCTAGTCTTAAAACATCTTCTTCAGCTTCTTCTTTTAATACAGTAAAAACATCATCACCAGTAATCATTCCAACTAATTTATTATCTTTGTCAACTACGCCAGCCGAAACTAAATTATAATTTTCAAAAATATGTCCAACTTCCTCTTTGTCCATGTAAACAGGAATTAACACTTGTGTTTCATTCATTATTGAATTCATTTTTGATTCACGTGATGCTCTCAAAACTTTTGATGAAGGAACTGTGCCAATAGGTTTAAAATTACTATCCACAATAAAGATTTCTAAAAATTCTTCTGGCAACTCTTTGTTTTCTCTAAGATAATCTATTGTTTGTCCTACAGACCAATTGCTTGGAATTGCGGTAAATTCTCTTTGCATTATTCTGGCTGCAGAATCTTCTGGTGAGCTCAGGCCTTCACGGAGTAAAAACCTATTTTTGGGAGGAAGTTTATCTAATACTGTATTTTTCTTTTTTTCATCTAAATTTTCTAAAATTTTTAATGCATTATCAGACTCTAAGCGTTTTAATATATTTGCAATAGATTCTATTGATAAAATTATAAATATTTCAGTCTGTATAGATTCATTTAATTCTATAAAAATCTCCGGATCAAGATTAAAACCTTCTAATTCAATAAGTTTTGATCTATTTTCTGGAACTAAATTTTCAATTATGTCAGCAGAATCTGAAGGGTGAAGTTCTTTTAAAGTTCTATTTAAAAAATTCGTATCATTATCTTTAATTTTTTTACTAAAAAGATTAATGAATTCCTTATTAAACTCAAAATTTACTTTTTTATCTGTTATTTCTTTTGTTAAACTCATAAAAGTACATTATTTATTGAATTTTGAGACTGTTTAGTCGATTTTTTTTAAAACTACAAATTTAAAATGAATATTGAAGTCAAAATTAACGTAAAACCAATTGATTACATTAAATCTATGAATATCCTTGAACAACGAGTCCATGATGTTTCTTTGGGCAAAAAAGATGAATTTTTATGGATACTGGAACACAACCATGTGTATACAGCAGGTACTAGTTCAAAAAATACAGATTTATTGGATAAAAATCTTAGAGTAATTAAAACAGATAGAGGCGGAAAACTCACCTATCATGGGCCAGGTCAAAAGGTTGTTTATTTTGTTCTAGATTTAAATAAAAGAGAAAAAGATATAAGAAAATTAGTCAATAAAATTGAAAATTGCATTATAGATGTTCTTCGTGAGTATAAAGTAACATCATATCCAGATAAAAAAAACATAGGGATATGGGTAGGCGACAAAAATAATTCAATGAAAATTGCCGCTATAGGTATTAGGGTAAAAAAATGGATTGCTTATCATGGGTTTGCTTTGAACATATGCAACGATTTATCTAAATATAATGGGATAGTACCCTGTGGTATTAAAGATAAAGGCATTACAAACTTTAAAAAACTAGGAATCAATAAATACAATAATATTGATAAAATTATTGCTAAAAAATTTTTAAATATTTTTCTTTAAGAATGTTTTTAAAAGTTAAAGGCGGTTCTGCAGAAAAATTATATTTGGTGCCATTAATTGAAAAATTAATTTTATAGGCATGCAGCATTAAGGTATTTTTTTTGCTTGGGTAATTTTCCGAAATTCTGTATTTAGTATCTCCTAAAATTGGATTTCCATGGATTAATAATTGTTTCCTTAATTGATGCTTTTTTCCAGTTTCAGGATTCAGCTTCAATAAGGAATAATTATTATTATTATCTAAAACAGTATAATGAGTAATAGCTGATGTTTTAATTTTTTTTTTATTTTCATAATAAAGTAAATCATCTTTTAAAGTGCCCTTATTTTTTTCTGGTAGACCTAACACAACTCCCAAATAAGTTTTATGAATTTTTCTTATACGAAACAATGAAGTAAATAATTGGGCATACTTTCTGTTTTTAGCAACAATAAAAACACCTGTAGTTTCTTTATCAATTCTATGAACCGCATATGGTAATGATCCTTCAAATTCTTCTGTACTTCGCAATATATCTAAAATATTTCTTCTTGATTTTGTTCCCGATTGAACTGCAATGCCAGCAGGCTTATTTATTACAACAAAGTTTTCATTATTCTCAATAAACATACTGGATGATTGTGATAGCTCTTTCTTTGTAGCTATATATTTTTCATTTATTTTTTTATGCTTATTTGCTATAAAGTTTACATTATAAATAATAATTTGATCTTTTTCTTTAAGTTTATAGGAACATTTCTCATTTTTATAATTTATCTTTATATTTCCTTTTCTAATATTTTTTTCTATTAATGATTGAGGTACATCACATACATTTTTTTTAAACCACCTATCTAACCTGGAATTTATATAATCATATTTAACTAAAAAAATTTTTTTCATAAAAAAACAATTTAATGTTACTCTTTAAAGCAACATATAATAACTTACATAATATATTTATTTTTTAGATTTTGTCTTCTTGTCTGAATCTTTCGGTTTGGACGCGAGTGAAGATTTTTCAGATTCTTGTGGCTTTTTCTTTATATCAACTTTCTTTGCATTAGGATCTCGATCAACTAATTCAATAACTGCCATTGGGGCGTCATCACCGTATCTAAAGCCAGATCTAATAACTCTGCTATAACCACCTTTTCTTTTTCCATATCTTTGAGATAAAATTTTTGACAATTTATCTACTGAAAGTTTTGATTGCAATTCGTCAAATAAATATTTTTTTGATTGTAAACTATTTTTTTTACCTAACGTAATTACCTTATCTATTTTAGCTTTTAATTCTTTAGCTTTAGGTAACGTTGTGGTAATTTGTTCGTATTTAATAAGAGAATTCAGCATATTCTTAAACAAAGCTTTTCGATGCTCAGAAGTTCTGTTTAACTTTCTGTATCCTAGTATATGTCTCATTTTATATTACTATGTGTTTTCTTCTAACTTTTTAGACAATTCAATAATATTTTCAGGTGGCCAGTTTGGTATTTCCATACCTAAAAAAAGCGACATTGAATTCAAAACTTCTTTTATTTCGTTAAGTGATTTTCTACCAAAATTAGGTGTTCTTAACATTTCGGACTCAGATTTCTGAACCAAATCTCCAATGTAAATTATATTATCATTTTTAAGGCAATTCATTGATCTCACGGATAGTTCTAGTTCGTCAACTTTCTTAAGTAAATTCTTGTTAAATTCAAGTTCAGTTGTTTGAGGTTTTTTCTCAATTTCCGCTGGTTCATCAAAATTGACAAATAATGATAATTGATCTTGAAAAATTCTTGCTGCATAAGCCACTGCATCTTCCGCGGATATCGACCCATCTGTCTCAACTTTCATTACCAATTTATCATAATCTAATGATTTTCCTTCCCTAGCATTTTCGATAGTATATGAAACTTTTTTTACGGGAGAAAAAAGTGAATCTATAGCAATAAGACCTAGTGGAGAATCTTCATTTTTGTTTCTGTCTGCAGGACGATATCCCTTTCCTCTACTTGCTATTAACTCCATATGAAATACTGTATTTTCATCCAAATTACATAAAACCAAATCTTCATTCAAAATTTTTACATCGGGATTTAATTGAATATCTTTAGCTTTAATTTCTCCTGGACCTTTTACGTCCAATATCAATTTTTTTGGTACATCTGACATTACCTGAAGTGATAATAATTTAACATTTAAAACTATATCCGTAACATCTTCTCTTACACCTTTGATAGAAGAAAATTCATGTAAGACTCCATCAATTTGTATACCGGTAATTGCAGATCCCTGTATTGAAGATAGAAGAATTCTTCTTAATGAATTTCCTATGGTTAAAGCATATCCTTTTTCAAGTGGTTCAGCTATAACCGTAGTAATAGATTTATCATCACTGTTTTGAATGTTTAATTTATTTGGTTTAATCAAATTTTTCCAATTATCATTTATTATCGTATTTTGCATGCTTGCTATACTCTCCTTTTTTTTGGTGGTCGAGCTCCGTTATGTGGCATAGTAGTAATATCTTTTATCGAAAGAATTTTAAATCCTCTAGATTGCAAAGCCCTCAAAGCTGTCTCTCTTCCGGCTCCTGGTCCTTTCAATTTAACTGTTAAAGTTTTTAAACCATGTTCTTGAGCTTTAGTAGCGGCTGCATCAGCAGCAATTTGAGCTGCATAAGGTGTTGATTTCCTTGAACCCTTAAAACCTTTGGATCCAGCTGATGACCAAGCTATTACATTTCCGCTATCATCGGTAATTGTGACTATAGTGTTATTAAATGTAGCATTCACAAATGCTATTCCTACAGTAATATTTTTTTTAATTTTTTTTTTTATAATTTTAACTTTTTTTATTTCATCATCTTTATTATTTAATGATTCTTTTTGTTTTTTTTCACTTTTGTTCATAAATTATTTTTTTATGGGAGTTAATTTTTTTCCTGCTATGGCTATAGCCTTACCTTTTCTTGTTCTTGCGTTGCTGTGGGTTCTTTGTCCTCTCACAGGTAATTTCTTTTTGTGTCTTGAGCCTCTGTAAGTAGCAAGATCTACGAGTCTCTTAATATTCAAAGATACTTCTCTTCGCAAATCACCTTCTACTTTATAATTTTTATCTATAAATTCTCTAATTTTTGAGATTTCATTTTCTGTTAAACTATTAACTCTTTTGTTTTTTGAAATACTAAGTTTTGTACAAATATCATTTGAAAATTTTTTTCCTATACCATATATATAAGTTAACGCAACGTGAACTACCTTGGTTTGAGGAACATTTATACCAGCTATACGAGCCATAATTTCAATGAAAACTATTATCTAAATTCGCTATTTATATTAATACAGTTTACAAAGTCAAGTCTCTAAAGAAGCTATAATAGCGCGTATTTCGTCAAATATTTGATCAATTTCTAACATTCCATTAATATGGTGAAGTAAATTTTGCTCTTTATAAAAATCTAATATAGGCAAAGTTTTATTTAAATAAGTTTCAAATCTATTTGTAACTGTTTTTTCATTATCATCAGATCTTTTATTTAAAAATTTTGGATCACAAGAATGATTTTTACTTGTTGCGGGCATAAAATATTCATTAAAGATTAATCCACAATTAATACAAGTTTGTCTACCTAGAATTCTTTTAAGAATAAGTTTTTTTTCAACATTTAAACATAATACACATGATATTTTCTGTTTATATTTTTTCAGACATGAGTCTAAATTTCTTGCCTGTTCTAAATTTCTAGGATAGCCATCAAATATTAAACGATTATATAATTTTTTATCAGAAAAGATCTTTATTAATAAATCATTAATAATATTATCGGATACTAATAAACCCTTATCAATTATAGATTTAATTTTATTGCCTAAATTAATATTTTTTTTTATTTCTTCTCTAAGTAAATCACCTGTAGAAACTTTGTATAGATTAAAATTTTTTACGATTTGATCCCCTTGTGTTCCTTTTCCTGCTCCGGGAGGTCCAAACAATACTATATTCACCGAATAATTATCTTCCAAACTTTGTTTTTTTTATTAATGACTCATATTGCTTACTCATTAATCTTGTTTGCACCTGTGAAACTGTATCCATGGCTACAACAACTACGATTAAAACCGAAGTTCCACCTAAATAAAAAGGGATTGGATATCTTGATATTAAAAACTCTGGCATTAAACAAACCAAAGTTAGATACAAAGCACCAATCGTAGTTAATTTTGTTAAAATATCTTCTATAAAATAAGCTGTTCTTTCACCAGGTCTTATTCCAGGAACATATCCTCCATGTTTTCTCAAATTCTCTGCTGTCTCTTTTGGATTAAAAACAATAGAAGTATAAAAAAATGAAAAAAATATTATACCGGAAGCATATAGTAACATATACAAAGGCTTGCCTTGAGAAAATAAAGAAGAAATGTCCAAAAATGTTTCGGAATCAGAAAAAGTAAAGTTTGAAAACGTTATCGGAAGTAACAATAAAGCTGATGCAAAAATAGCTGGTATAACTCCTGCTGTGTTTATTTTCAATGGTAAATGTGATGACTCTCCACCATAAATTTTAGTCCCCATTTGTCTTTTTGGATAATTTATCAATATTTTTCTTATAGCTCTTTCAATAAAAACTATAAAAGCAACCGTTAAAATTAAGAGGGTAAATATGGACAAAATAATAGTTGCTGATAAAGCTCCTGTCCTTCCCAGTTCAAATGTTGTAGCTAAAGCTCTTGGTATCTCAGCTACAATTCCGGAAAATATAATTAATGATATTCCATTTCCTATCCCTCTTTGTGTAATTTGTTCACCTAACCACATTAAAAAAATAGTTCCAGCTACTAAAGTAATTACTGTCGTTAATTTAAAATAAGCACCTGGATCTGTAACAACTATACCTGAGTTTTCGAGTCCAACAGAAACTCCATATCCTTGTACAGTTGCAAGTAAAACAGTGCCATACCTTGTGTATTGTGTAATTTTCTTTCTCCCTATTTCTCCTTGATTTTTTAAATTTTTAAATGTTTCTGAAACTCCAGTAAGTAATTGAATAATAATAGAGGATGAGATATACGGCATAATACCCAATGCAAATATAGCCATTCGTTTAACAGCTCCTCCTGAAAAAATATTAAACATTCCAAGAAGACCCCTTTGATTAGATTGCATTAATGTCTTCAATGATTCTGCATCAATACCGGGCAAAGGGACATACGTGCCCAACCTATAAATTGATAAAATTAAAACAGTAAATAAAATTCTATTTCTTAAGTCATTACTTTTTGAAAAAAAACCTGAATCTGTATTATCAATTGCCATTTTAATTATAATATTAGACTATTTGATTAATGTAACTTTTCCACCTAGTTTTTCTATCTTTTCCTTAGCTGATTTTGAAATAGAATTAACTTCAATATCAAATTTTTGCTTTAAGTCTCCTGTCCCAAGTAATTTCAATTTTCTATGTTTTTTGTTAAGCAATTTAGATTTTTGCAGATTTGTTAGATTTATTTTATTATTGAGTATATCTTTTTGCTTGGTAATAATTTCTTGAATCCTTGACAAATTAATTATTGCTATATTTTTTTTATTTACGATGCTTTTAAAACCACGCTTTGGCAATCTTCGATATAAAGGCATTTGCCCTCCCTCAAAGCTTTTTATGGCTACACCTGATCTTGACTTTTGACCCTTATGACCTCTTCCGCATGTTTTTCCTTTGGACGAACCAATTCCTCTTCCGAGTCTTTTTTTAGATTTGATTGCTTTTGAACTTAATTGATTTAGTTTCATAAATAATGACTTATTGTTTTCCTTTTGTAATTTCGGCTATTTTTTTTCCTCTTGCAGCAGCTATGTGTTTGGGAGAATTTTGACTTTTCAAACCCTTTAAACATGCTTTTAAAACATTTATAGGATTAGAAGAACCTAATGATTTTGCAACAACATCTTTAATTCCAACGACTTCACAAGCCGCTCTTATTGGTCCACCCGCAATAATTCCAGTTCCTGAAGGTGCGCTTCTTAATAAAACCTTACCTGCTCCCTCTTTGGACAACACATCATGATGAAGTGTTCTACCGTCGCGCAAAGGAATTTTAAACAAATTATTTTTAGCTGTTTGCGTAGCTTTTCTTATTGCATCAGGAACTTGTTTCGCTTTAGCATAGCCAAGGCCAATAGAGCCAGCATAATTACCTACAACAACTAAAGCAGAAAATGCAAATCTTCTGCCACCTTTTACAACTTTAGTGATTCTATTAATTGAAACTAACTTGTCTTTAAATTCATTATTTTCCATATTATTTATTAAAACGTCAAGCCACCTTTGCGTAAGGCATCAGCAAAAATTTTAATCCTTCCATGATATTTATATCCACTTCTATCAAAATATACTTTTGTAATTTTTTTTTCTAAGGCTCTTTTAGCTAATATTCCAGCAACATGAAGGGATAAATCAGTTTTTTTTTTACTAGTTATTTTTTCTTTGATAGATGACGCGGAAACTAAAGTTTTATTATTTTTATCATCAATAATTTGTGCTGATATATTTCGGGATGATCTAAATACGGTTAATCTAAACCTTTCCGAGTTAATTTTCTTAAGTTTTTTTCTTATTCTTGCAGCTCTTTTTTGATATAAAATATTGGTCATTTTATTTCTTTTTACCTTCTTTTCTAAATACATATTGACCTCTTTCTTTTATTCCTTTTCCTTTATAAGGTTCAACAGGTTTTAGCATTTTAATTTCTGACGATACTTTACCTACTAATTCTTTATCTATACCGTTAATTTTTATAATAGTACTTTTCTCTACGGCAGCTTTTATTCCTTCAGGTATTTTGTAAGAAATAGTATGACTAAATCCAATCTGTAAAATTAAAATATTTCCTTTTAAAATTGCACGAAATCCAACTCCATTTAACTCAAGTATTTTTTCAAAACCTTCAGACACGCCAATTATAGCACTATTAATAATACTTCTGGTAGTTCCCCACAACATGCTTGAAGTTTCATTTTTTTTAATTAACTTTAAAATTAAACTTTTATCATCAACAATTGTAGCTGCAAAAATTTTATCATTTAGCGTTAATTCTTTTGACCCTTTCGGCCCAGTCAAGAATATTCTGCCACTTTCAAGTTTGACCTTTGTGTCTTTAGGTATAATTATTGGTTTTTTTCCAAGTTTAGACATAAAAATTTAGAATACTCTACAAATTATTTCGCCACCGATATTTTTTGTTTTCGCATCGTTGTCGGACATAATTCCCATAGATGTTGATATTATGGCTAATCCCAATCCATTTTGAATTTTTGCGATACTATCAGCTTTTGCATAAATTCTTCTTCCTGGCTTTGATACTCTTTTTATTTCTTTTATAACGGGCAATCCATTACTGTACTTTAGATCTACCAACAAAGATTCTTTTTTATTTTTATTATTTGATAAAATTCTATAATTTGCTATGTAGCCTTCCTGTTTTAGTATATCCAAAATTCTTGTTCTAAACTTAGAACTTGGAATTGTAACATTATTCAATGCTCTTAGTTGAGCATTTCGAATTCTAGTAATCATATCACCTACAGGATCTACAAAACTCATTTTACCTCCATTAATTTACCAACTTGATTTAGTCATACCTGGTATTTTACCATTTGAAGCCAAATCTCTAAGAGCAATCCTAGAAATTTTAAGTTTTCTATAAACTCCATGTGGTCTACCTGTTATTTCACATCTATTTCTAATTCTTACTTTTGATGAATTTCTTGGTATCTTTGCAAGCTTCAATTGCGCAGCAAATCTTTCTTCTAAAGGTAATTTTTTATTTTTAATTATCTTTTTAAGACTTTCTCTTTTCTTTAAAAATTTTTTTACAAGTTTAATTCTCTTTAAATTTCTTTGTATCATACTAGTTTTTGCCATATTTCCTCAATTTATTCCCTTTTTTTTAATTTTTTTACTGAATGGAAAATTCATTGCTTCTAATAATGCAAATGTAGTTTTTCTATCTTTTCCAGTAGTAACAAGAGTGATATCCATCCCTCTAATTCGGTCTACTTTATCAAAGTTTATTTCTGGAAATATTATATGTTCTTTGATTCCAAAACTGTAATTGCCGAAATTATCAAATCCATACATACTTAAACCTTGAAAGTCCTTAACTCTGGGTAAAGCAATATTTACTAATCTATCTATAAATTCATACATCTTATTACTTCGTAAAGTAACTTTTATACCAGCTGTGGTTCCTTTTCTTGTTTTGAAGTTTGATATAGATTTTTTAAATTTTGTTATAATTGGCTTTTGACCACTAATTAATGAAATATCTTCAATAGAGTTTTGAACTATTTTTTTATCATTTGCATCAGCCCCAAGACCCATATTTAAAACTACTTTTGCGATTCTGGGGACCATAAGTTTGTTTTTCATTGAAAATTTTTTTTGTAAATCAATTATAATTCTCTTATCATACTGCTCTTTTAATCTCGGTATCATTATTTTTTATGTATAAGTTTAGTTTTTTTATCTAGTGAATCTAAAATTTTTATATTAGAAATATCAATAAAATTTTCCTTAGTAATAATTCCTCCTTTTTTTTCTTTTGTTGTTTTCTCGTGTTTTTTAATAAAATTTATTCCTTTAACTTTAACTTTGTTACTTTTTCTTAAAATTTCTATTACTTCACCTTTTTTTCCTTTATCTTTTCCACAAATTATTTCCACTTGTGTTCCTTTATTTAGCATAATTATAAAACCTCCGGTGCTAATGATATTATTTTTGTTTGTCCTTTTAATCTTAGCTCTCTAGTAACAGGACCAAAAATTCTAGTTCCAATAGGTTCACCCTTTTCATCAGTAAGCGCTACTGCGTTATCGTCAAATTTGACACTGCTTCCGTCATTTCTAAAAATTGAATATTTAGTTCTTACTACAACGGCTTTATGTACTGAACCTTTTTTAACTTTTCCATTAGGAATTGCATCCTTAACACTAACTACAATACTATCACCGATGTAAGCGTATCTTCGCTTAGACCCTCCTAGAACTTTAATACACTCAACTCTTCGTGCTCCAGTATTATCAGCAACATTTAATTCTGTTTGTACTTGTATCATTTACTTATTTATTACCTCCCATCTTTTTTTTTTTGAAAAAGGTCTAGATTCAATAATTTTTACATTATCCCCTATTTTAAATTTATTCTTTTCATCGTGTACATGGTATTTTTTTGAAGAAGTTATTACTTTTATAAAAAAAGGATGTGAATATTTTCTTTTCACCAAAACAACTACTGTTTTATTATTTTTGTCTCTTATAACTTTACCCTTTAATATTTTTTTACTCATATTAGTTTTTTTTGTGTAATTTGGTTAATAACTTTGCCATATCATTTTTTAATTTTGGAACTTTTGATGTATCTTCTAATTGTCCATTAACCTTTCTAAATCTAAAATTAAACAAATCTTTTTTTAATGAATTAATTTTGCTTTTTAATTCATCAACACTCAATTTTTCAATCTGTTTATATTTCATGTTCTAATGTCTTTTTATAAACTTAGTTTTTATTGGTAATTTAGTCGAAGCCTTGTACAATGCTATTTTAGCAACAGACTCACTGACACCATCAACTTCAAATATTATCCTTCCTGGTTTAACTCGACATACCCAATATTCTGGTGAACCCTTCCCTTTACCCATTCTTACTTCGGTAGGTTTTTTAGAAACAGGTATGTTAGGAAAAATTCTTAGCCAAACTTTTCCTGTTCTTTTCATATACCTTGTTAAAGATACTCTGGCAGCTTCAATTTGCTTTGAAATAATTCTTTCTGGCTCAAGTGCTTTTAGCCCGTAAGTTCCATAATTTAGAAACTCTCCTCTACTGGCGCGCCCGTGAATTCTGCCTTTATGTGCTTTTCTATACTTTGTTCTTGCCGGTTGTAACATTTTTTGTTTCCTTATTATTTATTTTTACATGTTTTAAAAAGATTTCTCCTTTATATATCCAAACTTTAACTCCAATCATTCCATACGTGGTCAATGCTTCTGCTTCGGCGTAATCAACATCGGCTCTAAATGTATGAAGCGGAACACTTCCCTCTCTTAACCACTCTGTTCTTGCTATTTCATTTCCAGCTAATCTTCCGCTTAAACAAACCCTAATTCCTTTAGCCCCCAATCGTAATGCTGATTGTATAGCTCTTTTCATTGTTTTTCTAAAACCTATTCTTTTCACTAATTGTTGTGCTATGTTTTCAGCAACAAGATAGGCATTTAGTTCGGGTTTTTTAATTTCCTTTATATTTAAACTTACTTCGGTGCTTGATATTTTAGATAAATTTTTTTTTATCTTTTCAATATCCGAACCTTTCTTTCCAATAACAAATCCAGGTCTTGATGTATAAATGGAAATAATGCATTTCTTAGATGTTCTTTCAATTATAATTTGTGAAACTCCAGAATTAACAACATTTTTCTTGATGTATTCTCTTATTTTAAAGTCTTCTATTAAAAATTTACCGTATTCTCGTTTTTTAGCAAACCAAATAGAATCCCAACCTCTATTAATTCCTAATCTTAAACTTATAGGATTAACTTTTTGTCCCATGTAATTCCCTTTTTTGGTTGATATTTTCAGATAAAATAATTGTAAGATTGCTATATGGTTTTTTTATAGGGCTTGCCCTACCTTTAGCTCTAGGTCTAAATCTCTTTAATACTATTGACTTTCCAACGTAAGCTTCTTTGATGTATAAATTATCAATATCGTACTGATTATTATTTTCAGCATTAGCTATTGCCGATTGAAGTGTTTTTTTTATTTCGAAAGCAATCCTTTGTCTTGCAAAGGATAAATCTCTAATAGCAATATCAGCTTTTTTTCCTCTAATATTTTTTAGTAAAATATTTATTTTTCTTGGACTCGATCTGACGTTTTTATTAACAGCCCTTACTATATTTTTATTTTTTGGCATCATTGCGTATCTCTTTAGGTTTTGTTGCAGTTGGTGGTGACGATTTAGTATCTTGAGCAATTTGAGCAGCTTTTTTATCAGCTGATGTATGACTAGAAAATTGTCTAGTAGGAGAAAACTCTCCCAACTTATGGCCAACCATCTCTTCTGATATTTTAATTGGAATAAATTTTTTTCCATTATAAATTAAAAAACTAATCCCAACAAACTCTGGAATTATTGTTGATTTTCTTGACCAAGTTTTTATTGGTGTAGGGTTGATTTGAGTTTTTAGTTTTTCAACTTTTTTTATTAAACTTGGATCTACAAAAGGTCCTTTCCAAACTGATCTAGACATAAATTATTTACCTTTTTTTCTCCTTGAAATTATATATTTGTCTGTAGATTTATTTTTACGTGTTTTTAATCCCTTAGCAGATTGACTCCATGGCGATACTGGGTTTCTTCCTCCTGAAGTTTTACCTTCTCCTCCACCATGAGGATGATCTACAGGGTTCATGGCCACTCCTCTGACAGATGGTCTTCTTCCTTTCCATCTATTTCTTCCAGCTTTTCCAATTTTAATATTTTGATGATCAGTATTTGATACGGATCCAATTGTTGCTCTAGCAGTGTTAATAACTTTTCTTATCTCACCTGAACTTAATTTAATAATACAGTAATTTTCGTCGGTTCCCGAAATTTGTGCCGATGAACCTGCGGATCGAACTAACTTACCTCCTCCATTTGGAGACAATTCAATGTTATGTATATCTGTGCCTATGGGAATATCGGATAGTTGCATACAATTACCCACTTTAATTTCTTTATTTCTTCCAGAAACAATTTCATCACCGATATTGATTTTATTTGGTGCAAGTATATAACTCATTACTCCATCTTCGTATTTGAGCAACGCAACATGAGCAGATCTGTTTGGGTCATATTCAATTCTTTCCACAATAGCTTTAAGATTGTCTTTTTTTCTACGAAAATCTATTTCTCTATATTTGTGTTTTTGTCCTGCCCCTCTACTTCTTGAAGTAATCCTTCCTAAATTATTTCTTCCGCCAGTTGAATGTTGTCCAATTGTTAAAGATTTTAATGATTTACCTTTCCATAAATTTTTTCTATCAACTAGAATGGTTCCTCTTGTAGATTTTGTATAAGATTTAAAAATTTTTAGTGACATAAAATTATATTCCAGTTGCTAAATCAATACTTTGGCCCTTTTTAAGAGTTACAATTGCTTTCTTATAACCTGATTTATATGTTTTTTTGTTTTTAACTATCTTAGTTTTCCCTTTTAAATTTATCGTATTAATTTTAATTACGTTAACCTTAAATATCTTTTCTATACTTTTTTTAATTGAATTTTTATTAGCGCCTTTGTGTACTTTAAAAACAACTTTATTAAACTCTGATAAGGCAGTAGATTTTTCGGTAACATTTGGCGAAATTATTGTATCTAAGTAATGAAATTTACTCATTTTGTAATCCTATCTTGAAACGACTTAATTGATGAAGTCGTAAATACTACATTTTTATATTTTAAGAGATCATATACATTGGTTCCTTCTTGATCAATAATTTTTAGATCAGGAATATTTCTAGCTGATTTAATTATTTTAGATTTAGAATTTTTATCTGAAATTATAAGAGAGTTACTTAATTTATTTTTTTCTAAAAATTTATTGAACAATTTGGTTTTTTTTATTTCATATTTAAAATCTTCCACAACAAAAAGTGAATTAACTTTATTTTTTTGAGATAAAACGTAAAATAATCCAAATTTTCTCACTTTTTTATTTATCTTTTTTATCTTATAAACTGCACCTTTAGGTCCATGCGCAACACCTCCACCAACAAATATAGGAGCCTTTCTACTACTATGTCTAGCTCCGCCAGTACCTTTTTGGGCATATATTTTTGCAGTTGAACCTTTAATTTCGTTTCGCTGCTTTGTCTTCGCTGTTCTTGATTTAAAATGACTTAATTGCCAATCTACTAAAGATTGGATTACATACTTATTTGGTGTTAATGAAAAAATCTTATCAGATAGTTCAATATCGTTAGGTTTTTTTCCATCCATATTAATTACTTTTAGTATCATAGTTATTTCTTTACCTCTTTTTTTTCTACTTTTGTTGTAGAAGATACTTTTTTATCATAAGTTTTTGTTGTAGCAGCGGAGGTTATGGTTTCAGTTTGTAATTTTGCAATCTTTTCTGCAGTTGTCTTTTTATTAGTTTTTTTTGATTTCTTTTGTATTAAAACTAATGAATTTTTTGATCCTGGAACAGAACCTTTTATAAAAATAAGATTATTTTCAAGATCTGATTTTATTATTTCAAGATTTTGAATAGTTCTAAATTTATCACCCATGTGGCCAGCCATTTTTTTTCCTTTGAAAACTTTCCCCGGGTCTTGATTTTGTCCTGTAGATCCCATAGATCTGTGCGACACTGAAACTCCGTGAGAAGCTTTAAGACCAGAAAAGTTATGTCTTTTAATAACTCCAGCAAAACCTTTTCCTATGGTTTTTGATGTAACATCTACAAATTTTTGATCTTTAAAAAGTTCTAAGCCTATTTCGTTACCTTCTTTAAATTCAGAAATGTTATCTACTCTAAATTCTTTTAGAATTTTTTTTGGTTCTGTGGATTTTTTTGCAAAAAAGCCTTTCATTTGTTTAGTCAATTTTGAGCTTTTAAGTCTACCAAAACCTACTTTGATAGCATCATAACCTCTTTTTTCTTTGGTAATAATGTCTATGATTCTTCCTTTTTCAATAGACAAGACTGTGACTGGCACAGATATACCTGAATCAAAAAATTCCCTAGTCATTCCAATTTTTTTTCCGATTAGTCCAATGCTCATATAGTTCTTTATAATTTTATTTCTATGTCCACTCCTGAAGCTAGATCTAATTTCATAAGCGCCTCTACAGTTTGTGGTGTTGGTTCTAAAATATCAATCAGTCTCTTATGTGTTCTTGTTTCAAATTGTTCTCTACTTTTTTTATCAATATGTGGTGATCTTAATACTGTAAAAACTTCTTTTTTTGTCGGTAAAGGAATTGGCCCCCTAACTTGGGCTCCGGTTCTTTTGGCAGTATTAACTATCTCGATAGTCGATAAGTCTAGAATCTTATTATCGTACGCTCTCAAATGTATTCTTATGTTTTGTTTATCCATAAATTTATGCCAGTTTTTTCGTTACTTCGTCTTGAACGTTCTGAGGAACTTTTTCATAGTGACCAAAAAACATTGAATAAGATGCTCTTCCTTGAGACATTGATCTAAGATTATTAATGTAACCGAACATGTTAGCTAAAGGTACCATTGCACTAATCACTGTAGCATTACCTCTTTTATCGGATGTTGAAACTTGACCACGTCTACTATTTAAATCACCAATAACATCTCCCATGTAATTTTCTGGCGTTACCACCTCTATTCTCATTATTGGTTCAAGGAGTTTAAGAACTGCTTTAGTGCATGCTTCTTTAAAACAATATCTTGATGCAATTTCAAATGCTAAAACACTTGAGTCTACATCATGATGTAAACCATCTAGAATAGTAACTTTGTAATCTATTAAAGGAAATCCAGCTAATATTCCACTGTCTGCTACACTTTTAATTCCTTTTTCAACTCCTGGAATAAATTCTTTTGGAATAGATCCACCTTTGATTTTATTTTCAACTTCTCTTCCTTTTCCTGGCGGTAAAGGTTCAACACTCAATTCAACTTTTGCAAACTGTCCTGCTCCACCACTTTGTTTTTTGTGTATATATGTATTTTCTACTGATTTTAAAATTGTTTCTCTGTAAGCAACTTGCGGAGCACCAATATTTGCTTCAACTTTGAATTCTCTTTTCATTCTATCAACAATAATATCTAAGTGTAGTTCACCCATACCTTTTATTATTGTTTGACCAGATTCCTCATCAGACGTTACTCTGAAAGACGGATCTTCCCTTGCCAATCTTCCTAAAGCTTCTCCCATTTTTTCTTGGTCACCTTTGGTTTTAGGTTCAACTGCAATTTCAAGAACTGGATCGGGAAATTCCATGGGTTCTAAAACAATAGGATTATTTTCATCAGATAAAGTGTGTCCTGTTATTGTATATTTAAGACCAGCTAAAGCTACTATATCTCCAGTATTAGCTTCTTTTACATCTTCTCTACTATTCGCGTGCATTAATAACATTCTGCCAACTCTCTCCTCTTTATCTTTGGTAGTATTATAAATTCCCGTGCCTGATTTTAATGTGCCTGAATATATTCTTATAAAAGTTAAAGTTCCAACAAAAGGATCGGTTGCAACTTTAAAAGCTAATGCTGAAAAAGATTCATTATCATTAAATTTTCTTTCAATCTCATCTTTGGAATTTGGTTTAGTTCCTTTAATTAATCCAATATCAATTGGGCTTGGCAAAAAATCCACAACTGCATCTAATAATGGTTGAACCCCTTTATTTTTAAATGCTGCTCCAGTGAATATCGGCACAAAATCAAATTTTAAACATCCTTTTCTAACACAAGATATTAAATCAGTTTCTGATATTTCTTTTCCATTTAAATAATCATCCATCAGTTTTTCATCTTGTTCTACAGCCGTTTCCATTAATTCTTTTCTATATTTTTTAGCTTGTTCTTGTAGCTCATTTGGTATCTCTACATATTCATATTCAGCACCTAGCTTTTCTTCTTTCCATAAAACTGCCTTCATTTTAATTAAATCAACTATGCCCTTAAAAGAAGCTTCTACACCAACTGGTAACTGCATTACCAAAGGTTTTACTCCAAGTCGGTCTTTAATCATGTCAACACACATAAAAAAATCTGCACCAGTTCTATCCAATTTATTTACAAAACAAATTCGTGGAACTTTATATTTATCTGCTTGTCTCCAAACTGTTTCTGACTGAGGTTCTACTCCAGCAACACTATCAAATACAGCAACAGCACCATCTAAAACCTTTAAAGATCTTTCTACTTCAATAGTAAAATCAACATGACCCGGTGTATCAATAATATTAATTCTATGTTCCCGCCAAAAACATGTAGTTGCAGCTGACGTAATTGTAATACCTCGTTCTTGTTCCTGTTCCATCCAATCCATTATTGCTGCTCCATCATGGACCTCACCTATCTTATGACTCTTTCCTGTATAATATAATATTCTTTCAGTAGTCGTTGTTTTTCCTGCATCAATGTGTGCCATGATCCCAATATTTCTATATTTTTCTAAATTGTGTGTTCTAGTCATCGTTACCACCTGTAATGTGCAAAAGCTTTATTTGACTCCGCCATTCTGTGTGTATTTTCTCGTTTTTTCATAGCTGCTCCTTTTTTTTGTGAAGCATCCATAAGTTCACTAAATAATTTATCAGACATCGATTTATTTTTTCTTTTTCTCGTAGCTTCTAAAAGCCAACGCAAGGCTAAAGTTTGAGATCTTTTTGCCTTCACCTCCTGTGGAACTTGATATGTTGCTCCACCAACTCTTCTAGATCTTACTTCAAGATTTGGACGAATATTGGCTATTGCTTCATTAAAAATTTTTATTGGATCATCTTTGGTTTTATTTTTTATTTTTTCTAGAGCATCATAAATTATCTTTTCAGATGTTGTCTTTTTTCCGTCATACATGACAAAATTGATAAACTTCGCTAAAACTAATGAACTGTATTTAGTGTCAGGATAAAAAATTCGTTTTGGTGCTTGTTTTTTTCTAGACATAAAATTATTTTGGTTTTTTAGCGCCGTATTTAGATCTTTGTTGTTTTCTCGATGTAACTCCTTGAGTATCTAAATTACCTCTCAGTATATGATAGCGCACTCCTGGTAAATCTTTCACCCGTCCACCTCTTATTAAAACAACGGAGTGCTCCTGCAAATTGTGTCCTTCTCCAGGTATATAACAGGTAACTTCCTGACCGTTTGATAATCTGACTCTAGCCACCTTTCTAAGAGCAGAATTTGGTTTTTTTGGTGTGGTCGTATATACCTTTGTACAAACACCTCTTTTTTGCGGTGATCTATCTAGGGCAGGAACCTTACTTCTATACTTAGGTTTTATCCTGGGTCTTTTAATCAACTGATTAATAGTCGGCATAATTTAACTCTTATATTTATGTTTGGAAAAGATGCTACTATCTGAATTATTTCAGACAAATTTAGTTAGCGTTTAAGGCAAATAAAACCCCACTTCCAACCATCAAAATTGCGCTAAACTACTAATTGACATATTAAAAGTCAACACTCAATTATATAACTTTGTCTTGTAATTAAAAGGTTTTAAGTGATTGGAATTTGTTTTTGCTTAGATTCCTCGGAAGATTGTTTAGTTAATAAGGCATCTCTCTCGTCAGCTACTTTTTGCCACTTCATTTTTGTAGCTCCTGTGCCCGCTGGTATTAGACGACCAACAATAACATTTTCTTTTAATCCTAAGAGTTTATCAACTTTTCCTTTTATTGCTGCATCGGTAAGAACTCTTGTAGTTTCCTGAAATGAAGCAGCGGATATAAATGAATTTGTTTGTAGTGAAGCTTTTGTAATTCCTAATAGTATTCTTTCTGCTAAGGCAGGTTTTTTTCCTTCTTTCTTTAAGATTTCATTTTCACGATCAAATTCATTCTTATCAATTATTTCACTCGATAAGTATTTGGAATCTCCTGATGATTTAATTTCCACCTTTTTTAACATTTGTCTCAATATAGTTTCGATATGTTTATCATTTATTACAACCCCTTGAAGACGATATACTTCTTGAACTTCATTAACGAAGTACTCTGTTAAATATTTTATACCTAAAATTCTTAAAATATCATGTGGCGCCGGACTACCATCTAAAAGATACTCTCCTTTTTTTATTTTTTCACCCTGATTAAAATTTATATGTTTTCCTTTGGGAATTAAATAAGATGATGATGTACCATCTACTTTTACAATAGAAACTTTTTGTTTTCCTCTAAGTTCTTTTCCAAATTCAATTGAACCATCGTTTTCAGCAATAATTGCACTATCTTTAGGTCTTCTTGCCTCAAATAAGTCAGCGACTCTGGGCAAACCACCTGTAATATCTCTAGTTTTAGAAGTTTCTTTTGGCAACCTTGCTAAAACATCACCAGCATAAACTTTTTGACCATCATTTACTGAAAGAATTGAGTCGGGAACTAAATAATATCTTGCTTCATTATCATCGGCTTTTTTAACGACATTTCCTTTTTCATCTCTTAGTGTAATTCTTGGTTTCAATTCAGTATTTTTAGATTGAGATCTCCAATCTAAAACTGATTTAGAAGATATTCCTGTCGCGTCATCCATTATTTCAGCTAACGAAACTCCATCTACTAAATCCATATAACTTGCTACTCCGCTTTTTTCCGCAATAACTGGTAGTGTATAAGGATCCCACTCACATATTTTCTTACCTTTTTTAACATCTTCGTCATTATCACAATAAAGTTTAGCTCCGTAAGGTATCTTATAAATAGCAAGTTGACGTCCATTTTGATCCTCTATGGACACTTGAGTATTCCTACCCATAATAATTTTATTTTTTTTAGAATCTTCAATAATGTTTCTGTTTGTAATCTTAATTTTACCCGATGAATGAGCAACTACTTGTGACTCCTCTTTAACTTGTGCGGTACCCCCCACGTGAAAAGTTCTCATAGTTAATTGCGTTCCTGGTTCACCAATAGATTGTGCTGCGATCATTCCAATCGCTTCTCCTTCAGCAACTATTTTTCCACGTGACAAATCTCTTCCATATGATTCAGCACAAACACCTTTTTTCGAACCACATGTTATCACAGAGTAAACATTTACTGATTTTACACCAGCAGCTTCAATTTTTTCACACGCTTCTTCATCCATGATTTCCTTCTTTTTTAAAACTATCTCTCCTGTGATTGGGTTTTTAACATTATCAAATGCTGTTCTTCCAAGTATCCTATCAGATAAACTTACAATTATATTTCCACCTTCAATAATTTCAGACATTGTTAAACTATCTTTTGTTTTACAATCACATTGAATTTTAGTAATCGATATATCTTGAGCAACATCACAAAGTCTTCTTGTTAAATATCCAGAATTTGCCGTTTTCAGAGCGGTATCAGCTAAACCTTTTCGAGCACCATGAGTAGAATTGAAATATTCTAAAGCTGTTAGCCCTTCTTTAAAATTCGCCGTTATTGGTGTCTCGATAATTTCACCTGATGGCTTGGCAATTAATCCTCTCATGCCTGCTAATTGTTTCATTTGTGCAGCAGAACCTCTTGCGCCAGAATTTGCCATCATAAAAACTGAATTTGTTTCAATTCTATCATTTGGCATTATTTTTGTTGCTGATGAAATCTCCTTCATCATCTCATTAGCTACTAAATCAGTACATTTGGACCAAACATCAACAACTTTATTATATTTTTCTCCCCTTGTTATCAATCCTTCTGAGTATTGGCTTTCGTAATTCTCGATTTGCTTTTTAGCATCGTTAACAACTTTTTCTTTAGTTTTTGGAATAATTAAATCATCTTTTCCGAAAGAAATTGCAGCCTTAAATGCATGTTTAAAACCTAAGGTTTTTATTTTGTCACAAAAAATTACGGTTTCCTTTGGTCCACAATAACGATAAATGAGCTCAATTATTTCTGAGACATGTTTTTTAGACAAAATTTTATCAACTAAAGCAAATTTAATCTTATGATGTTTTGGTAGAATGCTGGATAAAATAAATCTACCTGCTGTGCTTCTGTATTTTTCTAAAATTCTATTCCCTTTTTCATCGACTGTCTCGTATCTACAAATTATATTTGAATGTAAGCTAATGCTTTTTGCCTCTATAGCCTGTTCTATCTCTGTAATATTTGTAAAATATCCTTTTGACTTATTATCTTTAGTATTTTTTTCTACAGATTGAGATAAGTAGTAGATTCCCAATACCATGTCTTGACTTGGAACAATAATAGGTTTTCCATTAGATGGACTTAATATGTTATTTGTTGACATCATCAACACCCTAGCTTCTAATTGTGCTTCTAAACTTAAAGGAATATGAACAGCCATTTGATCTCCATCAAAATCAGCATTAAAAGCTGCACATACTAAAGGGTGTAATTCTATTGCTTTTCCTTCGATTAATTTAGCTTCAAAAGCTTGGATGCCCAGTCTATGTAAAGTGGGTGCCCTATTAAGTAGAACCGGATGTTCTCTTACAATAGTTTCTAGTGCATCCCAAACTTCTGGTTTTTCTTTTTCAACCAGTTTCTTTGCTTGTTTTATTGTTGTTGCTAAACCAAGTTTATCTAATCTTGCGTATAAAAAAGGTTTAAATAATTCAACAGCCATTTGTTTAGGAAGTCCACACTGATGAAGTTTTAATTCAGGACCAGCTACAATTACCGATCTACCGGAATAATCTACTCTTTTACCTAATAAATTTTGTCTAAATCTTCCTTGTTTTCCTTTTAACATTTCAGCTAATGATTTTAGAGGACGTTTACCTGTGCCAGTTATGACCCTACCTCTTCTTCCATTATCAAATAATGCATCAACGGATTCTTGCAACATTCTTTTTTCATTCCTTACAATTATATCTGGCGCTTTTAAATCAATTAATCTTTTCAATCTATTATTTCTATTAATTACCCTTCTATATAAATCATTTAAATCAGAAGTAGCAAACCTTCCACCATCTAGAGGTACTAATGGTCTAAGTTCTGGAGGAATAACAGGAATACATGTTAAAATCATCCATTCAGGTTTATTTCCTGATTGAATAAATGATTCCATTAATTTTAATCTTTTAATAGTTTTTTCTTCTGTAACTTTTGATTTAATTCCTTTTAATAATAATTTTAATTTATCTCTCTCAGCTTTTAGATCTAAATTTATTAATATTTTTCTTATAGCTTCAGCTCCAATACTTACTTCAAATGAGCCCTCTTCGTATTGTTCTTGAATCTTGATATATTCTTCTTCGGAAAGAAGCTGATTTTTTTTAAGTTTAGTAAGACCGGGTTCTATAACCAAAAAACTCTCAAAATATAAAACTTTCTCAACATCCTTAAGTTTCATATCAACAGCAGCCGCGATTCTACTTGGAAGAGATTTCAAAAACCAAATGTGAGCAACTGGAGATGCTAGTTCTATGTGGCCCATTCTATCTCTTCTTACATTGGATTTAGTAATTTCAACTCCACATTTTTCACATATAATGCCTCTAAATTTCATTCTTTTATATTTTCCACACAAGCATTCATAATCCTTTATAGGACCAAAAATCCTTGCACAAAAAAGTCCATCTTTTTCTGGCTTGAAAGTTCTATAATTTATTGTTTCTGGTTTTTTAATTTCACCAAATGACCAGGATTTAATTTTATCTGAACTGGCCAATGTAATTCTTATTTTACTAAAACTTGGTGCAGGTGCAATAGTTTCTGACTTAAATAATTTAGTTATACCTTTATCCATAAATACCTATACTAATTCAATATTTAAGGCTAGAGATTTAACTTCATTAATTAAAACATTAAAAGATTCTGGAACTCCTGACTCAAATTTATCATCACCTTTGACAATAGTCTCATAAACTTTTGTTCGACCCGCAACATCATCAGATTTTACAGTTAAAATCTCTTGTAAAGTATACGATGCTCCGTAAGCTTCTAATGCCCAAACTTCCATCTCTCCAAATCTTTGGCCACCAAGTTGAGCCTTTCCTCCTAGAGGTTGTTGTGTCACTAAGCTGTAAGGTCCTGTAGATCTAGCGTGAATTTTATCCTCTACTAAATGGTGAAGTTTGAGCATATAGATGATTCCAACAGTTACCTTTCTGTCAAATTGCTCACCTGTACGGCCATCCCATAAAGTAGTTTGTCCAGACGAGGGCAATTCAGCCAATTTCAATAATTCAGTTACATCTTCAACGGATGCACCATCAAAAACAGGTGTAGATACAGGTATCCCTGGTAATAAATTTACAATTAAATCATCAAATTCTTTATCCTTTAAAGGTTTAATCTTTTTTTCGTAAATATTGTCACCATAAACTTTCTTAAGAATGTTATGAATTAGTTCATCTCTCTTTCTTATATTATTATGTTGTTTTATTATTTGGTTAATTTTTTCACCCAATTCAGCACAAGCCCAGCCTAAGTGTGTTTCTAAAATTTGACCTACATTCATTCTACTAGGTACGCCTAATGGATTCAGAACCACATCTACTGGTTTTCCATTTTTCATATAAGGCATATCTTCAACTGGTACAATTTTGCTTATAACACCCTTGTTGCCATGTCTTCCTGCCATCTTATCTCCTGGTTTTAAACTTCTTTTAACAGCCACAAAAACTTTTACCATTTTTAAAACATTGGGCAAAAGATCATCTCCTTGTTGAATTTTTTCAACTTTATCTTCAAATCTATCTTTTATATCTTTTTTAACATTTGTATATTGTTCTTTAAGAATTTTAAGATCATCATTTGTTTTTTGATCAACAAACTGTAATTTCCAAAAGTCATTCAAATTTGCATCATCTAAATTTTTTGGAGTTAATTTAGTTAGAGCTTTAAGTTTTTTAATATCATCGCTTAATTTTTTACTCTTAATCATTTCTTGAACTCTAATTTTAATATTCCTTTCAAGAATTTCTTCCTCTGCTAACTTATCTTCTTGAACAGATTCTATTTCAGATCTTTCTATAGCTGTTGATCTTTCGTCTTTTTCAATCCCATGTCTGTTAAAAACTCTAACATCAATAACTGTTCCGTTACTACCTGGTGGCATTTTTAGTGAAGAATCTCTTACATCGGTGGCTTTTTCACCAAAAATTGATCTAAGTAATTTTTCCTCTGGATTAGATATGCTGTCTCCTTTAGGAGTAACCTTACCAACTAATATATCTGCCGATTTAACTTCTGCTCCTATATATACTATGCCTGATTCATCTAAATTTCTTAAAGATTCCTCGCTAATGTTAGGTATATCTCTTGTTATTTCTTCAGTTCCTAATTTTGTATCTCTGGTCATTAATTCATATTCTTCTATATGAATTGAAGTAAAAACATCATCTGTCACACATCTCTCGGAAATTAAAATTGAATCTTCAAAGTTATAACCAAGCCAAGGCATAAATGCTACTGTAATATTCCTACCTAAAGCCAACTCACCTAATTTTGTTGCAGGACCATCAGCAATAATATCTCCTTTTTTAATTACGTCTCCAACTTTTACTAAAGGTTTTTGATTTATGGTAGTATTCTGATTTGATTTTTGAAATTTTAATAAATTATAAATATTTACCCCTGATTTAGAAAGATCTTTTTCAAATGCTTTAACAACTATTCTCTTACCATCAATTTTATCAACAACACCATCCTTTCTAGCTATAATTGTCACTCCAGAATCAAGTGCAACGTCCCTTTCAATTCCAGTTCCAACCAATGGTGATTCGGGTTTTATTAATGGAACGGCCTGTCTCATCATATTTGATCCCATTAAAGCTCTATTAGCATCATCATTTTCTAAAAATGGTATCAATGAAGATGCAACTGACACTAATTGTTTTGGCGAAACGTCTACATAATCAACTGAATCTGGTTTTGATAAAATAAAATTAAGTGATTTTCTACATGCTACTAATTCATCTGTGATACGGCCATCTTTATCAATATGTATATTAGCTTGTGCTATCGTAAATTTTTCTTCTTCTATTGCGGATAAATATTCTATTTTATCAGTAACTATACCTTTTATAAATTTTCTATATGGAGTTTCTAGAAATCCATATTTGTTCACTCGAGAAAATGTTGCTAAGCTACTGATTAATCCAATATTTGGACCTTCTGGTGTTTCTATTGGACATATTCGTCCATAGTGTGTTGGATGTACATCTCGCACTTCGAAACCGGCCCTTTCTCTGGTAAGACCACCGGGGCCTAAAGCAGAAACTCTTCTTTTATGTGTTATCTCTGCTAATGGATTGGTCTGATCCATAAATTGTGATAACTGGGACGTTGCAAAAAAATCTTTGAGAGCTGCAGTAATTGGTCTGGGATTTATTAAATCCTGGGGCATAGCTGATTCTATTTCTACAAGTATTGACATTTTTTCTTTTATAGCTCTTTCCATTCTTAAAACACCAATTCTAAATTGATTTTCAACAAGTTCACCCACCGATCTAACTCTACGATTTCCCAAATGATCTATATCATCAACTTCTCCCTTGCCGTCTTTTAGATCAAGCATATGCTTAATTATTGCAATAATATCATCATTACGTAAAATCGTTATATCGTCATTACATTTTAACTGTAGTTTATTATTTAATTTAACCCTACCAACGTCGGAAAGATCATAACGCTCAGACGTGAAAAATAATTTATTAAAAATTTCATTTGCAACTTCAAAAGATGGAGGCTCCCCTGGTCTTAAAACTCTATAAATATCATTTATTGCTTCCATTTTTGAATCATTCTTATCTATATTTAATGTATCTATCAAATATGAACCTTTTGTAATTGGGTCAACATCAGCAATCTCAAGTGTAGAAATATTATATTCTGAAATATTATTTAAATTCTCTTGATCTATTGCTGAGCCTGATTTTAGAAAGATTTCATTATTTATTGGATTTGTTATATTATTCTTAATATATTTTCCTAAAAAATAATCAGATGTAAATAAAACATTTTTTAATCCTTCATCAAATAATTTTTTTGCAATAGCAAAATTTATCTTTGATCCCTTTTTTAATATTCTTTTATCATTATTCGTATCAACTAAATCGGTTCTTAGTTTAACTGGACGTTTATATTCATTAGGATTGAATTTTGTTTTCCACTTTTTTTTTTCTTTGTCGAAAATAAAAATTTTAAAATCATAAAATAAATCTAGTATTTCACTTCTCTTATACCCCAAAGCATATAACAAAGTTGTAATGGGTAGTTTTCTTTTTCTATCGATTCTAAAATATAAAAGATCTTTAGCATCATATTCAAAATCTAGCCAAGAACCTCTATTTGGTATTATTCTACAATTAAAAAGAAACTTACCACTTGCGTGCGTTTTACCTTTATCATGATCGAAAAAAACTCCTGGGCTTCTATGCATTTGATTAACCACAACTCTTTCAACACCATTAATCACAAAAGTACCACTTGGAGTCATTAAAGGAATGTCTCCCATATAAACTTCTTGTTCCTTTGCTGACAAAACTTGTTTTGTATTACTTTCAGTATCTATATCATAGACAACTAAACGCAATGTAGGTTTTAAAGATGCTGAATAAGTTAGATCTCTTTGGCGGCATTCGTCAACATTGAATTTTGGCTTCTCTAAACGAAAAGAAAGAAACTCCAAAGTAGCTTTTTCTGATATTTCTTCTATAGGAAAAGTATTTCTAAAAACTCTATGAAGACCCTTTTGTAAATTTATTTCACTTACATTTCCGATATTTAAAAATTGTTGATAGGATTTCTTTTGGACATCAATTAGATTCGGAATAGACAAAATTTCTTTTAACTTTCCAAAATTCTTTCTTATACTTTTTTTCTCAGTAAAAGATAAATCCATGAACACCTTTACATCCTAGGATGTAAATAAAAATTTAATATTAAAAAAATACTACTTTAATTCTACTTTAGCTCCAGCAGCTTCAAGCTTTTTCTTGACTTCCTCAGCTTCTTTTTTCGGAACACCTTTTTTAACTTCTTTTGGTGCTGCTTCAACTAAATCTTTTGCTTCCTTTAAACCTAAACCTGTAATTGCTCTAACTTCCTTTATAACATTAATTTTTTTGTCACCGACTGCAGCAAGAAAAATAACAAAATCTGTCTTTTCTTCTTTCGGTGCTTCTACCACGCCAGCTACAGCTGCTGCTACAGGAACTGCTGCTGAAACACCCCATTTTTCTTCTAATTTTTTTGAAAGATCAGCTGCTTCGACAACTGTAAGTTTTGACAACACATCTATAATTTTATTTAAATCTGACATTGAAAATCTCTCTTAAATACTTTACGCTTTTTTACTCTTGGCGTGCGCCAAAATAGCAATTTTTGAGCCTGGTGCAAGTAAAATACTCATAATTTTCTGGGCTGGAGTAGCTAAAATACCAACAATTTTAGCCCTAGCCTCGTTTAATGTAGGAAGTGTCGCAATTTTTTCCACATCTTTCACAGAAAGTGGTTCTTCTTCCATAATTCCACCAATAATTTTTAAGTTGGAATTACTTTTTGCAAACTTTGTCAATATTTTTGCTGAGGTTATAGCATCCTCAGAAAAAGCAATTGCGGTAGGCCCGGAAAATAAATTCTCCAATTTTTTAAATTTACTTCCTTGTAAAGCGAGCTTTGTAACTCTGTTCTTTGTTATTTTAAACAGTATTCCATGTTTTCTCATTTCAGATCTCAATCGGTCAATCTCTTTTACTGTTAAACCTTGATAATGAGTGACAAAAACTGAGCTAGTTTTATTAAAAAAAGCTTTCATTTCCTCTATATAATTCTTTTTTTTATTTTTGTTCATCATAATATTACTCTTATAATTTCAATTGATAAGAAACACCCATTGTTGATGTTAAATAAGCAGATAAAATAAAATTACCTTTTATTCCAGTAGGTTTTTCTTTTAATAAAGTGTTCATAAAAGCATCATAATTTTCTTTAAGCTTTGCATCAGAAAAACTTTTTTTTCCTATAGAGACAGCAATATTTCCGTCCTTATCATTTTTGATTTCAATCTGACCATTTTTTATTGCTTTTACTGAAGTTTTAATATCATTTGTTACAGTTCCAAATTTTGGATTAGGCATTAAACCTTTTGGTCCTAAAATTTTACCAAGTTTTCCCATTTTTGACATAGTCGCTGGTGTGGCTATAAGTTTATCAAAATTTATTTTTCCGTTTGTTATATCGTTAACTAAGTTATCAAATCCTGCTATTTCAGCACCAGAATCTCTTGCTTCTTTAATTTTATTTTCTTCACAAAGAACGGCCACCTTTACTTTTTTCCCGTTCCCATTTGGTAAATTTACCAAAGTTCTTAAACTAATTTCCTCTTTTTTCTGTTTTAAATTTAATAAACAAGAAACATCAATTGACTCGTTAAATTTAGCTGTGCAATTTCTTTTAACTTTTTTAATTACATCATCTATAATTTCTGGCTTATTTTCATTAGATGCTTCAAGTAACTTTTTATATCTTTTTGATAGATTCGACCTCATTAATCTTTTACCTCAATACCCATAGATCTAGCTGATCCACTAATTATCTTGACTGCTTCTTTAATAGAATGTGCGTTTAAATCTTTCATTTTTTCCTGAGCTATTTTTTCTGCTTGTTTTTTTGTAATTGTCCCTACTATAACTCTTCCTGGTTCTCGTGAGCCTCCTTTTAATTTGGCTGCCTCTTTTATAAAATGAGAAGCTGGCGGAGATTTAATTACAAAATCAAATTTTTTATCTTTATATACAGTAATTACCACAGGGATAGGTTTACCCATAAAACTTTTAGTTTTTTCATTAAAGGTCTTACAAAATTCCATAATATTAATTCCGCGTTGACCCAAAGCTGGTCCTACAGGAGGAGCCGGATTTGCCTGACCACCTTTTATTTGTAGTTTAACGTATCCACTAATTTCTTTTGCCATATCTAAGATTTTTCTACTTGATTATAATCTAACTCTATTGGAGTTGGTCTACCAAAAATTGCGACTGATACTTTAAGTCTCGATTTTTCTTCATCAACTTCTTCGACTAAACCAGTAAAAGAAGAAAAAGGACCTTCACAAACCTTTACTTGTTCACCGATATCAAAACTAACAACGGGTGGTGGTATTAATGAACCTTCTTTAATATTTCCTAAGATTTTCTCAATTTCTTTATCCGAAACAGGAGCAGGTTTTCCCGTTGTCCCTAAAAAACCTGTCACTTTTTGAATATTCCTAATCATATGATAAAGTTCTTTGTTCATTTCCATTTTTACCAAAACATAACTTGGAAAATATTTTTTTTTTCTTTGAACCCTTTTTCCTCTTTTTACTTCCGTAACTTCATGTATTGGTACTAAAACCTCATTAATTTTCTCATTTAATTCCTTAGCTTTTATAGTCTCTTTTATTGTTTTGGCTACTTTTTGTTCAAAACCAGAAAAAGTTTGAACTATATACCAATTTTTCATATTAAAAATTAATAGTTAAAATTATATCTAATAAAAATCTATAAATTTGATCTAGTAACAAGAAAAATATTGCTGCAATAGTTGCTAATACAAAAACCATGGACGCTCCAATCAAAACCTCTTTTGTTGTTGGCCACGTCACTTTATATGCTTCCTGTTTTACACCTTGAACAAATTTAAATGGATTAATCATTTTTTTTATTCATCTCTGGCAGGAGCGGAGGGAATCGAACCCCCAACCTCCGGTTTTGGAGACCGGCGCTCTACCAATTGAGCTACACTCCTA
>Ga0208830_1000155_pt1 | contig 38108 bp, 36 predicted proteins | sample DeeseametaMP2634_FD_184169 | JGI IMG/M metagenome (GOLD analysis project Ga0208830, IMG submission 184169) | Marine microbial communities from the Deep Atlantic Ocean - MP2634 (SPAdes) | ecosystem: Environmental > Aquatic > Marine > Oceanic | place: Northeast of Antigua and Barbuda, North... | reverse complement strand
CGTTGCCGGTCAGGTGCGTGCGGCACTGTACGGATCACGGGCCTTGCGTCAGCAGCGTAATACCAGTGAAGTGACAGTGCTGGTGCGCCTGCCGGAAAGTGAGCGCAGCCGCAGTGCTGATATTGAGCAGTTAAAAATACTGACGCCTTCCGGTGCCTATGTACCACTTTCTGAAGTTGCAGAGTTGGTGAAGGGAAATTCCCCCGCCAGTATCTCGCGCCGAGACGGACGACAGATCGTTAACGTAACCGCAGAAGTTGAGCCGAGAGAGCAGATCCCGGCCGTCATGAATCTGCTGCGTACTGAAGTGTTTCCGGATCTGGAAGCCCGCTATCCGTCGGTTGATTTTGGTTTCCGGGGGCGTCAGGCCGATACGCAGGAGAGCATGTCGTCACTGATGTTATACGGCGCGTTCTCTCTGATGCTGATCTATGTGTTGCTGGCGATTCCGTTCCGCAGCTATTTCCAGCCGTTGCTGATCATGGCCGTGATTCCCTTCGGCGCCGGTGGTGCGATGTTGGGGCACATAATGCTTGGCTATGGCCTGAGTATTATGAGCATCATGGGTGTAGTCGCGTTGGCCGGGGTAGTGGTGAATGACAGCCTGATTCTGGTCGATTACGCCAACCGCCTGAACCGGAGAGATAAGCTGGCGCCATACGAAGCAATCGTCAGGGCGGGTGTGCGACGTTTCCGGCCGATTCTGCTGACGACTCTGACCACCTTCGGGGGGCTGGCGCCGATGGTGTTCGAGACCTCACGTCAGGCACAGTTTATTACCCCCATGGCGGTATCACTGGGCTTCGGAATCCTCTTCACGACCTTTGTTTGTCTGCTGGTTCTCCCGGCACTGTATCTGCTGCTGAGTAACTTCCTTGGCTTATTTGAGAATGAGGAAGAACAACAGCAGCAGGCTGCTGCGGGTCAGTAAACAGCGTCCCGGGCTATACTGCGGCGGCGCGCTTTCTGTTTTGGCATTGAGATCCGGAAAGCGACGCCTCTCTCGGTAGGCTCGAGGACGATATCCCCCTTCATGCGCTGGCGGATGATGTTGTATACCAGATGCATCCCCAGACCGGTGCCGCCTTTACCGCGACGTGTGGTAAACAGCGGCTCAAAAATCTTGGTCTTCGCTTCTTCACTCAGCCCCGTGCCGTTATCTGTGTAGAGAATGACGACGTTATCCTTGTCTTCCCCCACGCGGATATGAATTTCACCATCAGCACGGTTCTGAAGCCCGTGAGTCAGCGAGTTCATAATAAGATTGGTAAGAATCTGCTGAATCGCAACCGGAGATACCTGCATCGTCAGATGCGCAGGGCAGTCGACGGTAATTTTATGGTGAGTGTCGCGCAGGTTCGGGGCGAGGGCCTGTAACAGCTCTTCGATGGTGTCGCGCATTTTTATCCAGTCGCTGTCATCTGCGATCTGTCCGGCGCTGACCGCCTTAAAGCTCGCCATCAGCTCACTGGCCCGACGTAGATTTTCGCGCAGCATATCCAGGCTTTCGGTGACGGCTCCGAGATCCTGACGCGTACGGTCGTCGGCCTTGTCACCGAGGGTATCTTCCAGCATTCGCACATCGTTGCGCAGGCAGGATTCCATGGTAAGGCAGAGCCCGAGTGGCGTTTCGACTTCGTGGCCAATGGCGGCAATCATCCCACCCAGTGCCGACAGTTTCTCGGCTTCGATGAGCTTGCCCTGAGTCGTATGCAGGTCATCCAATGTCTGATTCAGGCGAGAGATGGTGTCGCTCAGATGCTGTGTCCGCTCTTCGACGCGTCCTTCCAGTTCAGCGTTAATGACCGTCAGCTGTTGTTGCGAGCGGGTATTGCGCATCAGCTCGCTGAGCAGCCGGTCATTAAGAGCATTAAATGACGAAATCAGCCGGTCGATTTCATCGCCGTATGGGCCGGTTTCGACTGCAAGAGGGTCATGCAGACCATGATTCAGTCGGGCTTCGGCTTCGTCGGCCATCCGCGATATTCGCCGCGCGACGACTCTGTGCATCACAAGCACCAGGGTCGCAGCCAGCGCCAGAAGCAGAATCAGGGTGGTGATTGCATATGGAATCAGGCTGGTCAGGGTATCAATCAGAATCTGGCGCTCATTGAAGCCCAGCTCCAGCTCTCCGATGTTCTGGTCGCGGTAATTCAGCGGAATGCGTGCAATGTTGCTGTGGTAGGGGCGGGTACCGTGTTCAACGTTCAGCGATATGGTGTCGCTGGCGCGCGCATAGCCAATGTCTGACTGTGAGAGGATGCCCTGAAGCAGAAACTCCAGCTGTTCGCGGTCATACTGCCAGAGCGCATGCGCGACTGACTCGGTAAAACCCTCGCGAATTTCGTCGCTGCGCTGTTCGAAATAGTGACTCTGGACCTGGTAAGTCCAGACGATCAGCAGAGCAGCCGCGATACCACCGATAATAAGTGATGTCAGCGTGAAATAAATGAACGTCCGGCGGATTAGACAGCTGTTGAGGCGGGCTATCCTGTGTCTGATGTACGAGCGCACTGGCTCCCCTGTTATCCCAATGGGGCAGAAGGCATCTTACCTGATCGTTCTGTCAGCGCAATGGAAGGAGGCGACAGTGCCTGACACTGTCGCTTATCTGTTTTTACTTGTCCGTCAGGCGGGATTTCAAGGCTGTGAAGTAGAGCAGAGGTATGACAATGAGCGTCAGCACGGTCGATACCAGAATGCCGAAGATCAGAGATATCGCCAGACCGTTAAAGATCGGGTCGTCAAGAATAAAGAAAGCACCGGTCATTGCCGCGACGCCGGTCAGTACGATCGGTTTGGAACGTACCGCCGCCGAGGTGACGACTGCGTCTTCAAAGCGCATACCTTCGTCGAGTTTCTGGTTGATGAAGTCCACCAGAAGAATCGAGTTACGCACAATAATGCCGGCGAGGGCGATCATGCCGATCATTGAGGTCGCGGTGAACTGAGCACCGAAGAGTGCGTGCCCCGGCATCACGCCAATCACTGTCAGTGGAATCGGGGCCATGATGACCAGCGGCACCAGATAGGAGCGGAACTGAGCGACGACCAGCAGGTATATCAGGATCATACCGATGGCGTAGGCGATTCCCATGTCCCGGAAGGTTTCGTAGGTAATCTGCCATTCGCCATCCCATTTGATTTCGGTACGGTCAGCCATCGGAGGTTGCTGAATAAACCATTGGGGCCAGTCCATCCCATGGTCTGGCATATCCATCGCCATGCTGAAGAGACCGTACAGTGGGCTGTCGAGTTCGCCGGCCATGTCGGCAGTTACGAACACCACGGGTTTCAGGTTTTTCCGGTAAATTGTTTTTTCAACCAGGCTTTCTTCGATATTGATGAGATCGGCCAGCGCGACAAATTGCCCGTCCGCTGCCCGCACTTTCAGAGTCAGCAGATTATTGAGGTCGGTTTTTCCGGCCTCGTGCATTTCCAGGCGCACCGGGGTAGGGTATTTGTGTTGCCCGGTGTGCAGGTAACTGACATCTTCCCCTCCAAGTGCCGTATTGATTGCCTGAACAATCTCAGCCTGTGCAACGCCCGCCTGAGAGGCCCGCTGACGGTCGATCCGGATCAGCCATTTTTTCTGATCCTGCTCTACCATATCGTCGCTATCGACAATGTCCGGGGTGCTCTCAAAGAGTTGTCTGAGTGTCTGGGCTGCACTGATCTGACCTTCGTAATCCGGGCCATAGACTTCCGCCACAATCGGAGCCATCACCGGTGGTCCGGGAGGAACTTCAACGATTTTCACGTTCGCGTTCAGTCGCTCACCGATCGCCTGAAGTGGCTCCCGTACTGACAGGGCGATCGCGTGTGACTGCCGGCCACGCAGATGCTTATCAACCAGGTTGACCTGAATATCGCCCTGATGAGGCAGGCTGCGCAGGTAGTACTGGCGAACCAGGCCGTTAAAATTAATAGGTGCCGCTGACGCAGCGTAGAGCTGAAGGTCTTTGACTTCAGGAACCGCGAGCAGCTCTTCGGATAATGCTTCCAGCACGACAAGTGTCTGCTCGGCGGGGGTGCCTTCGGGCATATCGACGATGATCTGGAACTCGGATTTGTTATCGAACGGCAGCATCTTCATTACCACCGCAGTGAACACAGGTAAGGAGACGGCCAGGGCAATCATAAGTGTGATCCCCCCGAACAGCATGCCGCGTTTTTTGCCTGCGTTTTTTCCCTCCAGAAACGGACGCATTGTCTTCTCAAAGACAGCCTGCAGGCGCGAGTCACCTTCTTCTTTGTGGATATCAGACTGATGATGGCCTGAGCGCTGCAGAAGCCGGTACGACAGCCAGGGCGTGACAACAAACGCAACCACCAGAGAAATAAGCATGCCGGTGGACGCATTGATCGGGATCGGGCTCATGTACGGCCCCATCAGTCCTGATACAAACGCCATTGGCATCAGTGCAGCAATCACCGTGAAGGTCGCGAGTATGGTGGGGCCGCCCACTTCGTCGACTGCAGCAGGAATGACCTCCAGCAGGTTCTTCGCGCCTTTCTGAAGGTGGCGGTGGATGTTTTCGACCACAACAATGGCATCATCGACGAGAATACCGATGGAGAAAATAAGTGCGAACAACGAGACACGATTCAGCGTGAAGCCCCATACCCAGCTTGCAAACAGTGTGATGGCGAGGGTAATAAAAATAGCGCCGCCGACAATCAGGGCTTCTCGCCAGCTCATGGTGACTAATACCAGAATGACTACCGCGGCGGTTGCAAACAGGAGCTTAGCAATCAGCTTATCGGACTTATCTTTCGCAGTCGTGCCGTAATCGCGGGTAATTTCGATCTGGATATTGTCAGGAATCAGGCGATTTTTCTGCGCACTGATACGTGCCTCGATCGCGCGTGTGATATCGACGGCGTTCATGCCGGGTTGTTTGGCAATGGCAAGGGTGACCGCTGGCTGGCTCTGCTCCATACCGGGGGCAAGATATCTGACGAAGTTTTCTGGCGTGTCAGTGCCAAGGCGGATGTCAGCCACGTCAGCCAGATAGACAACACCATTCTGAGAGCGGCCAACAATCAACTGGCCGATCTCATCGGTGTTCTGCAGAAATGCCCCCGCCTGGATCTGAATCACCTCGTTATTCTGAATCAGGTTCTGGCGATAACCTCCGGCATTGGCACTGAGCAGGGCATGGCGGACATCATTGAACGCCAGTGCGTGGCCGTTCATTCTGGCGGGGTCGAGACGGACTTCAACCACCGCATTGCGGGCACCCAGAGTATAGATATCCCGCGTTCCGGGAATCTGCTTGAGGTCCGATTCAAGTGTATGCGCGAGTGCCGTCAGATCCGCGGCGCTGACGTCGGTGTCGACGCTGCGCAGCGTCAGGCTCATGATGGGCACATCGTCGATGCCCATGGGTTTGATCAGGGGCTCTGACACCCCAAGATTGGCTGGAAACCAGTCGTTATTGCTGTGCACCTGGTTATAGAGATTCAGTATGGCCTCTTCACGCGGAATGCCGACTTCGAACGCCACTGTGATAATGGCCTGACCCGGCTGACTGATGGAAAAAATTTCATCGACGCCTTTGATCTCAGACAGCACCTGTTCTGCAGGCACAGATACGAGTTGCTCGACCTCGCGTGCACTGGCGCCCGCAAACCCGATGAAGACATTCGCAAAGGTCACATCAATCTGCGGCTCTTCCTCCTTGGGCGTGACCATGATGGCAAAGAAGCCGAGCAGAAGGCCAACCAGTGCCAGCAAGGGAGTAATCGCGGAGTTCTGGAATGCTTTTGCGGTTCTGCCCGAAATGCCCAATGGTTGTGTCATCACTTATTCTCCGGCAGTGGCGATGTCTTGCAGAGTCATGAGTGCGTCATCTGAAATAGTCTCACCGGACCTCAGACCCGCGAGAATCTCAATGTAGGAGGCGCCCTCCTGCTGGAAGCGCTGGCCTGCGCGCACCTGACGCAGGCTGTATTTCCCCTGATCATGCACGTAGACCGCAGTCATCTCGCCACGGGTCAGGAGCGCAGACTCGGGGATGGCGACACCCTGGCGTTCTCCGGTGCGGAATGTAAGCTTCAGCCATTGTCCGGGCATCAGTTGATCTGATGCGTCTGCCGGAATGGTCGCCCGCAGACGCACACTGTGCTGCTGCGGATCTGCATAGGGAAAGAGTGTAGCGGACTCGGGTGCGATATCGCTGGGGCCAGAGATGCTGAGTTGTGAAACGTCGTTAAACTGGCTCGCGAGCCGTTGCGGCAGATCAGTCACGACGCGGAGTTTTGTGGGGGAATAGCCGCTCATCAGTGGCTGGCCGGGATTAATCAGTTCGCCCACTTCGACGTGGCGGGCGGTGATGATGCCAGCGTAGGGAGCACTCACCCGGGTGTACGAAAGCTGGGCCTGCGCCTGCGTCAGAGCGGCTCTGGCTGCGGCAACACTGGCGGCCGTACTGCCTGCCTGCGCGACACTCCGGTCGTATTCACCCTCAGACAGCGTGCCTTGTTTCTGCAGTCGGGTATTGCGCTTCAGCAGCGCCTGGGCATCATCGTTCAGGGCCCGGGCCTGGGCCAACGCGGCGTCGGCCTGAGCAACCTCTGCACGGGCCTGAGTATCATCAATCTCGATCAACAGATCCCCTTGATTGACCCGATCGTTAACATCGCCATGCACCGCACGGATGACGCCGGACGTCTGCGCTGAAATCGTTCCAGAGTTTACTGGCTCGACTCTGGCTTCAAGCGCGTACACGGAGGGAATGGCGACGTCTGCCAACAGCAGGTCGGCTGCCATTGCCTGCGGTGTGAAAAATACGCCCAGGGCTGCACCTATCAGTAAACCACGTGCCTGCATTCTCTGTTCCTCCGTGTCGGGTTGAGTAGACTGTCAATATAACAATATTACTATTTGGTAATATGCTAATTAAAGACGATCCGATACGCAAGTCAAACCCGCAGAGATGTCAGAGGTTCAGGTTAAAAGGGGTCTGCCAGTCAGCCGGTAGCTCCGGCCAGCATTCCGCGGGGGCAGATGTCAGCGTAACAGGGCCATCAGGTGCAGTAATTCTGAGCATCCAGGCGTGCAGATACGTACGTTCGGCTTTTTCGCCGCCATATCTCTGATCGCCGAGGATGGGCGTGCCCAGACTTTTCATCGCGACTCTCAGTTGATGGGTGCGTCCGGTCTTGGGGCTGAGAAGAAAGAGGCGTTTGCCTGAGCTTTCGTCAAAGTGACTGAGAAACCGGGTGATGGCTGGATTGTCGGTCTGGCGCAGCAGCTTGTAACTGCCGTTGCGGCTTTTCGCCATATCGCCTTTGATCCAACCCTGTTTTTTGGATGGTTTGCCTGAGCCCACGGCGAGATAGAACTTTTCTGCGCGGCGCTGAGCGAATTCTTCTGAAAGAAAGGCGGCGGTGTCTGCCCGGGTAGCAAACAGCAGAATACCGGAAGTTACTTTATCCAACCGGTGGACAGGCCAGAGAGGGTGCTGCAGCTGAGCTTCCAGCTGAGCGACAAAACCGGCACTGCCATCTTCGCTGTGAAAGCTGATCCCGGCAGGTTTTTCGGCAGCGAGCCAGCCATCACCCCGGGCGATGACCCGGAACTGACGGCTCAACGGCCTTCCTGTTCCATCAGTTCAAGCAGGCGGCGAACCAGGGCTTCAAAGAGTTCAGCCTGGCGGTTGCCGGATTCTGCCGTCATGCTGTACATCAGACTCTCGATTTCGGAGCGTGACATATATTTCACAGTCACCGGATTGGTCATGCTTTTATCCTTGTCTTCAGAAACGGTAGCTAAAAAACAGGTTGCCTAACACAGGTGCCGGGGGAGTGTTCTCGCCCGTGGCAAACTTGTTTTCCATACGGTAGTCGCGGGTATCCCGGTAGGTGGCGGCGATATCCAGCGTTACAGGGCCAACCTGCCAGCCCGTACCCAACTGCCATCCCCAACCATTGAATATCTCGGGGTTCTTGCGGCCATCGCGTTCGATACGGATGACTTCGCGATGCCAGGCCGGGCCGGTGTAGATACGGAAACCCGGCTGCGCCAGTCCGTAACCCAGCATCATCTGGGTTTCATAGCCCCAGAGGGAGACGTCGCCGTCGTCCTGGCTGTAGAGAATAAATCGTGAACCGTGGTAGTTATCCTGAGGGAACTCCGCCATCAGAGTCACCCCTGTATGTTTTCCGTCCGGCATATAGTCAGGAGCAGGGTGAACATCATAGCGGAGCATACCCAGGCCGACCCTGAAGTTAGTGGGTTCTGCAACGGCGGGCAATGTGATCAGGGCAGAGAGCGCAAGGGACAGTAAAACACGCATTGGATGTTTCCAGGATAAATCGTCGCGCAAGGCTATCCCAGTGCGGGCAGACAGGCAAGCCGGGGTAACAGAGCTACACTGTTTCACTGGGCATCGAATCCGGCCTGAAGGGAGTGAAAACTATGTTAAGAGCCATCTTTACACTGATTTCTGTCGCACTGGTACCGGTTTCTGCGGCATTTGATGCTGAGAAATGGGCCGACACTCACCTGAAATCAGCGCAGCATCAGGCGATGGCAGACTATCAGGAAGGTCGCATCGGCTTAGTGGGATTCATTGTTGCTGATGGGGAAGAAGTGCCTGCCCGTGATCAGGCAGGTTCACGCGATATGCCCGTGCGGATGCTGAACAGAGACTGGCATCGGCAGGTGGACATACAACAGCATCCATCACTGCTGTTCCGGACAAGGGGTTACGCGCTGCGTTACAACCTGAAAATGTTGCAGTTGCTGAAGCGTCAGGAGTATCAGGATAGAATGAAGTACCGATACTGACCTGTGCTGAATTCTGATGGAATGCCGAGTCGGGTGTGGCGCCTGCTGCATCGCACCCTCTATCACATCACCTATCCCCGGTATGCCCCAGGGCAAGCCTGCCGGTGTCCGCTGTGTGCAGTTGGGCGCCGATAATCTCTGCATGATTTTTGGTCAACCGGAGCGCCCTCAGGTCTGTCTGCGTTTTCAGGCTGACTCAGAAGTGTGCGGTGATTCCGATGATGACGCTCTGCAGAATCTGATCTTTCTCGAAAACCTGACGCAGTGATCTCCAATGTATAAGTTCGTATTTTTTGTGCCTGAGAGCCATGCCGAGACTGTTAAGCAAGCTGTGTTTGCAACGGGTGCAGGGCGCATAGGTGATTACGACTCCTGTTGCTGGCAGGTATTGGGTACCGGCCAGTTCCGCCCTTTAGCTGGGGCTCAGCCTCATCTGGGTGAAGTGGGATCATTAGAAACCGTACATGAGTACCGGATTGAGCTGGTCTGCGAAGATTCGCTGATCCGTTCGGCGGTGAGTGCGATGAAGCTGGCTCATCCTTATGAAGAGCCAGCGTATGACGTCTGGCGCCTTGAGGACATCTGACTGCTCGAAGATCCGCAGCGGCAGTCAGTCGTCTCCGGCATGAATTGCCTGATCGGGGCGGATGTCGAAAACGTGAGGCCCTGCGGCCTGATTAAGAAACAGTTTCAGGGTTTCCCCCACCGTCGGGAAAGCCAGCTCATCCCAGGGAATGTCTTCCGGGGAAAATAACCTGACCTCCAGACTTTCTTCTCCGGCACTGAACTCTTCCCGTGGCATCTGCGCAAGAAAGAATATGTGCACCTGGCTGATATGTGGAACTGTGATCATGCTGAACAGGGCACCCAGTTCGACCGGGGCGCTGGCTTCTTCCAGAGTTTCCCGGATGGCGGCTTCTTCGGTAGATTCACCGTTCTCCATAAAGCCGGCCGGCAGAGTCCAGTAGCCTTTGCGGGGAGAAATAGCGCGTTTGCAGAGGAGTATGCGTCCCTCATACACGGGCAGGGTGCCTGCAACAATCCGCGGATTATCATAAAAGATACTGTCACAGCTGGAGCAGACGTAGCGCGGGCGGTTGTCGCCATCAGGAATGCGCCATTCAATATCGGCGCGGCAGAAACTGCAGTATTTCATCGGGCTCCCCCGGGTGAATGACCCGGGAGAGTATAAAGAATCAGCTGTTCGCCTGCATAGGGAAGGCAACGATGGTCGCCGGTTTTGCTGGCTCGAAGGTTTCAAGCGCAGCATCCACGGGTTCACCGATGGCTGAGTTCAGGGTCTGGCGCAGGGTGTAGAGTGAGTCGTGCATCATCTTAGAGATGCGTACACAGGCCCCCATTGGATTGCCTGCGCGGCGGCGCTCCATATCTATCTGAAACTGCAGGCCCCGCAGGCGGCGGTGACAGGCTTCAGGTGCTTCTGCAATGGTATCTTCGATCAGTTGCAGACGGATGCGCTCAAGTGCTTCCGGATCTGTTTTCGCCAGGCGGACCATTTCGTCAAAAGATGGCATTTCCACGTTAAATACCTCGTTCTGTGACCACGTCAGTGGAATGTCGCGTAATTTGCAAAGTTCGGAATTTAGTCTACCCCAGATAAATTGGCCCAAACATCCATCCTGGCGATTGTTTAACCTGTCTAACTAACTGAAATATAAACAAAAAAATGTGACTGTAACTTTGTGTTAACTGAAAAAGTCCTTTAAAAACAGATAGTTAATCAAGTGTTCAGAGAAAGGTTTCACGGAAAGTTGAGATCATTTAGCGATCAGAATGACAGGTTTAATAATAACAAGTTCTTATTGATGGTCATATATCGCCAATTTTGAGGTGTGCGGTGTCGTTTTTTCTGACGCTGGCTCACTTTATCGACAGACCTTACAATAGGCCCATGACAGAACATGAACTTCACCAGTATCTGAGCAGCCGCCTGGCTACGCACTCTCCCCGCAGGGTTCCACAGCCCGATCTCGCGGAGGCGGGAGTATTGGTAGCGATCACTGCAGAGGCAGAGCCACGGGTCCTGTTGACGCTGCGCGGATCTAATCTGTCTTCTCATCAGGGAGAGGTCGCGTTTCCGGGCGGTAAGCGCGACGCGACTGATCATAATATCGTGATGACGGCACTCCGCGAGGCGGAAGAAGAGGTGGGTCTGCGTCCTGATCAGGTCACCGTTCTGGGGGAGCTCGATCAGGTCGTTTCACGATTCGGTTATCTGGTGACGCCTGTGCTGGGAATCATTCCGCCGGGCCTTAATCATGTGGCTAACCCGGGAGAGCTTGAGGCGGTGTTTGAAGTGCCGTTGTCGCATTTCCGTCAGACGCCCAGTCGCTATTTCGAACGTGGTAACATCCGCATTCCCAGCTACGACTATGAGAATTTTCATATCTGGGGACTGACAGCCATGATGATTGCAGAAATGATGAACAATTTCTGGGATTGCGACATCAGCTACCGGTTCTGATGCAATTGGAGAATTCTATGTTTTACCGACTCGGACAACGAGTTCCAAAAAAAGGCGACGCGGTCTTCGTGGCGGACAATGCACGTGTGATTGGCGATGTTGTACTGGAAGATCAGTGCAGTATCTGGTTTGGCGCCATCCTCCGTGGCGATAACGATACGATCACGATTGGCCGACAGTCGAATGTCCAGGACGGCGCGGTTCTGCACACAGACCCGGGCATTAAACTGACCCTGGGGCAGGGGGTGACGGTGGGGCATCAGGCGATGCTGCACGGCTGTGAGGTTGGAGACTACTCTCTGGTTGGCATTCATGCGGTGATTCTGAATGGTGCGAAAATCGGCAAGCACTGCATCATCGGAGCAAATGCACTGGTGCCCGAAGGGATGGAAATACCCGATGGTTCTCTGGTTGTTGGTGCCCCGGCGGTGATTAAACGTCAGTTGAACGATATGCAGAAAAAAATGCTGGAAGGTAGCGCTGCGCACTATGTTCACAACGCATCGCGCTACCTTGATCAGCTTGAAGCAGTGGAGCTCTGAGGTCGGTATGAGCCAGCAAGCAGTTCGCTCTCCCTGTGTCAGTATCTGTGCCCTTGATGGTGATGACGTCTGTATTGGCTGTTACCGCACAGGCGAAGAAATTTCCCGCTGGGGCGGTATGTCAGAAGACGAACGTCAGACAGTGATGAAGAAGGTTGCCGAGCGCGAGCAGGCCGCCATGAATTTTATACCCGTCAGTTCCTGACGGCCTCTCACGGATTTTTTTATGACCACGATTGGTACCCCTTTTTCGCCTGTGGCGACTCGCGTTCTGCTGTGTGGATCCGGTGAACTCGGCAAAGAAGTTGTGATTGAACTGCAGCGACTGGGTTGCGAAGTTATTGCCGTTGATCGCTACGATAACGCTCCCGCGATGCAGGTGGCCGATCGCAGTCATGTGATTTCAATGCTGGATGGCGACGCTCTGCGTGCTGTGATCGAACAGGAGCAGCCGCATCTGATCGTGCCTGAAATCGAAGCGATTGCGACGGATACGCTGGCGGCGCTTGAGTCTGAGGGATTCAATGTTGTTCCGACTGCGCGTGCTACCCAGTTAACGATGAACCGGGAAGGCATCCGTCGTCTGGCGGCAGAAACCCTGAAAGTGCCGACCTCGACCTATCGCTTTGCGGCCACCGAAGACGAATATCTGGCGGCGGTCAGAGAGATCGGCCTGCCGTGCCTGGTGAAACCGATCATGAGTTCTTCAGGCAAGGGCCAGAGTTTTGTTCGTAACCAGGATCAGGTGGCGGCTGCGTGGTCGTATGCGCAGGAAGGCGGCAGGGCAGGGAAAGGCAAGGTCATTGTTGAAGGCTTTGTGGATTTTGATTTCGAAATTACCCTCCTGACGATCCGCCACAACGATTGCGATGGCAACATAGTGACCAGCTTCTGCGACCCGATAGGACATCGCCAGGAAGATGGGGATTACCAGGAGTCGTGGCAGCCTCAGGCAATGACAGCCGATGCGTTGGCCGCAGCTCAGGACATCGCCCGCAAAGTCACTGATGAGCTGGGTGGTCGCGGCCTGTTTGGTGTTGAACTGTTTGTTAAAGGCGATGAGGTTATCTTCAGTGAGGTTTCTCCCCGCCCACACGATACCGGCCTGGTCACCCTGATTTCTCAGGATCTCTCTGAGTTCGCTCTGCACGCCCGCGCGATTCTCGGATTGCCCATACCTAACATCGTTCAGACCGGCCCGTCTGCTTCGTCGGTTCTGCTGGTGGCAGGTGATTCCAGTAGTATGCAGTACGGCAATCTGCTTCAGGCACTCAGACGCCCGGATACCCAACTTCGCCTGTTCGGTAAGCCGGAAGTGAAAGGCAAACGCCGTCTTGGCGTTGCTCTGTCCAGAAGCACGGATATCGAAAGCGCGCGTGAAATCGCCAATGCCGTTATCTCTGATATCTCAGTGACGCTCTGATCGCACGAAGGCCGACCGGAGTCTGCACGGGGCTCCGGTTTGTAGCATTTTTGTAACGCCTTCTTGTTTGGCCTGATACGACTAAGTACTCTGCCGGCCCATTAATCCGCAATGGGGCGAGAGAATGCTGACACGACTGATCCTTCCAATTCTCCTGGCGACCACTCTGCCTGTGATGGCTGATACGACGGGGCGTCAGTTTCCTTCTGCTGATCTGACGCCCACAGGAGCGCAGCTGGGTGGCAATGGTCGTGATATTCCCGCCTGGACGGGTGGACTGCCAAAATCAGACAGTCACGAGCCCGGTGCTTTCCATGCCGATCCTTTTATCGCGGATCAGCCTCTGTTTCGCATAACCGGCGCGAATATTGATCAGCATCGCGACCGTCTGACGGAAGGCCAGGTTGCGCTGTTAAAAACCTTTCCCGATTATTACCTTGAGGTGTATCAGACGCGCAGATCTGCGTCGTATCCTGATTATGTCTACCGGGCGATTGCAGATAACGCCAACAACGCGGAGCTGATCAAGTACGGCTCGGGCGTGCGTAACGCAACTATGTCTTCACCTTTTCCTGTGCCTCAGAATGGCCTTGAGGTTCTTTGGAACCACACACTGAGGTTCCGGGGGCATTCCAGCCAGTACTCGGCCGTTGCGGCAGCGGTCAATCGTGATGGTCAGCGGATGGAGACCCTCCGCGACTATAACTATTACTTCAAGTACAGCGAACCCGGTGCAACCGCGAAAGATATCGATAACACCATTTTTCTGCTGATGTTTAAAACCCTGGCGCCTGCACAGGTAGCCGGTGCTATTTCTCTGGTGCATGAAACGCTGGACCAGATCCGCTCGCCACGTAAATCATGGGTGTATCTGCCAGGGCAGAGACGCCTGCGCCGGACACCAGATCTGGGTTACGACACAACCGATGTGAACACCAACGGTATACGGACCATCGACCAGGTCGACATGTTTAATGGCGCACCAGATTATTATGACTGGGCGTTGATCGGTAAGCGTGAAATGTATATCCCATACAATGCTTATCGCCTGCATCAGGGCAGTCTGTCTTTAGACAGTATCCTGGGTGCGCAGCATATCAGTCCGTCTTTGCTGCGTTATGAAGCTCATCGTGTCTGGGTGGTTGAAGCAACACTCCGGGTCGGGTTCTCTCACCGCTATAACAAGCGCCGGTATTATTTCGACGAAGATACCTGGGCCATTATTTACGCGGAAGAATACGATGAAGATGGGCAGCTCTGGCAGGTCTCAGAAGCGCATATGATTAATTATTATGATGTTCCGCTGATGTATTCGACCCTTGAGGTAACGTATGACCTGAAGGACGGTCGCTACTATGCAGAAGGTCTGGATAATGAACGGAATCGCACTCTGGATTTCAGTAAAAATCTGAAAGAGCGCGATTTCTCACCAACGGCGGTCCGGCGTCAGGCGATTCGCTGAGTCAGCTGGTACTGAGTTTTTTCAGAGAGCGGGCCAGCACACTGACCCGTTCTCCGGTTTCCTGCACCAGCGTCTGGATCTGTGTTGCGGATTCTCCCGTCCGGGTCGCAAGGTTGCGTACTTCATCTGCAACTACAGCGAATCCGCGACCTGCTTCTCCTGCCCGGGCAGCTTCGATCGCAGCGTTGAGTGCCAGCAGGTTGGTCTGGGCAGAAATGTCATTAATCACTTTAATGATTTCAGAAATTTTCTCGCTGGACGCCAGTACCTGGCTCATTTCCTGATCGGTTACCCGGGATGCTTCAACTTTCGAGGTAACATCCAGGCCATAAATCACGATCTGTTTGACTTCGTTCACGCTGTTTTTAATTGGGCAGACAGACAGATTCATCCAGCATTTTTTATCACCGGCGGCATTCAGAGAATACTCACCGTTTACCTGTTCGCCTCGCAGCACGCGACCAAATTCACGCTCACCTATAATGGCACTGAGTTTACCTAATCGCTCCGCGGCTTCTTCTGGTTTACCGTAGCCCAGAATCTGGGTCATCAGAGGGTTAAGCGTCTGAAGGTGGCCGTTGGGGCTCCACTCACTGACAGCCGTTGTTGCCTCAATGCCCTCAACCCGTTTGGTGAATTCGAGCGAACGACTTTTTGTGTCAGTGATGTCTACCTGCACGGACACAAAGTTTTTTATCCATCCTGAGCTGTCGAAGACAGGGTCGACAGAGAGAGCGGTCCAGTAGGGCGTGCCATCTCTGTGGTAGTTGAGGATTTCTGTGTAGAAGCCTTCCTCGTTGCGAAGTTTTTCGCGGATAAAAGCAACGGTTTCCGGGTTGGTGTGTTTTCCCTGAAGAAAACTGCCGGGAGATTTACCTGTGATTTCTTCGCGGCTATAGCCTGTTTTATTCAGGAAGGCGTTGTTTGCATAGACGATCTTCCCTTCGGAGTCGGTGATGACGATGGAGTTGCTGCTGCAATCACTGACCATAGAGATCATCTGTACTTTTTTCTGAGTCTTTATGCTAGCGGTGATGTCGAGCGCGATCTTGATCACTTTGACCACGTTTCCGCGGTCATCTTTGATTGGCGTGTAGGTCGCCCTGAGCCAGATCTCGCTGCCGTCGCGACGGAAGCGGCGGAACTCACCATCGCTGGCTTTACCTTTGGCCAGCTGTTCCCAGAATTCTTTGTAGCCGGGTTGTTGCGCTTCTGTTTCGTCGACGAACATCCGGTGATGTTTGCCAGCGACTTCGGCAAGACTGTAGCCCATGGCTTTCTGAAAGAGCTCGTTGGCTGAAATAATTGTGCCGTCAGGTGAAAATTCGATCATTGCCGCCGTTTGGTTGATCGCTTTCAACGCCCCGGTAGCCGTTTCACCCGCATCGGGTTTGCGGGCGTGTAGTTGTATTATCCATTGCCTGAGGCCCTGGCCTGGCTTGTGTACGGGCGTAGCCACGAGTTCGACGCGGTCATTGCCAATGGCGATAAGGCCTGTGTGTCTGAAGGCTTCCTGGCGACGTATCAGTTTGTTAAGCGGTTCGTCTGATTCTGCGGTAAACAGATCATTCACTGTTTTGTTGTTGAGATCTGTATCGCCGAACTTGCCCGAAAACATGGGGCTGGCCTTGATAATCCTGCCTTCAGGGGTCAATTCAGCCATCGCGCTGCCCTGCCACAGGGCGTTAAACACATCTCGGTCATGAGAAGAGAAAATCATCGGAACAATCTCACCAGTCAGCCATATCGCTACAGCTTTCAGATTAGTTCACAGAATGAGAGTTCTCCAACTGGGACGGCTCGGTTTCTATCCGGTCTCTGCCATTCTGTTTCGCGCGGTAGAGCAACGCGTCCGCGCGATTGATGAGGTCTAGCCCTGACGTACCTGATTCAGGAATCGTCGTTATCAAACCAAAACTGGCGGTGAGTCTGGTTTCGTGGCCATCACTGGTGACGGGGGTATTCCTCAGAGCTGTTGCAATCGCCTCCGCCGTAAGCAGTGCTTTTTCATGTGGTGTGTCTTCCAGCAGAATCACAAACTCTTCGCCGCCAAGGCGAGCTGCGGTGCTGGAGGTCTCCGGGATCTCTGCCTGTATTCTTCTGGCTACTTCGACCAGACACGCATCTCCGAACGGGTGTCCATAGGTATCGTTGATCTGTTTGAAGTGGTCGATATCGGCAATCATCAACGATAGTGGCGTGGCTGTGTTCCGTGACTGAATCAGGCTGTTTTCCAGTCGCTGATCAAGGTGTCTGCGGTTACTCAGGCCTGTCAGTGGGTCGGTCAGGCTCATGTGCCGCAGTTTATCGTTCGCTTCTTCCAGATCCCGGGTGCGCTCCTGAACGAGATTGTCCAGCTCTTTGTTGAGGGTCTTCTCGGTGGTCAGTAACTGCTTCTGCGCATTCATCGTCGCCCGCTGAGCCTGAATGCGCAGCTTCTGTTCCCGATCAATGCGCTGAGACAGTGCCAGCGCATAGAAGACTGCCATGAGCAGGATACCAATGTCTGCAGCATGGTGAGTCAGCAGGCTGGGCTCTATCCAGCCGCTTTTGCCTGCGATATACAGAATGACGCCAATACCTGCAAAGATGGTAGCGCCCCCGCTGTAATAGGCGGGTTCATAATGATCGAGCATCCGGCGTACCTGGATGGTGATCACCACGATTACCGTCGATGAGGACAGTACGGTCATCAGACGAATCATAAAGCCGTAATCAAGTACTGAGATCAGGCAGAGTGCGGTGGCACAGGCGAACGTGAGACCCTGAGCTGCCATGGCATATCCCGGACGCGATGCTCTGACGCTCAGGGCGGTCAGGATAAACGACAACGCAGACATCAGTGCCAGTGCGTAGCTGACCAGAATCATAGTGTCGGCGTACAGGCGGTAGGTCGACCCGAAGTAGGTATGGGGCAGTCCCTGTAGTCCCGCGAGCGTCAGTGTCGAGAACAGAATAAACAGCGAATAAAGCAGGAAGCCCCGTTCCCGCAGCTGCAGAAACACCATGAACTGATAAATACCTATGCCGAGTAACGCGCCCAACAGCAGCACCTGAAAGGCAATCAGTGCCGTGGTCTGGCCGGTGTAGTGGGAGACATCCATGATTGCCAGAGGCACATTGAGGCTACCGGAGGTTTCTACCCGAAGCAGAACAGGAAGCGTTTCTCCTGCGGCCAGATCCAGGGGAATCGCAATGTTGGGTGCCAGCAGCGTCTGGCCGTTCAGTGGGCGTTGATCACCTGCAGATGCCAGCAGGCTGCTGTGTTCTGCGGTGCCCGTCCAGACGTCCACCTGATCCAGCAGAGGATTGGCAATTTCGAGTACCAGGTGACGGGCCTGCGGTGCGGTGTTTTTCAGTTCGAAACGAACCCAGAGAGGTGTCTTATCGAAACCAAAGGCGAGCGTGCCTCCGGACACTTCCCATGACTCGCTGGCGTCAGGCAGAGTATGGCTGTCGCGCCTGACATGCAGGTACTGGAGCCCTTCTGCCAGGCGCAACGAATGCACCTGAGCAGGGACTTCAATGACGCTGGAAAGTGCGGGCATGGCCAGAACCAGCAGGAAAAGTAGAAATCCTTTCATGAAAATGCCTGTAAAACGTTCTCTTTCAGTGTAGACGGGGTGAGCAGACCTGATGGCTGAAACACTTATATTTAACAGGCCTCTTGACCTGCGAGTAACTCAAAGGTTTATTCTGGCTCACAGATCAACGGGATAGGGTAAGTATTATGTCTGCAAGTTTGCGTGTACAGCAGGTTGCGACCCGCTTTTCGGTCAATGCCGATACTGTCCGTCACTATGTGCGGATCGGCCTGGTTCAGCCAGGTAAAGATGATTCGGGGTATCACAGATTTAATGACGAAGATCTGAAAGTACTGGGATTTATTCTGAACGCCCGGGAGTTGGGTTTCACGCTTGATGACATCCGACAGCTTCTCGATGACGCCGGACGGGGAGAATCTCCGTGCCCACACGCCCGTGAGTTAATTGAACTGCGGCTGTCACAGGCCCGGCAGAAGCTTGCGTCGCTTGAATCTCTGGTGCGGCGCATGGAAGACGCCACCCGTGCCTGGGAGGGCATGCCGGACTGTGAGCCCTGCGGCGAACATATCTGCCACCTGATTGAAGGAGCACAACATGAGTCATGATCAGAAACCCTCCTGCTGCGGCGGTGGGAGCGAAAGCGGTACAAAGGATAAAAGCAGTACAACGCAGGAAACCACAGGCTGTTGTGCAGAGAAGCCAGTGACGAAGAGCAGTTGCTGCAGCACTGAGCCGGTTGAATCCTCTCACTGTGCGACCACTCAACCCTCGGCAGCAGGCAGTTGTTGTGGCTCTGCTGCAACGCAGGAAGATGCTGGAGGCTGCTGCGCCCCAGAGGGTAAGCAATCACGCGACTGGATCATGTGGAGCTGTCTGCCAGCCGTGATTCTTGGTTACGCCGGCTATCTGCTGGTCGGTCATGACGGTACGGTTCCGGATTGGTTGGGCACCATGTTTCACACCAGTTACGAGATGGTCAACGCCATGTGGTGGGGCATTCTCTCGGCTGCGTTTTTCGTCGGTATTCTTGGCAGGATTCCCCGCGAGCTGGTCATGTCTGTGCTGGGTAAGGGCGGAAGTAAGCGGGGGGTCTTCCGGGCAACCGTCGCTGGCCTGATGCTGGACCTGTGTAATCACGGCATTCTGATGGTTGGCATGAAACTGTACGAACGGGGCGCAAGTATCGGTCAGGTGATGGCATTTCTGATCGCAAGCCCCTGGAATTCACTGACACTGACACTCATTCTGGTGGGCCTGATCGGCTTGCAATGGACCTTGCTCTTTATCGCAGCATCCATGGTGATTGCCTGGGTGAGTGGCTGGATTTTTGACCGACTGGTCGATCGCGGAACACTGCCCGAAAACCCAAACAGTGCAGATTTTACTCAGGTCGCTTTCTGGCCGACTTTGAAGGACACCTGGGGTGCCAACGACTGGTCTCCGCGTGCGTTGCTGTTGATGTTCTGGCAGGGCCTGAAGGAATCTAAGATGGTGCTGCGTTGGGTGGTGTTTGGCGTTGTGCTGGTGGCGCTTATTCGTGCGTTTGTTCCCCCCGAGAGCTTTGGTGTGTGGTTCGGGGCCAGTATGACAGGGCTGCTGTTGACTCTGTTGGCAACCACTCTGATTGAGGTCTGTTCGGAAGGCTCAAGCCCGATTGCAGCAGACCTGTTCAATCGTGCGGGTGCTCCGGGTAACGCCTTTACCTTTCTGATGGCAGGGGCGGCCACCGATTACACTGAGATCATGGCTCTCAAAGAAACGACCCGCAGCTGGAAGATTGCCCTGTTTCTGCCGTTGGTAACGGTACCGCAAGTGCTTCTTATCGGTTGGTTGATGAATACTTACGGCCTTTAACTTGCTATAGGTTTTACGCTCGGGATATTCTGTATAGGTTTTGAATAACTTGTGTTTAATATTCCGGGTGTAACATGTCGATAAAAACGTCCCTGTCTTTACTCGCCTCGTCGGTGATCATCGCTTCATGCAGCTCCCTGGATGTCAATCATGCTGATGGTCGCGAGCCCGCATTAATCCCGCAGGAGTTCTTCAACGGGAAGCTTTGTGCCGACGGCGTTGTGCGGGACCGTTCAGGCGCCGAAATACGCCACTTTAATGCGGTTCTGTACGGCAGCTGGAATGATCTGGGTGAAGGAACCCTTGATGAGGTGTTCTATTTTTACGATGAGCCCGGGGCAGCGCCTGTCGAAGAAACCCGGATCTGGACGTTCTCACCTGTCACCACGGAAGAGGGGCCAGCACTGCAGGCGAGCGCGGGTGATGTCCCTGAACCTACTCTGATGCGTTGGGCAGGTAACGCAATTTCCATGAGCTACACACTGCGCTACGGCGAACCGGGAGACACCATCGATCTGCATATGGATGACTGGATGTTTCAGGTGGCGGACGGGGTAGTCGTTAATGAAACCCGTATGTCCAAGTTTGGTCTGCATGTGGGCCAGATCTTACTGGTGATGCGCAAGGTGCCAGAATCGCATTCCTGTCTCTGATTTGGTTTGTAGTGACTATCGGGCTGGCGGCATAACAAAGCGATTGATTATGCCCACCGCAACGGGAGCAAGTTCCATCAGGGTGTGCGCTCTGTCGTCAATCAGAGTGTGAAGAATCAGTTCGTTGATACCAGCAACCATAACGATTGCACAGTTCTGATCTATTGCCTGAAGACTCTCGCCATGCCGGCGCCGATCATCGACCTGTTGCACCAGAAACGCGGCAAATGTCTCGGCGATCTGGCGGCGCGCTTTCAGTCCTTCAAGCCCCATTGAGCTGGTTTCAATATAGAGGGCTTTCATCAGCGGGGGTTGTGAGTGGATAAAGCTCAGGTACGCATCCGTGACCCTCTCGACGGTCTCCTGCCAGTCTGACGAATTCTGAACCGCTGTCAGCACCACCCGCATCATACGGACACTGGTGTCAGCAGCCAGGGCGAGCAGGCATTCATCCTTGTTGGCGAAGTGTTGGTAAAAGGTACGTCGGGATACCCGTGCTGCCGCGGTGATATCCGTCAGTGTGACTTCCCGGTACGGTTTGCGGCCGAGGCTGTCGGTCAACCCCTCCAGCAGGCGTTCACGATGGTCCGTTGCTGCTTTTACCATTCAACTTCTCCTTTCTTGATGACATCAGCTTAGCATTTGGTACTTGACAGTACCAGTGTGGCTGATTAATTTTGGTACTGACTGGTACCAATGAGAATTCACTATGGCTCCCGATTACCCCGAAAGACACGGAATTGACCTTCCGGTGGCGCGCAGAATCGCATCTCCTCTGTTGTGGCTGATCCGCGATAAACGCCGCGCAGAACCGGATGCCGCCGAATGGACCCGCATGGGACTGGCGTTGCTGAAAGGCGACCCTCTGGCAGATCGTGTCGTGGATTATTTTTCACAGGTCGGGCATCGCGAAGGATGGGGTGAAATGGAGATTGCCGCCCAGGGGCGCTGGCACGAGCTGGCCCCAGACAGCGCTGTCCGGACCTTGTTTTCACATTGTACGCACGCCCCCGGCTGGGTCGATGAAGACGCGATGGCTAGGGGAGCTAAGGTGGTTGCCCGTTCGGGGAAAACCGGCATGCGGATTCTGCGCGATTTTGGCCTGATGGCGGGGTATCAGGCCAGTGCCATTAACCAGACGCTGGTGAAAACCGGTGCTCTGGAAAAGGGGGCACAGCGCCGGGTAGCGGAAACGACCAAGTGGTGGATGGACTGTACGGCCGAAGGCGGTCTGACGCCGGGAGCGGCGGGGTTCAATACCACACTCAGAGTCAGGGTGATTCACGCGATGGTCCGGGAGCGTCTGCGTCAGCGCGAAGACTGGGATGCTCATTATCTGGGGCTGCCGGTTAACCAGCTCGATATGCAGGTCACCTGGCTGGCTTTCTCTGTCATGTTCCTGCTCGGGCAGCGGGTACTCGGTGTGCCTGTCACTCAATCTGAGGCGGCAGATGACATGGCGCTCTGGCGCTACATTGGCTGGCTGATGGGGGTTGATGAGAGTCTGTTGTGCGGGTCAGAGCAGGAAGGGCGGGTGGCGCTGTACCGGAATCTGCTCAGCCAGGCACAGGCCGATGGTACCTCAATACAGCTCGCCCGGGCACTGATGGATGAACCGCTGCAGCGTTACTACGGTGATTTTCAGTGGTTACGGAGTCATTGGGACAAGCAGGTTCATCTGAGTATTATCCGTCTGTTTATCGGTTCCGAAGGCATGAGGGCTCTGGGGCTTCCGGGCTGGGTAGTGCCCTGGTATCCGATGGTATTTACTCCCTGCAACTTTCTGGCTCAGAGCGTTATCCGGCTTTTCCCCGGTGGGCGTGACTGGTTAGCCCGGCGGGGCCGCCGGGCTCAGGAAGAGATGCTGACGATTCTGTTCGGCAGTGCTCGTCCGGATATTATTCAGCTGGCAGAGCACTGATGACCCCCAGGGCCAGGGCTTCAATGCCAGCAGGGTCTGAGGTGGACGATGCTCCTTCGTTGTTGAAGGTGACACCTGTGCGCACCAGTACCAGTTCATGCTCGGGGATCATCATTACAATCTGTCCCTGAAAGCCACGGAAGGCATAGGTCGACGCCGGAAGTTGCGGCCAGAAGCCCTGATCGGTGTTCAGCCAGATCTGGTAACCATAAAGCGGGTTCGCCGCTGAAGGTGTGAGCGTCTGGTTGATCCAGTCTTCAGACAACAACTGCTCACCGTTCCAGTTACCCCTGTTCAGATAAAGCTGTCCAAGGCGCGCCCAGTCACGTGTGGTCAGATAATGAAATGCACCGCCGACAGGCTGGCCGGTGGTATCGAATTCGATCACGGCGCTGTGAATATTCAGAGGCAGAAACAATGCCTGCTGAATAAACCGGTAATAGTCTTCAAGAGAGCCTCCCACCTTGTCCTGCACCATGCTGGCGATCAGATTGCTGGCACCGGTCGAATAATTGAACACGGTACCTGGCTCTGCGGTGAGGGACTGACTGGCATAATAGCCCGCCATATCCGGAACTTCGAACAGACCAAAGCCCTGATCCGGGTCGTTGCCCTGAGCGGCTTCGTTCCAGTCGAGGCCGGCGCTCATCTGTAGCAGATGTCGGAGTGTCACCGTGGCTTTGTCTGTGCCGGCCCATGCGCTGACCGGCGCCGTATCGTTAGGATGCAGATCACCGCGGTCATAAATCAGGCCCGCCGCGGTCGAGGTAATGGTTTTCGCCATTGACCAGCTCAACAGCGGGCTGGCTGCATTTACGTCGTCGTCATAACGCTCAGCAATAAGTTCGCCCTGATAAGCAACCGCAACCGACAGAGTGTTGCGGACACTGCTCTCCGGTTCTGCAAAAGCCAGTCCGATGCTTTCGTCGAGAAGTGGGTAATCAATATCGGACCTGAGGCGGTCAATACTGGCTTCGCCGGCTGGCCAGGGGGCGTGATAGTCCGTCTGAGGGGTGATCAGGTTCACAGGGGCCTGGCGATCAAGATCGGCAAGGCTGGTGTCGTGAGTCAGAGTGCAGCCAATTCCTTCGCGGTAATAGGCAGTCTTTGCGTTGCGCGACCCGAACAGGCGATCGCGAACGGTCACCGTTTGCTGTCGTTCATCGATTTCAATTTTCCAGATTAACGGCAGAGGGCTGATCTGCGGCGCAATAAAATCATCGCGCAACCGCGCTTCATTCAGGCCACTGACCCAGAGCCCTGAACACATGTATTTGGCTGCATAGCCGGTGCCAATGGGAATATCGTCAAGAATACATCCGGAGAGCGTCATTGAGGCTGTCAGGGTGGCGAGCAGGCGCAGATGTGGAGTCATGCAGAATATCACTTTGTTATTGTTATCAGCCGAGTGTCCCACGTCGGGGCGCCAAGCCACAATGCCATCCGATGCCAATATCCGGACGACTGTTGCATATCCGCAACACTCTGGTGGCGGGGCAGTATTGAAATCCGGAGTGAATTCACTGATTCTGGAATGCTGTCATCTCTGGTTGGAAACTATCTTGAAACACCTTCTGATATTTTTTACTGCCACTCTGCTGGCCTCGGGCTGTGCTGCACTGCCGCTGGAGGGAAGTCGTCCCGCGCACCATCTGGAAGACGGCACCTTTGTGAATACCGACGGTGTGGCCATCAATAAAAGTTTCAGCGATCTTATTCGCTGGAACTGGGAACGCACTGAGCCCGAGCGATCAGAATTTCCGGTGCGTTTCCCAGAGCCGGAATCGCTCAGAGGAGAGGAACTGCACCAGATTACCTGGATTGGGCACAGTACGTTCCTGATACAGTCCGGAGGTTTTAATGTGCTGACAGATCCGCACTTCAGTGAGCGTGCCTCGCCTTTTTCGTTCGCTGGGCCGTTGCGCGTTGTACCTCCGGCGGTTGCCCTGGACGATCTGCCGGATATTCATGCCGTCGTGATATCGCACAACCATTATGACCACCTGGATGAGCAGACGGTACGCCAGCTGGTTGCCCGGCAGCCCGATCATCCTCCCCGGTTTTTCGTTCCTCTGAAACTGGGTGAGTGGTTCCGGGATCTGGGGGTAGAGAGCGTGGTTGAACTCGACTGGTGGCAGAGTGCCGGACTTGGCAACCTGAAGATTCATGCGGTCCCGGTCAGGCATTGGTCAGCCCGCGGACTGTTTGACCGCAATACCTCGTTGTGGGCGGGTTGGGTTCTCGACTTTCCCCGTCAGCGGATTGTGCATGTCGGAGACAGCGGATACAGCGCAGATTTTCCCGCCATTGCTGAGCGCTTTCCCGGGATTGATCTGGCGTTGATTCCGGTGGGTGCTTACGACCCCCGCTGGTTTATGAAGGACGCCCATATGGACCCGGATGAAGCTGTTCAGGTTTTCAAAGACCTGAAGGCTACGCGGGCGATAGGAATGCATTGGGGGACTTTTATTCTGACCGACGAAGAAATGACGGCGCCACCGGAACGTCTTCGCGCTGCAATGCGTCGTGAGGAACTGCCACTGGACAGTTTTGTGGTTTTCCAGCATGGCGAAACACAACCGCTGTCTGAGAAAAAACAGGACGACGTCCGATAACGTCGTCCTGTTTCACTGCATCAGAAGTGCGCCGCAGGTTATCCCTGCTTTTTCGAGAACCGACGGTCTTCTTCGCGCTTGCGTAGTTTCTCTTCGCGGCGCTCTTTGCGGATTTCCGCCTGGCGCGAGCCCAGGTGTTCCTCACCACGTTCTCGTGCCAGCTCCATCTGACGCTCGCGGGCACGGAAGCGCTCACGACGCTCTTCAGTGTATTCGTTAATGCACTGATGGCAGCTGACACCGGCTTCGTAGTCTTTATGGGCTTTGTCGGCCTCGACGATAGGGCGGCGGCAGGCATGACAAAGATCAAACGTCCCTTTGTTCAGCTGGTGATCGACGGTGACCCGACCATCGAAGACGTAGCATTCGCCTTTCCACATTGACTCTTCTTCGGGCACCTCTTCGAGATATTTCAGAATACCGCCCTCAAGATGGTAGACCTCATCAAAGCCCTGTTCTTTAAGATAGGCGGTCGATTTCTCGCAGCGGATACCACCGGTACAGAACATGGCAACTTTTTTATGTTTCTCCGGATTCAGTTTTTTCTGAACGTAGTCCGGAAATTCGCGGAAAGTCTGGGTGTTGGGGTCAAGCGCGCCCTCAAAGGTCCCGATGTTGACCTCATAATCGTTGCGGGTATCGACCAGAACGACATCCGGATCGGAGATAAGCGCATTCCAGTCTTTCGGTTTGACATAAGTGCCGACCACCTTGAGAGGATCAATGCCCTCGACCCCCATAGTGACGATTTCTTTCTTGAGTTTGACTTTAGTCCTATAGAAAGGGATCTCGCTTTCGTATGACTCTTTGTAACTGATGTCGCTGAGGCGTTCATCTTTGCGCAGCCATTCGAGTAAGCCGTCGATTCCTTCGCGGGTTCCGGCAACGGTACCGTTGATCCCCTCACTGGCGAGCAGCAGAGTACCCTTCACGCCGAGGCGATCCATGGTTTCAAACAGTGGCTGGCGGATGTCCTGGAAATTGTCTAATGTGACAAACTTGTACATTGCGCAGACAACGTACTGAGATTCATGTTTCATATGCATACCTTGCTTTCCGGAGCGTAAATCCGGGGCAGTTTTGGGTGTATTACGAGGCCAGGAAGGCATCGTACCGGCGTAAATGATACAGGAATGTAGCTTTTACGGCACGGAGGGGAGTTTATTACGGCAAACTACTTGCATGTAACTCCCTGAATGACAGGCGGGTCTAGAATGAAGTCAGACCTGAGATAAACAACTCTATGATAAGGATGTTCGTTTATGTGGATGACTATCGGTTTTGTTGCTCTGATCGGCTTTTCAGCGATCATGATCTTTCATCGCTACTCAGCAGAGTGGCGGGGCAGTAAAGCGACTCACGGTGATATTTCTTATGAATACCGTGTCTATTCCGCGTCAGGCGGCCGACAGATCAAAGTGGGAATGCCAACTTCCCGACGCTACGACTTTGTCATCCGCCGATACAGTAAAGTCGACAGATCACTCGAACACATTGGCCTGGTCAGTGATAAGGTAATCTGTAATCAGGCGTTTGACTCTTCTCTTTTGATCCTCTCTGATGACTTCCTTGCTTCCCAGGTGCTGGCTGGTACGCCGGGGCTGAGTGATAAAATTCTGCGTGTCTTTGATATGGGTGATGATTCCGGCGCCCGGGTAGAAAAGATCGTGTGCCGCCGTGGACGCCTGTGGGCTCTGGTAGAGGATCACGCACAGGATGGTGCACACATGCGGGAGCTTGCAGATAATGCGTTACCGGTGATGGCCGAGTTTGCCGAGGCGATGACGCGGTTTCAGGGCGTTCTGAGTGAGCAGCGTACCGACCGATATGCCGTCCCTGCTGTGGCGATGCTGTTGATTGCGCTGGGCTTCTTCAGCAAAGGGATCATTGAATGGATCAACGCAGGTACGCCTATGATGTCGCAGGAAGTTCTGCTTCAGGCCATCATGTTTGGCGGATTGGTGTCGGTTGCGTTGGCGGTTGTTCTGCTGCGCTTTATGCGCGACGGTTTACGCAACCATAAGATGTTTGCTGAACTCTTTTTTATCAGCATGCTTGGGGCATTCGTTACCATCTACGCAGATCGCGCAGTGCAGCAACCGCTGGAGATGGTGCATGTTTCAGCGCAGACGTTTGATACTCAGGCCGTCGCTTACGACGGCTGAGGTCATCAGCTGATCTTACCCGTCACCCGTACGCGCTTACTGCCGGTTTCAACCGGGGCCTTACGGGCATCGGCGCGTTTTTTGATGTCCGCATCAATCAGGTTTTTCACCGCGATTAACAGACCCATGCAGACGAATGCGCCTGGCGGCAGAATCGCAAACAGGAAGTCAGGGTAGTTGCTGAACAGGGTGATCTTCCAGTCCGCCGCGGCCGGGCCAAACAGCAGATCCATATTTCCGAAGATTACTCCTTGCCCCAGAATTTCGCGCATGGCACCGAGTGCAACCAGAACCACAGTAAAACCAATCGCCATCATGACGCCGTCAACGACAGAAGGCAGCACAGGGTTTTTGCAGGCGAAGGCATCTGCACGCCCCAGAATGGCGCAGTTGGTAACGATCAATGGGATAAAAATGCCCAGAACTTCGTATAACTCGTAAGTAAACGCCTGCATTACCAGCTCGGCGACGGTGACGAAGGACGCGATGATCATGACGAACGCCGGGAGACGCACGGCATCGGAGACATGGTTCCGGATCAACGATACTGACAGGTTAGAACCCACCAGAACCATCATAGTGGCAAGGCCCAGTCCCAGGGCGTTGACGACTGAGCCGGTCACGGCTAGCAGTGGGCAGAGGCCCAGCAGCTGAACCAGCGCCGGGTTATTCTTCCAGAGACCATCAAGAGAAATTTCACTCAGTGACTTAGTTGCCATTGGAGTCTCCTTGGTAAGGTGCACGGCCATTCAGCAGCAGATCGCGGTGCATGTCAAAAAAGAGCAGAGCACGTTTAACCGCTCTGACAACGGCCCGGGGCGTAATCGTGGCGCCGGTAAACTGATCAAATTCTCCACCATCTTTGCGGACTGCCCATTGTTCAGCGACGGGGTTCTGCAGCGATTTACCGGTAAAGGACGTGATCCAGTCAGACTTGCGGGCTTCAATTTTATCGCCAAGCCCGGGGGTTTCCCGGTGCGCAACTACCCGGACGCCAGCCAGAGTACCATCACGGTTAACACCCACAATCAGATCAATGCTAGTGGTGTAACCATCCGGCGCTACCGCAGGAAGGATGACTGCGCTGACTTCGCCGTCATTGCGGGCGCGGTAAATCAGCGCATTTTCCGGCAGGGGGCCGAGCAACTGCTGATTAAACCGGGAGTCGACGGTCAGGGTGTCATTCAGCAGGTCATTGTCGTAGCTACTGGTCGGCACGAGCTGGTTCAGCGCGCGGGACTCCGCCATGCGGATGTTCTGTTTAATCCGCTCAGCCGTGAGCATCTGAGCAGTGGCGATGGCCCCGGCGGTCACTGTGGCAAAGATTGCCAGGCCGACGGCGTTACGACGGATAGACGAAATCAGTTCATGCATCGGTTACTTCCCCGTCTTCAGGCCACGACGGGCCTTGCTGTGACCGTACGTACGCGGCTGTGTGTAGGCATCGATGAAGGGCGCTGCAAAGTTCATCAGCAGCACGGCGAACGCCACGGCGTCGGGATAGGCCCCCCAGGTACGGATAACAAAAAGGAGAATGCCGATGCCTGCGCCATAGATCAGTTTGCCTTTGGGCGTCGTTGAAGCGGACACCGGGTCTGTAGCGATAAAGAAAGCGCCCAGCATCGTCGCGCCACTGAACAGGTGGAGCCAGGTTGGGGTATAGAGATCGTGATCCCAGCCGAAGACCAGCGAACATAGAGTCAGCGCCGCGAGCATAGACACCGGGATGTGCCAGGTAATGATTCTCTTCAACATCAGGAATACGCCGCCCGCGAGGAAGGCGAGGTTCATCCACTCCCAGCCCCCATTCAGCCAGCCATTGAAGGTAGCGCGGGTGAGAAGCTCATCAGAGGTCTCTTTGCTGATCAGATGCTTGTAATCATCGAGAGGTGTGGCACCTGTATACACATCTGCAACATCGGCTGAACCGGCAAAAATAGCACGTAAGGTATCAGTGAGTCCCGCGACCTCGGAACCACTCATCTGAAATGAGACAGCCCAGTTCGTCGTCATCTGTACCGGAAATGAAACGAGCACAAGCGCGTAGCCGATCATGGCAGGGTTAAACGGGTTGTTGCCCATTCCACCATAGATCTGCTTGGCGAATATGATGGCGAAGGCCGTGGCAATCACTGTGATCCACCAGGGTGCCAGAGGCGGCAGTGCCAGACCCAGCAGAACACCGGTGACCAGCGCAGTGTTGTCTTTCAGGAAAAAACCGACCGGATACTTCCGGGCTTTCAGTACCAGGGCTTCACAAACGACTGCCGTCAGCCCGGCCAGGATAACGTTGATCAGAGTGCCCGGGCCAAAGAACCAGGTCATGACCGCAAGGCCTGGCAGAGTCGCCAGCGCGACCGTCAGCATGATGCGACTGGTGGCATTCGGACCATGCGCGTGCGGTGAGGATAGGGTTAACAATGCCATAGTTATACTTCTCCCGCCGCATCAGCCTGTTGTTCAAGCTGTTTCAGTTTATCCTGTTGTTTGCTGAGCGCCGTGGTGAGGGCTTCAACCGTATCGAGGCCTTCGGCCTGAGCCATGCTTAATCGCTCCCGTGCTTTGTCGACCCGATCCTTCTGCGCCAGTATTTTGCGCTTAAGGTCATCGTTGGCCGGCTCGGGTGTCCCCTGGGCAGCGGCATTCGCTGCAGGTTGCCCGATGGTCGCGGCTTCCCAGGCCTGGCGTGCCTCTTCAACGCGGACCTTCTGCTTCTCGAGACCATCGCGCAATGCCTCGACTTTGTCTGAGCCTTCAGCTTCTGCCTGTTCCAGACGCTTGATCGCGGTGTCCAGACGCCCCTGAGCCATTTCCCATTTTTTCTTGAGACGCTCAGGACTGTTCGGGTCGCCTTTGTCATCAGCTGCAGCCGGTGCGGCTTTGGCTGCTTTTTTCGCAGCGGCGATGTCTTTTGCCAGCGTCTTGATTTTATCCTGGGTCTTGGTGAGGGCCGCTTCGAATACCGGCACTTTTTCCGCCATCGCAGGATCGGCTTTCGCTGCTTCAAGTTTTTCTTTGGTTTTAGTCAGCGCAGCCTGAGCGCCGTCCAGTTGTTTCTGAAGTTTTTCCAGTTCAGGAGAGCTGGTTGCAGCAGTTTTTGCCGGCGCATCTGTGGCAGCAGCCGGAGCGGCCTTTTTCGCTTTCTGAGCGGCTTCTGCCGCTGCTGCCCGGGCCTTACGCTTAGCTTCTTTCTCCGCCTGCTCACGCTCCTGACGGGCGATACGGGCTTCGAAACGCTCACGGGCCTGCTCGGCCTTTTCCTGGGCCGCCTGTTCTTCGCGGATAGCCCCTTTGGCAAAGCGGTAGTACTGCACCAGTGGGATCTCACTCGGGCAGACGTATGAACAGGCGCCACATTCGATGCAGTCGAAGATGTTGTGCTGCTCGGCTTTGTCGAATTCTTCAGCCTTACTGAACCAGTAGAGCTGCTGCGGTAACAGTTCTGCCGGACAGGCCTGGGCACAAAGACCACAGCGGATACAGGCCATCGATGGCTTGTTGGTCGGCAGTTCTTTTTCAGTGGGAGCAAGCAGGCAGTTGGTCGTTTTTACAACCGGAAGTGCGGTGGTCGGCAGGGCAAAGCCCATCATGGGTCCACCCATAATTACGCGCTCACGCTTCTGAGGCTGATAGCCTGACACCGCCAGCAGATGGCTGACCGGTGTGCCCAACAGGACATCCCAGTTACCTTTGTCAGACACTGCGTCTCCGGTGACCGTGGTAATACGGCTGATCAGAGGTCGGCCGATATCGACGGCGTCGGCAATGGCCGCCGCTGTTCCGACGTTCTGGCAGACGATGCCGATATGCGCCGGTATTCCACCGCTGGGAACTTCGCGTCCGGTAAGGATCTGGATGAGTTGCTTTTCTCCACCCGACGGGTATTTCGTGGGGATGGTCACGACATCGATATGATGCTCTTCATGCAGCGCAAGCAGAGCGTCTTCCAGTGCGGCAATCGCTTCGGGTTTGTTGTCTTCCACACCGATCAGGCAGCGTTCTGCGGCGGTGATCTGCAGCAGGATCTGAGCGCCGCGCACGATATCGCGTGCGCGCTCACGCATCAGCATATCGTCTGCAGTAATGTAAGGTTCGCACTCGGCGCCATTCAGAATCAGGGTGTCGATCCTGTTGTCACCGACCGATAACTTAACCGAGGTCGGGAAGCCTGCGCCGCCCATTCCGGCAATGCCGCACTCACGGATCCGGCGGACAAGATCTGCGGCACTGATGTCGTCGCAGTCATCCACTCCGAGTTCGGCGCACAGGCTCTGATGAGGCTGCCACTCGTCCTTGCCATCTGGCGTAATGACGATACAGAGTTCGCTCATGCCGGAAGCGTGCGGCACCTGACGGTCTTCAATGGCTGCGACGACACCCGAGGTTGGCGCGTGCAACGGTGCAGAAACAAAGCCGTGCGGCTCTGCAATCACCTGACCTTTCAGGACGCTGTCGCCGGCACTGACAACCGGACGGGAAGGCGCGCCGATATGCTGATGCAGGGGCAGGACAAGTTCGTCGGGCAGGGGGGCAGTTCTGATTGCCCGGCCAGTCGACTGATGTTTGTTTTCAGGCGGATGGATGCCACCGTCGAACTCATGCAGCTGAATCAGGTGCGTCATGCGTGACCTCCTGCCGTTGCTGGACGACGGTCAGTCGCAATCAGTTCAACACCGGCGGTGGGAGCTTCCCAGTACCAGTTGCTCCGGTCTGTAGCGACAGGAATCATATCAATACAATCCACTGGACATGGTTCAACACACAGGTCGCACCCGGTACATTCGTCGGTGATGACGGTGTGCATCTGTTTTGCGGCACCGAGAATGGCGTCCACAGGGCAGGCCTGAATACATTTGGTACAGCCGATACACTCGTCTTCACGAATATAAGCGACGGTTGGGACGGCTTTCTCAGCACCGTGCTCTGCGTCGAGAGGCTCAGGTTCTACGCCAAGAAGATCTGCAAGCGCATCGATGGTGCTTTCGCCGCCGGGCGGACACTTGTTGATTTTATCGCCATCCGCGATGGCTTCTGCATACGGCTTGCAGCCAGGGTAGCCACACTGGCCGCACTGGGTCTGCGGCAGGAGGTCGTTGATCTGGTCGACGATCGGATTGCCATCCACCTTAAAGCGCACGGCAGCAAAGCCAAGCAGTGCACCAAACAGAAGAGCCAGAGCGGCGAGGACGATAACGGCGATCAGGATACTGCTCATGTCATACTCCTCAGATGCTCACCAGACCGGTAAAACCGAGGAATGCCAGAGCCATCAGGCCTGCGGTGATCATCGCAATGGCCGAGCCCTGAAACGGTACCGGAACATCCGCCACTGCAATTCTTTCCCGCATGGCAGCAAACAGAACCATCACCAGAGAAAAGCCTACCGCGGCACCGAAGCCATACAGGATCGACTCAACGAAGGTATTTTCACGCTTGATGTTCAGCAGGGCGACACCAAGAACTGCGCAGTTTGTTGTGATCAGCGGAAGAAAAATACCCAGTACCCGGTAGAGCAGCGGGCTGGTCTTACGGATAGCCAGCTCCGTGAAACCGACGACTACCGCGATAACCACGATGAAACTGATGGTCTTCAGATAGGTCAGATCAAAGGGCACCAGCAGATAGGTATACAGCAGGTAGCTGCAGACGGATGCCAGAGTCAGTACAAAGGTGGTGGCTGCACCCATACCAATGGCGGTCTCCAGTTTGTTGGAAACGCCCATAAACGGGCACAGGCCCAGAAACTGAACAAGTACAAAGTTGTTCACCAGGATAGTGCTTACCAGAATCAGCAGGTACTCTGTCATTAACGGCTCCGCAGCGATAATACCCTCACTGAACATCAGGAAATACGGGAGGGTTCGGCATTTTGGGGCGCGCATTATCCCAAAATAGCGTTATTTCTTACAAGAACATAAGTCACTAGTAGTAATAGCCGTTTGGAATAAGAGAAGCTATTGTTACCACTCTGGGCAGTAACACGACTTGCGTGTCCGGAAAAAAGTGGCAGACTCAGACTCGCGGCAACAACAAGAAAACGGGCCGCATAACAGGGGAAACGATGAGAACAGCAGGAAAACTTATCGGGGGAATACTACTGGCGACGCTTCTGAGCGCCTGTGGGAAGGATGCCTGGAATAACCCGCATCATGCCGATGAGACAGGCAGCAATATTCTTTATTCGAGCTTTTCTGAACGGCCGAAGCATCTGGACCCTGTGATCTCGTACAGCTCTGATGAAGGCCGGTTTATCGATCAGATCTACGATCCACCGTTGCAGTACCACTATCTTAAGCGACCGTTTCAGCTGGAGCCTGCCACCCTGATCCGGATGCCGGAGATTGTTTATCTCAATCAGGACGGTGAGGTGATGACTGATGACAGCGGCGAACCTGCCTTCAGCGATTACTTCCTTGATATACGCCCGGGTATCCGTTATCAGCCGCACCCAGCGTTTGCGACACAGACAGACGGCTCCCCGGTTTATCTTTTCGATGAGGCGGCAGAAGCAGCCCCTTATACCGTACTCAGTGATTTCGCAGAGACGGGCAGTCGTGAGCTTACCGCTGAAGACTATGCCTACCAGATCCGCAGGTTGGCCGATCCGACGCTTCTGTCGCCGATCCGGGGACTGTTGTCAGAGTACATTCTTGGCATGAATGAATTTGGCGCGCTTGCGAAAGAGGCGCGGGCCGGACTGAAGGACGGCGAGTGGCTGGACCTCCGGACACTGCCTTTCGAGGGTGTCGAGGTGGTTTCTGACTATCGCCTCAGAGTGCGTCTGAAAGGTAAGTACCCACAGTTCAGTTACTGGCTGGCTTTCCACTTCTTTGCGCCTGTGCCCTGGGAGGCTGATCGCTTTTACAGCATGCCGGGCATGGCAGACCGTAACTTGACGCTCGACTGGTATCCGGTGGGGACCGGCCCCTACATGATGACCAGAAATGATCCGAACGAGGTCATCATCCTTGAGCGCAACCCGAACTATCGCGAAGACCTCTATCCCTCAGAAGGCGATATCGGAGATTCTGAGGCAGGCCTGTTGGCTGACGCCGGTAAACCACTGCCGTTTATCGATAAGGTGGTCTATCGCCTTGAGAAAGAGTCTATTCCCCTCTGGAGTAAATTTCTGCAGGGCTATTACGACCGTTCAGGCATTTCCAGCGACAGTTTTGATCAGGCAATCAAAGTCGGTTCAGAAGGGATCGGTCTCAGTGATGAGATGCGCGAGCGCGGGATAACACTCGAGCGGACTGTCGTTCCCGGGACCTTCTATTTTGGTTTTAACATGCTCGATCCGGTCGTCGGTGATACCGGTACCGCCGCTGAGCGATTGAAAAAGCGTAAGTTACGTCAGGCCATTGCAATTGCTTACGATCAGGAGGAATACATTTCTATTTTCCAGAATGGTCGTGGCGAAACCGGAATGAGTCCGGTACCGCCGGGTATTTTCGGATACCAGCAGGGCGAAGAGGGGATTAACCCGGTTGCTTTTGATTGGGTGGATGGTAAGCCCGTACGTAAGTCGGTTGAAGAGGCGCGTCAACTTTTGGCAGAAGCCGGATACCCTGAAGGGCGCCACGAAAAGACCGGCGAGCCGCTGATTCTGAATCTCGATACGGTTGGTGCAGGCGCGGGCGCTACTCAGAACTGGTTGATGAAACAGTTTAGAAAACTTGGTATCCAGCTGAATTTCCGCGGAACAGACTACAACCGCTTTAAAGAAAAAATGAGTTCAGGCAACGCGCAGATGTTCCAGTGGGGCTGGATGGCCGATTACCCGGATGCTGAGAATTTTCTGTTTCTGCTATACGGCCCCAATGGCCAGGTAGTCACGAAAGGTGCCGGAGTGAATTCGAGCAACTATAACAATGCCGAATACAACCGTCTGTTTGAAGAAATGAAACTGATGGAAAACACCCCAGAGCGTATGGAAATCATCCGCCGGATGCTGGACATTATCCACGAAGATACTCCCTGGGCTTCGGCGTTTCATCCCCACGGCTATACCCTGAATAATGCCTGGGTGTATAACTCCAAACCTCATGGAATTTCAAAGGCCTTACTCAAATACCTGCGTATTGACCCGCAGCAGCGTCTTGATATGCAGGACCAGTGGAATACGCCTGTGACCTGGCCTCTGCTGGTGGTGTTGTTCATTCTTATCGGCTTTGCAACTCCGGGATATATTGCCTATCGCCGTCGTCTGCAGCAGCGGATCCGACCGGATGGGGGCCACTGATATGCTCGCTTATATTATTCGTCGTCTGCTCTATGCGGTGCCTATCCTGATTGGGGTGAACCTGCTGACGTTCGCTTTATTTTTCGTCGTAAATACCCCTGACCAGATGGCGCGCGTTCAGTTGGGCGACAAACACGTGACTGAAGAAGCGGTGACCGAATGGAAGGTGCAGAGGGGCTATGATAAACCTCTGGTACTGAATTCAGAGGCCAGTGGCCTTGACGTTGTCACAGACACTATCTTTTACGAAAAGTCACTGCGTCTGTTTGCGTTTGATTTCGGCAAGTCGGATGCCGGACGCAGTATTGCCGCCGATATTGAACAGAGGATGTGGCCAAGTCTGGCTGTTGCTCTGCCTACTTTTATCATTGGCATCAGCGTGAACATTGCCTTCGCACTGTTTATCGTTATGTTCCGGGCCAGTATTTTTGATACGTCGGCGATGATTCTCTGTGTTGCACTGATGTCGATATCGGGGGTTTTCTACGTGATTGCCGGCCAGTTCTTCTTTGCCCGTGAGTGGAATCTTGTTCCAATTTCCGGCTACCTTCCCGGCGCAGATGCCTGGCGTTTTCTGGTATTGCCGGTCGTCATTGGTGTGATTTCCGGCATAGGGGGCGGCACCCGTTTATACCGTACGCTGTTCCTCGAAGAGGCCAGTAAAGATTACGCGCGTACAGCCCGGGCCAAAGGGGTTTCTGAACTGACGGTGCTGTTCCGGCATATTATGCCGAACGGTCTTATTCCAATCCTGACCAGTGTCGTGGTTGTGATTCCGTCGCTCTTTATGGGGAGCCTGTTGATCGAATCTTTCTTCGGCATTCCCGGTCTGGGAAGTTATACCCTGGATGCCATTCAGGCGCAGGATTTTGCTATTGTCCGCAGCATGGTGTTTCTCGGCTCTGTTCTATACATTCTGGGGCTGCTGTTGACCGATATTTCGTACACGCTGGTTGATCCGCGGGTGAGGTTGTCCTGATGTTTAATGATATCCGTCTCGCCTTCCTCTGGAGCGATTACCTGATTTTTGCACTGGTGCTGGCACTGGTCGCATTTGTTGTGTCGGTGGTGAGAAACCCTCTTGCGCGTGCCCGCTGGTCTCAGGTGTTCCGCTCCCGTATCGGTGCCTCCTCATTTCTGATTATCGGCTTTTATGTCGTGATTGCTCTTCTCGACTCTCTGCATTTCCAGACTCGCCTGGAAGATACGACAGGGAGCGGAGCAGAGCATTATTCGCCGGAAGTACGCAGTGTTCTGGATGTCGCGCTGGCGCCTATGCAGGGCAACGATGAACGAACTTACTCAGCCCCCTTTGCGATTTATTCCTTTGCCAAAGAAACCGAAGAAATGGCAGATGGCACGATCGCGCGGGTGTATCCGCGACTGAAACATGGAGGTGCACATCTGGAGAACACCAGTGAGCACACGGCAGATATTGTGGTGAAAAGCCTCAGCGTGATTGGCTGGTGGTTGATTCCCTGTCTGGTACTCATCAGCCTGCATCATGTATTTGTGCGCAACGCCGCCTCGCGACTGCCATGGCCGGTTATTTATGTGACGCTTACCACCATCGTTCTGGTCTGCGCCTGGGCCTTGGAGATGAGTCGCTATTATCACGTTCTGGGTACCGATAAAGTCGGACAGGACGTGCTGTATCAGAGTCTGAAAGCCGTCCGGACCGGTGTTCTGATCGGAACCCTGGCCACTCTTGTCACGCTGCCCCTTGCCGTGCTGCTGGGGATATCCGCAGGCTATTTCCGGGGGTGGGTCGATGATGTCGTTCAGTATATCTACACCACGCTTAATTCCATTCCGGGTATTCTTCTGATCGCGGCGTCTGTGCTTCTGATTGATGTCTATATCGAAACCCATCCGGAACAGTTCAAACTGCTCAGTGACAGAGCTGACTTCAAGTTTATTGCGCTCTGTTTCATCCTGGGGATGACCAGCTGGACAGGATTATGTCGTCTGCTGCGTGCTGAGACACTGAAGCTCAGTCAACTCGAATATGTGCAGGCTGCCCACGCCTTCGGAGTCAGCCACTGGCGGGTGCTGATGCGGCATATTCTGCCGAATACCACGCATATTATCCTGATTGCACTGGTACTCGACTTCAGTGGCTTTGTGCTGGCAGAAGCGGTTCTCAGCTACATCGGGGTGGGGGTTGATCCGTCGATGAAGAGCTGGGGCAACATGATTAATGAGGCCCGTGCAGAGTTAGCGAGAGATCCCGTTGTCTGGTGGTCTGTCACCGCCGCATTTATTCTGATGTTTGTTCTGGTGCTGGCGGCGAACCTGTTTTCTGATCGCGTGCGCGATGCCTTTGATCCACGCATGAGTGGTAGTGGAGAGCAGAAATGAAACCATTATTAAGCGTGACAGACCTCCGTATTGAAGCGGCGGG
>Ga0208830_1000151_pt1 | contig 38558 bp, 35 predicted proteins | sample DeeseametaMP2634_FD_184169 | JGI IMG/M metagenome (GOLD analysis project Ga0208830, IMG submission 184169) | Marine microbial communities from the Deep Atlantic Ocean - MP2634 (SPAdes) | ecosystem: Environmental > Aquatic > Marine > Oceanic | place: Northeast of Antigua and Barbuda, North... | reverse complement strand
TGACAAACAGGGTGGGTAAAGAAGGTGAAATGGAATTTTCCGGCGAATCTTTTGTGACTAATCCGGCTGGTGAGGTAATCGCTCAAGCGTCAAAAGGGGAGGACGATATATTAATTGTAGAAATTGATTTGAATGAGGTTAAGAAATCTTATGCACGAACATTATTTTTTAGAGACCGCAGGTCGGAGATTTATCCACTAGATTAAGTATAATATGATTAAATCAACCGTTAATGGTTGATTGTGAAAAGTCAAGTTTTATTGAGAAAAGGAATAGATTCTTTTACATAATGTATCCGTTTTATTTTCATCCCTGTTATGAGATTGAAACAAAACGAAATTAAAGCAATTAAGGATTTATTGGCATCAGCTGAAAATCGTTCAAATCAAACTTTAGAAGAATTGCATAATAAACTTTCAGCTGACAACCATGTAGATCTTTATGTAGACGGAGCAGCAGATCTCCATTCCAAAACCTCTGGCATCGGCGGAGTGTTTTATCAAGATGGAACTGAGATCGAAACTTTTTCTGAATTTTTTGGTGATGCAACCAATAATGAAGCTGAATACAACGCTTTGATCCGTGGATTACAAATAGCTAATGAACTAAATGTAGCCAGCATAAACATCTATGCCGATAGCCTATTAGTGGTGAATCAGGTTAATGGTGAGTTCAAGGTGAAGCACGAGAATATGATTCCACTGCATGCCATCGCTACAGATTTGCTGGATAAGTTTGATTTATGGGCATTGGAATATATTCCAAGGGATGATAATTCAGTTGCTGATAAATTGAGCAAAGCCGGAATGATGAAAGGTCGTTCTTAGCTGGTGAAAAATAGCTGGTAATAGGTAAAGTGTTGTTAATAAAAAGATGAAAGCATTGATAACAGCTGGGGGGCATGGTACTCGATTACGTCCAATCACATATACACAGAATAAACATTTGATCCCCATTGCGAATAAACTAATGCTGGCTTATGCATTGGAGTATGCCAGCGATGCTGGTATAAATGAAGCTGGAGTTATCATTAATAAGGGTGACAAATCCATAGCTGATGCTTTTGGCGATGGCGATTCCTTTGGATTGAAAATTAAATATATCGAACAGTCAGCGCCCCTGGGGCTGGCTCATGTCGTCAAAATTGCAGAACCGTTTATAGGTAGCGATTCTTTTGTATTTTATCTAGGAGATAATATTCTTGTAGGTGGTATCCAAAAATTCATCGATGATTTTACAACTAACAAGTCGAACTGCCATTTGGTTTTAAGCAAAGTTCCAGACCCAAATCGCTTTGGCGTTGCCGATGTACAAGATGGAAAAATAATTGGGATTGAAGAAAAACCGGATAATCCTAAAAGTGAACTTGCTGTTACTGGAATTTATGTTTACGATAATCACATCTTTGAAGCAGTGAATAATATTAAACTTTCTGCTCGTGGTGAACTGGAGATTACCGATGCTCACCAGTATTTATTGGATAAAGGATATAGCCTTACTTATTCAGAAATAACTGGTTGGTGGAAAGACACTGGTAAACCTTCTGATCTATTAGAAGCGAACCGTCTCGTTTTGGATAATATCAAAGATGAACGCAAGGGTGAAATTGATGCACATTCTACAGTATCTGGACGAGTGGTCATTGGCAAAGGATCGCAGGTAATGAATTCAAATATTCGCGGGCCTGTTATCATTGGTGAAAATGTTACCATTGACGGCGCCTATGTTGGGCCCTATACTGCAATAGGAGATGGTTGTACTATTATTAGCAGTGAAATTGAATATTCTATCCTCATGAATGATTGCAGCATCAATAATATTTCCCGCCGTATCGAAGCGTCACTTCTAGGTAGTGATGTTGAATTATTGCGTTCTAAATCAAAACCTGTCACACACAGATTTATCATAGGCGATCAAAGCCGAATCGAAATAGACTGACACGTTGCATAATCCAATCCTCGAATTAAACAATGTTTCTGTGTTTTATCCAGGGCAGCGATTATTTTTTAAAAAACCACAATTAACCCAAGCACTTCATTCAATAAACCTACAATTACAGCGCGGAGAAATTCTTGCTATCGTTGGTGAGAGTGGCAGTGGTAAATCAACTCTTGGCATGTCCATTGTCGGTCTAGTTAATGATATAAGCGGTAAATACATCTATACTAACACGATGTATGATCCCAGCAATATGAGTGATTTACGCAAAGAAATACAGATTATTTTCCAAGATGCCTTGAGTTCGTTGAATCCACGAATGCGCATTGGTTCTGCAATAAAGGAAGTCATCAAACTTCATCATCCGGAAGCAGATATTGAACAACGGCTGCAGGAATTACTTGATAAAGTTGACCTGCCGTCACATACAAAAGGAAAATACCCCCATGAATTGTCCGGAGGCCAGCGGCAGCGTGCTTGCATAGCCAGAGCCTTGGCAGTGAAACCCAAAATATTGATTTGTGATGAGGTTGTATCAGCGTTGGATGTTTCTGTTCAAGCCAAGATACTTAACCTGCTTCTGAAATTAGTCAGTGAAGATGGGTTGTCAATTTTATTTACAACACATGATCTCCAAGTTGTAGAATCGTTTGCTCATAGAGTTATAGTTATGAAATCAGGGCGCATTGTAGAAACAGGATCTGTTCAAGATGTATTTCGCAAGCCTGATAATAATTATACGCAAAAATTATTGGAATCAATTCCTGAAAAGGTGTAATTCATAATGAAAATCGAACTTAATTGCTTTAACTTTGATACTTCATTTTGAACAGAACAATAATCCGAGATAATATGTAATGGGATATCTTTCATCAATTTTTAATTCATTTTCATGGATTTCAGGCGATATTGCCATTGATTTAGGTACAGCCAATACTTTGCTTTGGGTTAAAGGCAAAGGTGTGATGATCAATGAACCTTCCATCGTTGCTCGCTCTGTGCATGATGGAAAAATTGTCGCTGTTGGCAACGAAGCGAAAGCCATGATGGGCAGAACTCACCGCGATCTTGAAACCATCCGCCCCCTTCAGGATGGTGTAATTGCAGATTTTGATATGACCGACGGTATGCTGCAAGGCTTCATTCGAAAGATCAATATTAATCGGTTAGCCCGGCCGCTAATGGTTATTTGTGTCCCGTCAGGTATAACGGAAGTTGAACGCCGAGCAGTGAAGGACTCGGGTCAAAGAGCGAATGCCAGAGAAGTGTTTTTAATAGAAGAACCTGTAGCTGCAGCTATTGGTATTGGACTGGATATTAGCAAACCCATTGGTAATATTATTGTCGATATCGGTGGTGGAACAACAGAGATTGCTGTAATTGCTTTGAATGGTGTAGTTACCAAAGAAACGATTCGCATTGCCGGCGATGAAATGGATGAAGCGATTGTGCAGTGGTTTCGCAATGAACATAAATTGGATATAGGTTTGCCTACAAGTGAAGTCATTAAAAAATCAGTCGGTTCAGCCATGCGTATGCAAACAGGGACTATAACCGTCAAAGGTCGTGACTTGGTCAGCGGAATACCAAAAACGATTGAAGTATCTTCAGATGAAATTCGTCAAGCATTAAAGGAAACAGTCAACATTATCGTTGAAGCCGTCAAAAAAGCACTGGAGAGAACGCCACCTGAATTAGCTTCCGATATTTTAGACAGAGGAATTATTATGACTGGCGGCGGCAGTATGCTCAAAGGAATTGACCAAATTATCCGTGAGCGCACTAACGTACCTGTTAATTGCGCAGAAGATCCATTATTATCGGTTGTAAAAGGGACTGGAATGGTCCTGGATAACATCCGTAAATATGAACCGGTGTTGATCTGATATGATTTGGTAACTGGTAGAGTGGCAACTGGTAGAGTAATAACTGGTAAATAAGTGAGCCCTTTGATTATACCCTTAAACGGCTACAAACCTCTCACCAGCAGCTACCAATAACCGCTCACCAGATGTAATGAGGAAAATTTACCTCGCTTTAATCCGGCAACGCGATCACGTTGTCTTTTTCCTCGCAGTTCTTATATCATTTACTTTAATACTCACTAACGATTCACGCGATATTGCCATTCTCCGCGGAAAGGCAAACGACATCTTCTCTTTCATGTATAAACCTGTGTCATGGCTACGTTCGATGGCAGTAGTCGAGGATGAAGCAGCAGTCCTGCGTGAAAAAAATATTCAATTGAAATTACAAATTGAATCGATGCTGAATCTAGCTGCAGAAAATGAGCAATTAAAAAATCTTCTGAATTATAGACGGGAAAGCCATTTGACGCTCCTGCCGGCGAAAGTGATCAATAAAGGTATAACGTCAAATATGAATACAATAACTATTGATGTTGGGACAGATCAAGGTGTTAAACGTAATGCACCTGTTATGACCCCAAATGGCGTCATCGGTAAATCAGTCGTCGTAGGAAGGCATAGTTCAATCATCCAGGTAATAAGCGATGTGAATTTTCGTTTGAGTGTTCAAGTAATGCCATCGGGAGCTAGAGGAATTTTAAGCTGGGTATATGGTGATTTGTGTGAAATAAGAGAAGTTCAGAAAAATTCAGAAATCAATATAGGTGATCGGGTCTTGACGTCAGGTTTTAGTGATATATTTCCAAAAAATCTACCTGTTGGTGAAGTCACTGGTATACGTGAAGAAAGAGGCAGTTATCAAAAAATTGTATCTGTTCGATTTGCAGAAAATCTAGGTTCTTTAATAAACATCTTTGTTATAACGAAACAAAATGATGCAGTGGAGTAAGTTTATTATCCTGTTGTTTTGCGTATTTTTCATGCAATTTTATCTGGCTGAATTTTTGTCAATCAACATGATTCGACCGGATTTTATTACAATATTTGTTCTCTATACAGCGATTAAATTTGGCCGCTTTTACGGTGTAATCGCCGGTTTCATTCTGGGACTATTAACTGATTTGGCAGGAGTGGGTTCTTATTTTGGACTTTCGTCATTAACATATTCTATCAGTGGTTATTTAGCCGGTTATCTAAAAGATCAGTATAATCGTCTGATTCCCCTTTATTTTCATTTAACGTGGGTGGTTATAATTTTATTTCAGTTTCTTGTTTATAGCTTCGTGCGTTATCAATATTTATTTGAGACTGATTTTATTTTATTTTTGGAAAAATGGGTGCTAACTATGGGTTATACCATGGGCTTTATTCTTGTGCTCCAGCTAATCATTCCATTCAAGGTCTATTACCATGTTGAAAGCAGCTAACCTCATTCCTCAAAAACGGCTTATTGTTGTGTGCGGTGTTGTTGTTATACTCATGCTTTCATTGATATTCAGGTTCTTCTATCTGCAGGTATATTATCATGAAACGTATAAACAAAAAGCAGAAGTCAACCGCATTCGTGCTATTCCGTTGAATGCTCCAAGAGGATTGATTTTGGACCGCAATGGTGAAATTATAGTTGACAATTATCCTACCTATGTATTGACAGCAATCCCCGGTGAAATGATAGATAAGCATAAAAATTTCCAGATTATCAGTAAATCTACTGGGATTGATATCTCATTGCTGGAAACCAATTATAAAAAATATTATCGTGGAAAGTTTTTACCAGCAAGACTTGCCAAGGATTTAACATTTGATCAATTAAGCCGCATAGAAGAACATAAACAGGAATTGACCGGTATTAATTATATGCAATTCCCGGAACGCTATTTTCCAAGAAAAATAAACGCAGCTCATATACTTGGTTATGTGAAAGAAGTGGATCAGGCATTGCTCAAGGAATTAGATTTAAAAGATAATTATCTTTATGGCGATTTAATAGGCTGGCGTGGATTAGAAAAAGTATATGAAGAAAGTTTGCGTGGAGAAAAAGGAATCTATTTTGTTGAAGTAGATGCCTATGGCCGTGAGATGGGCCAATCACCTGATTATAAAAAAGAAAACCCTATCCCGGGTAAAGATCTGCAAACTTCCCTTTTGATTTCATTGCAACAGATGCTGGAGAATTTGTTAGATGGCAAACGGGCAGTTGTACTTGTTTCCTCGCCAAAAACAGGTGCTATGCTGGCCATGGTCAGCAAGCCCGATTATTCCCCAGATTTATTCATAGGTGCCACTACAGTTAATGAATGGCAGGACATCATCAGCAATCAGGACAAACCATTATTAAACAGGATGACTCATGGATTATATCCACCTGGTTCAACATTGAAAATGATTACAGCCATGACGTTAATGGAAAAAGGTAAAGTTAATTATTCAGAAACAATCTATTGTAGTGGTATCTATGAATTAGGAGACAGACATTTTCGCTGTTGGAAAGAAGGTGGGCATGGTAAGATGGATTTAGAACAAGCTGTCACTCAATCCTGTAATATATATTTTTATCACCTTGTTCAGCGTTTAACGCTGGATGAATGGGCTGAGGCGTGCAAATCATTTGGATTTGGAGAGATGACAGGAATTGATTTAGCCTCCGAAGCAAAAGGAGTGATACCAAACTCCACATTTATGAATAAACTATATGGTCGCTGGGGATGGTCAAAAGGACATTTATTAAATCTTTCATTGGGGCAGGGTGAACTGGTGGTTACTCCGATACAGATGATGCAATATATTAATATTATTGCTATGCATGGTGCTGCACCCACATTACACATTGCTAAAGGTAATCCAAAAATATCAAGTTCTATCAATCATTATTCTCACCAGAACTGGAACCGCATGGAATTTTTTTTACGTAAAGTAATTACTTCGGTACATGGGACAGGAAAACGAGCCAACCCAGGAATTCCCGGCTTAATAATCGCTGGCAAAACCGGCACTGCTCAAAATTCCCATGGTGAACCCCATGCTTTATTCGTTGGTTATGGTAAAAAAGATAATGAACTTGTTTCTGTAGTGGTGTTAATAGAAAATGGCGGTTCTGGCAGTGAAACAGCTGCACCCATTGCCGGTCGCGTATTTGAATTCCTATTTTCCTCCAAAGAATCTATGAAGCTGGCATTTTCATCATGATTCAACTTTTTCTCCAAAAATTCAAGGAATCAACGTTAAGCATTTTAGCCATAGCACTATTTCTTACGGGAGTAGGATTGATTACGTTAAAAAGTATTAGTACAGGACATGAAGGGAATTATTTTCAGCAATCATTTTATAAACAGTTGTTTTTTCTGTTGCCGGCTTTGATTGTATTTTTAATTGCATTCTTTATTCCGAGACACACCATCCACCGTTATATCTATGGGTTATATGGTTTTATGATCTTATTGATATTGATACCATTTTTGGGCGAAGAAATTGCCTCTACCTATCGCTGGATCAGGATTGGTTTGCCATTTGGTTTTCAGCCTTCTGAATTTGCCAAGTGGATCGTGGTGATTGCATTGGCACGCTATTTATCTGATCATAACTTGGAAATGAATTATTTTTCAGTGAGTATAGCGCCCATTATTATAGTATTAATTCCGGCAAGTATTGTATTGAACCAACCCGATTTGGGAACAGCTATTATAATACTTGTACCTGTTTTGCCCATGCTCTACTGGATAGGCGCAAGGCCTTTTCATCTTTTTCTTATGGTTGCTCCTCTGGTTAGTATCCTGACAGCTTTTCATTGGTTGTCCTTTTCAATCTGGGCTTCAATTATGGTGTATGTTATTTTCAAAGCAAAGCCAAATTTAGTTTTTAGTATCTCAACATTTTTTGGAAATTTGTTTTTGGGATTACTGTCACCGGTTTTATGGGGACTGCTGAAAGAATACCAGAAAAAACGAATTTTAACATTATTCAATCCGGAAATCGACCCTCTTGGAGCTGCGTATCAAATCATTCAGAGCAAAACAGCCGTAGGAGCTGGCGGTTTGTTTGGCAAAGGATGGGGGCAAGGAACACAGACGCACCTCAAATTTTTACCGGTTCAGGAATCGGATTTTATTATTTCTGTTGTTGGTGAAGAGTTTGGTTTTATAGCTATATTAATTTTAATTACATTATTTTCACTATTCATCCTGCGAACTATGCGGTTGGCATACAATGTTGATGATCGTTTTTCCAGTCTTGTTTTAGTTGGGTTGGGTACTATCTTTACTGCCCATGTTTTTGTGAATTTCGCCATGACCGTCGGTATGATTCCTGTGAAAGGATTGCCACTGCCATTCGTTTCGTATGGAGGGTCTTTTCTACTTTCCAGTTATATCATGGTAGCACTAATTATGAACTTGAGTATTGATCCCAAGGATTATTAAAAAGTGCAATGAACATTTACTGGATCATCGGTAAATTACATGTCTATCCTTCTGCAAAAACGAAGAAGAAATATGATACAACGACTCGGAAGAATTGCCGTCCTTTGCTCAGTTTCATTTATAGCGATTAACCTGTCAGCGCAATCTGAAAAACAACAGATTAAACGTTTGAATGAGAAAGTGAATCAGCTATATATACATATAGGTGAGTTGGAAACAAAGCTGAATATTTTGCTTCCGGAACTTCAGACAACACTCAAGGCTACTGTAGCAGCTAAGGAACAAACAGATTCTGTTTCCATTCTGATCATAAATCGCATTAATACAATTCAAAATAAAATAAGATTATTGGAAGATAAAGCGGCTTATTCTGACAGCACTAATTTTGAGTTATTGGCGCAGCTGGTGATGATTGAAAATAAAATCATTACACTTGCTAACAGTTTTACAGAATTATATAATGTTCGCAATGATCAGACACCAGCATCACCCAGCTCAAAGATTAGTCCCACTGAATATAAAAGACTCTATATTGAAAGTTTAAGCAATTTTCAAAATGGGATATATGGGCAATCCATAAAAGGATTTTCAAAACTCGTCATTAGTGACCCGCAGAATAATCTTGCTGACAATAGCCAATACTGGCTAGCGGAATGTTATTATTCCCAAAAGAATTATAAACGGGCAATTATAGAATTTGAAAAAGTTTTCACCTTTGCTGGAACAGATAAAGATGATGATGCCCAGTTGAAACTGGGCCTGGCCTATCAAAGCATGGGCAACTTGGAAAAAGCACGGGAAGAATTTCAACGATTAGTGGACTATTTCCCGGGTAGTGAATTTTACGATCGTTCCAAAGAAGCGCTGAAACAATTAACCATCCAATAAAGTAAAAAAACCAATTATGAGTAAACTTTTCTACATGACAACGGAAATTATTCCGTTTGCTAATACATCAAGTCTGGCCCCCTTTTCTACAAAAGTACCTTTGCTGTTACAGGAAAAAGGCCACGATATTCGTACCATTATTCCAAAATACGGTTATGTAAGTGAACGTAAATATATTTTAAGAGAGGTAATCCGTCTTCGGGAAATACCCTTTGAATATGATGGTAAGGAAAAAGTACTGTCAGCAAAAAGTGCCTTTATTCCTAAAACTCGTGTTCAGGTTTACTTTCTGGAAGATAAGGAATGGTTCAAACCCCAGACGAATCTTGTTTATAAATCAAAAAATGGCCGAATCTTGGCAAATAATGATGAACGCGTTGCAATTTTCTGTAAAGGTACGTTAGCCACACTACCGCACTTATTCTGGAAACCGGACGTTTTCTTATGTAATGGATGGCAGTCATCTTTTCTACCAGCACTGTATAAAGAAGAATATGCGAGTAAAGATTTTTATGAGAATATTAAAACAGCACTTATGGTACATAGCATGGATGACGAGTATACAAATTTCGGACAGGCTGCTTTTGAAAAAGCAGGACTCAAAATTCCTGCTTCTATGAAAAAAGGAAATGTAAATGCATACGAAGCTGCTGCCGAATCTGTAGATTTGATTATTGCTCTGGAATCACCATCCAATAATATTACTGAAAAATTACTTAAGCTTCCTGCTGTGAAAGCCAAAAAGAAAAAATTAGTTACTGTTAAAGTTCCTGAAGGGGAAATGCTGGATTATCAGCCTGTGGCTGATAAGCTGGATAAAGTCTTTGAGAAACTTAACAGCTGATCTTACGTAAATAATCCACTTAATGAAATCATCAGTTATATTCAGAATCCTTGGGATAGGTCTGGTCTGTGCAATCTATACTGGCTGCATGGAAGAACCATTGCATGCTGACTTGAGTGAAGCGGAATTAGAACTTGAAGTACGAGAGCTATTTGATATTGAAGGTATCACCTACCAGGTTCCACCCACAATAGGTAGCAAAACAAAACTACACTTAGGAACTGATGAAGATTACACATATAAAGTGCTGTTATTTAAAACATCTTTCATTTCCTATGAATCTAGTTTCTGGACATTATCTTCTTTTCTGGATACAACATTAAAAATCGACAGTGCATTTTTCACGGTTGGCATTGCTAAAGATACACTGGAAACACCGGTAACATTTTCATTGTATTATTTTCCCCATAATGCGCTTGATTCGATATTCAATGAATCTGAATCACATTACTTGAATTTCACGGATATTGAAATTGCTGCAGGTGAATTCGTTTCAACCACAACAGAAGAAAGTTATGCAGTGGATACAACAACAACAAAATACAGAGTAAGGTTTGCTGTAGAAGATTTATTTGATTCAACGTTTGTTGACACGTCCTTGAATTATTCTCTCATGTTAACCTTGTATGATACGAATGATTCATTGCATACTTTTTACAGCCGTGAATATGATTACTCCAATGCTCTGTCGCCTAAATTGGAAGTGTATTTCCGTCAATTTACCTATCCTGATTCTGCTGATACTGCACAGATTGATACACTGATTGATACACTTTTCATATCATTTCTTACCACCCAAGATTTAAGTATTGTGGTTCCTCCAGAACTGACACAACAGGATACATCTTATATCACTATTGGTCGTGGCAAAGGATTACGCAGTCTAATTAAAATGGATTTTCTAGATACTCTTCAATTGCCGAAACAAACAAGTTTTGACAAAGCTGAGTTGACATTACATATTGTTCCAGATTCGAATATTTCTTCATTTAGTATTTGGGCTGTAGCACTCAAAGATACTGTTGACTTGTCAAGTTTTGTATCATTAGATAAAGATGATTATAGTGTTCACAGTTCACTATTTTCCAGTGGCTCTGTCCTGAATAATAAAGTTGTATTTAACATAAAGGACTTTCTTCAGAGTCAATACTTTGAAAATGTGGGCAACCTTGGTTTAAAACTTTACGCCAACATAAATAATAATTTGCAAACTGAAGTTCATTTTTATTCTGCAGATCATGATTCATTATATCCGAAGCTATTTATTCAATATGTGGCTCCGTAGACTCATTATCTTTTCCTCGTTTACTGTCTTATATAGTCAGTCAATTCATAATGCCTATGGTCTTGGATTAATTTCCTTTGACCATAATGCTGCCGCGGCTGCAATGTCCAGCCGTGGGATTGTTCCTACTTTCAATCAAAATATTTCTCTGTCAAACCCTGTAACGTGGAATAACTTGAAATATGCTTATTTAACTGGCAATTATAATGGTAATGAATTTACCAGTGATTTAGGAGTGAATGGCTTAACAGGAGTAAGCAGTGCACAATTTACAGTTCCAATAGGTGAAAAATATGCTTGGGGTTTTGGAGTAAAGCCGCTTTTTAATCAGCAGTATATCATTGAAGATAATCCAATAGAATTTTATGTGGATGATGACACACTTTTAACAAAACGTTCAGTTGATGGTTCTGGCGGAATTTCATCTTTGTATACAGCGGTACGATTCCCCATATCAGCTCAAGAAAACATGGCAATAGAACTGGACATAATATTCGGTTCGTTGCGCAAAGATGCCAAATTCAGCATTGATCAACGCTTATATCATTATTTTCAACGACATTTATATTCCGGATCACTTTATAAAGTATTTTTGTCATCAGAGAGATTTAACCATGGAAATTTACCTTTGAACATATATTTTATGTTTGGAGGTGCAATTAACCCTGTAAAAGTAAAACACTATTCATTTCAGCCTTTTGAAGATGTCAACAATAATGGCTATTATGATAGCGCTGATAATCCTGCACCTGCAAGTGTTCCCAGCGCTGAAATCAATATTTATAATGATATATTAAACCCATCTGAATTGGGATTTGGTTTTGATATGGTAATGAGCAGCGATTTGCACTTGATGCTTGAAGCGCACAGTTGGCATGATGTAGGGAAGAAGGATAAATCTTTATTTCCATTATTGTCCCACTATGTAAATCAATCTCAGCAATTGTCTTTGGGTTTAGCAAAATTTTCTCCAGTAGCAGCATTTAAACTTGCTCAAAAAATTCAATATAGAGGTGGCGTTTATTTACGCAATGATTTGCTGGAAGAAGTGCATGAAAGTGTGAATGAAATGGGAATTTCTTTAGGGTTTGGTATTAAATTTGGTGTTGCAAATAATCAAATAGATTTTGCTTATAAATATGGCGTTCGCACTAGCGATTTAATTTCAAATGAAACAATTCAACATTTCACAGTCGGCTTGCAATTAGGTGACCTGTGGTTTGTAAAAAGAAGACCAAAATAAGGTATCAATCGATGAGATCAATTTATTTTTCCAAGTTAATCACTTTAGGTATAACAGCTTTATTTATTTCAATGTGTGTTCCACCCGAAGATGGGCAAGCGGATGAAGATGCAGCTTATGATGCATATCTTGACTCTTTGCGTGAAATCCGATGCCCCAGACTTTTAAGCAGCGCAGCTGAATATTATAAAAATAGGGACTGGCACGCGACGATAAATGTGTATAGAGAAATAGTGGATTTAGGTTGTGACCGTGATGATCCTGAAGAAGTATATCAATATTATGCTATCGCTTTTGAATATTTAGGTTTATACGATAGTTCTGAATTTGTTTTGGTTAAAGGATTGCAACAGCTGTCCAATAATGTACAATTACGCAAACGTCTTGTTTATGCGTATTCGAAACAGGGTAAAACAGATCTACAGATTGCAGAGTTAAATCGTTTAAGTGAATTGATACCGGATGATTTGGAAATTAAAATGGACTTAGCAGAACTGTATGGTGCACAAGGCTTGTATAATGATCAAATTGATTTTCTCGAACAGATTCTGGATAAAGATCCAACCAATGAAAAAGCACAAAGTGAAATTGCTCTTGTCTATGAACAAACAGGTAAAGATCCATTAGATGTTTATCGTGAACGCTTTCGTACCAACAATGATAATGTTTCGTACGGGTTAGATTTAGCCGAACGTTTAATCTCCAAAGATAAACCATTGGAAGCAGTGGAAGTGCTGAAGAAAGTGATTCGAATAGATAATACCAGTAAATTGGCTTATCGAAAAATGGGTCAAGCGTATTTCAGTGCGGATCAATTGGATGAAGCTTCAAATGCCTATGAAGAACTTTTCATACTCAATCCACGAGATATTCATATGGCATTAAAAATATGTGATATAAACATTGCAAATCAAAAATATGCAAAAGCGTTACGCTGGGCTGATAAAGCTATTTCAATTGATAAGAATAATGGAGAATCCTACGGTAGAAAAGGAAATGTGTATTATAAATCATTCCAAGACTGCAGAAGTGCTGCAATCTCTTTGAATGACCGGATTGTTGCAACCTTGGCTCAAAATAACTTTATCAAAGCCGATGAACTAGGTTACCGACGCTTCAATAATTCCAATTCATGGCTTAAAGATAATGAAGTATTATTCTCGAAAGCCCAGTGGTTTATGTTGAATGATGATGTAAAAAATCAAGGCTATGTCACACCCCGGGGTGATTGCTATGATTGGGTAGATGAAAAGCTCAAAAAAGACTCGAAGTGGTAAATAATTTGGAGGGGTATAATTGTGTTTTATCTTAAAGACGCTGATCCCGAATTACATCAAATTTTGATGCGCGAAGTGGGACGTGAATCAGCGACCCTTGAATTGATTGCATCAGAAAATTTTGTTAGTTATCCAGTTCTGGAAATGGCTGGCGGTGTCATGACCAACAAGTATGCCGAAGGCTACCCTGGAAAACGCTATTATGGCGGTTGTGAGCATGTGGATGAGGCCGAAAATTTAGCAAGAGACCGTGCCAAAAAGCTGTTCAATGCTGAATACGTTAATGTTCAACCCCATTCTGGATCCCAGGCAAATATGGCTGCATTGTTCACCTTTATTAAGACCGGTGATACAATCATGGGGTTAGACTTGGCTCATGGCGGACATTTAACTCATGGCAGTCCTGTGAATTTTTCTGGAAAACTCTTCAAAGTTGTTTCTTACCAGGTAAACAGAGAAACAGGGCGAGTTAATTTTGATGAAGTTAGAAAATTGGCTAAAGAGTATAAACCAAAATTGATTATCTGCGGCGGCAGTGCCTATCCAAGACATATAGAATTTGAGGATTTCAAAGCTGTTGCTGATGAGATCGGTGCCTTTCTTATGGCTGATATTGCTCATCCGGCCGGATTGGTAGCAACTGGACTGCATCCTTCACCAATGCCGTATTGTGATGTAGTAACTACAACTACTCATAAGACATTACGTGGGCCACGGGGTGGTATGATTATGATGGGAAAAGATAGGAAAAATCCATTTGGTGTTGTGGCTTCAAAATCCGGTCGTGTAAAAAATATGTCTGAATTGATTGATTCCATGGTCATGCCGGGAATTCAAGGTGGGCCATTAATGCATATCATCGCAGCTAAAGCAGTTGCATTTGGTGAAGCGCTACAGCCTTCTTTTAAAGACTATACCAGCCAAATTGTGCAGAATGCTCAAACCCTTGCAGAAGCATTTTTAAACAAAGATTACCACTTAGTATCTGGCGGAACAGATACCCATGTTATCTTAATAGATTTGACGAATAAAAAGATCACTGGTAAAGCTGCTGAAAAAGCACTTGAAAAAGCCGGAATCACGGTAAACAAAAATATGGTTCCTTTTGATGAGCGCAGTCCATTTATTACGAGCGGAATACGGATCGGTACCCCAGCAATTACAACAAGAGGTATGAAAGAAGATCAAATGCTCATTATTTGTGATTTGATTGATCAAGTCATTAGTGATCCAGAAAATGATGATGTTATCAGTAATGTCATTTCAATTGTAAAAGAACTTTGTGATTCTTTTCCTCTCTACGACGATCTATTAAACTGATCGTTCTCTTATTTTTTCATTAATCTCTCTAAATTCATGCCTATGTTAATGAAGCGCTATTTTCGCATTGTTAGTTTTTGCTTATTGTGTATATGGGGTTCTTCCTGCTCTACAGTTTATTATTTAGAACACCATCCTGGTTTTGCTGACGATATATTTTATCGAAAAGTAATTTCAGCAGAGAAAAAACTAGGAAGCAATGACGATAAACTTTACCTGGAAGCTGCAAAATTGCGAACTCAATACACATATGCATTTATTGTAGAAAAAGCGGACCGTTTGATTGAAGATGATTATGAGACCGGTAAAAGGTTCTACGACAAAGCTTTAGCAAGTTTTGAAGAAGCGATCTCCTATGGAAAAAAAGCAATACAACTCCGTCATCCTGAACTGCAATTCATAACGGATTGGATTATAGAAGATGTTACGTTTACTGAAAAAGATGTGCCGTATTTATATTGGCTGGGCGCTGCCTATGGTGGATCTATTGGTTCAAGCAGAGGTAAGGCAAAATGGGTGATTCAACTCCCAATTGTTGGCTATTTATTGGAAACATCACTGGAAATTGATCCCTCATGGAATTATGGTGCCATACATACTGCAATGATTTCATATACTATGGCACGTACAGACTTAATGGGTAATAATGTTGAAAACGCAACAAAACATTATGAACAAGCCATGCTTTTTTCAAATGGACAAGATGCTGGAGCGAAAGTGTCATTTGCTGAAAATGTTCATGTAGCACTGCAAAATAAAGATGAGTTTGAATTATTATTAAAGGAAGTTCTCTCTATGGATGTAGAAAATAATAAAGAATTAGCTTTAGGGAATATTATTGCCCGTGAGCGAGCACTTTGGTTACTTTCAAGGACAGATGAGCTCTTTTACTAAATGACTACTTTGTACCGCATACTGTTTTGTCTTCTTTTAATGGGTGAAGCCAGTGCTAAAAAAACAATCATAAAAATGGCGACACTGGTTCCTGAAGGTACAGATTGGCATGGTATGCTTGTGGAAATGGGACAGCGCTGGAAAGAAGCAACCAACGGACAAATTGTTTTGCGCATATATCCTGGCGGAGTTGTTGGTGATGAACGGGATATGATTCGAAAAATACGAATCGGACAAATCCACGCAGCAGCAGTTTCCACTGAAGGATTATCTGAAATAAATCCTGAAGTCAATGGTTTTGTGTTGCCCATGGTTTTTGATGATTATGATGATGTGGATTGGCTGCGTCAACGAATGTCAGAGCAATTAGCAGCAGGTATGCGAGAAAATGGTTTCGAAGTTCTCCTGTGGGCCGATGTTGGTTGGGCGAAATGGTTTACAGCTAAACCTATTGTGTATATAGATGATCTTAAAACCATGAAAATCTTTACCTGGGCAGGTGATTATCATTTTCAGGAAATGTGGGAGCAGGCAGGATTTCAAGCTGTACCATTGGCGTCAATTGATGTATTGAGCGGTCTGCAGACTGGTTTGATAGATGCCATAGCCACACCACCACTGTATGCCCTGTCACAACAATGGTTTAGCAGTGTGAATTATATGCTGGATATAAATTGGGGATTATTAACTGCCGGCGTAATTATAGATAAGCGCATCTGGGATAAAATATCATCCGATCATCAATCAAAGATGATGGAAATTGCTCAAGATATCGGATTAATGCACCAGCAAAGTACCCGTCATCAGGATGATGACGCGATTAAAGTAATGCAGGAATATGGACTAAAAATTTATCGACCAACGCCAGAGGAAAAAGCACACTGGAAAAACTACATTAAGTCTTGGTATCCTGAATTGCGTGGAACTTATGTTTCTGAAGAAATCTTTGATAAGGTCATAGAATACATGGCCGAAAAAGATTCATTGGATGCATTGCAGCAAACATTTGAATAATGACTAACCAGAAAAATCATATTACCCAGCGTCTCCAATGGGGCGAGGATATACTTGCATTAGCTGTTTTCTTCCTTTTAGCATTCCTTCCTGCTTTCGAAACATTATCGCGATTTTTTGGTGGTGCAGGTGTACCAGCTTCGCCGGTATTGGTCCAGCACATGACTTTATGGATCGGGTTTGTAGGGGCTGTCCTTGCAACACGTCAAAATAAATTATTAGCACTAACAACAAAACCGTTATTTCAAGCAGATGAGGATTTTCATTTTGGCCGCTGGATAGCAAAGAATATTTCGTTTATTGTTGTCATTTCTTTGATGTGGGGCAGCTGGAATTTGATCCTAATCGAATTTCAATATCCCTTCAACATAGCGCCAAATATTCCGCGCTGGTTTGCGCAAGGAATTATGCCTGTGGGATTCACATTGATGGCAATTCAAATTTTTTACAGCAGTTTTAGTAATCGTATGCTACGCAGTTCCATGCTGATGATGGCATTCATGTGGACGTTTATTGCTTTTTCAGATGCTTTTAATGAAAATAGTATAATCCTCTTTATTGGCTGTGCCGCGATTCTTTTCTCACTTTATTATGGTGCGCCAATCTTTGTGGGTTTGGGAGGAATTGCTGGATTACTATTTTGGAGTGAGTATATACCTGTTGCAGCTATTCCTGCGGAAGCATATCGCATTGTTGTTTCACCTTCATTACCTACCATTCCGTTATTCACTTTGGCAGGATATATTTTAGCTGAAAGCGGTGCTTCACAAAGAATGTTCAAGGTTTTCAGGGTTTTATTTGGCTGGATTCCCGGCGGCACACCGATTGTAATAGTTTTTCTCTGTGGATTTTTCACTGCACTCACTGGCGGTTCTGGAGTAACAATTTTAGCCTTAGGCGGTTTGCTCTATCCTTTATTGAGAAAAGAAGGGTATAACGAATTATTTTCATTAGGATTGATCACTGTCGCTGGTTCTTTGGGTTTATTATTTCCACCCAGTTTACCGGCAATTCTTTTTGGAGTGACAGCTGGAGTATCCGTTAAAAATATTTTTATAGCCGGGTTAATTCCTGGAATAATACTTGTTTTGTCAGTGGCCGGATGGTCAGTTTTCCAGGGAAAAGGAAAAATCCATGTAACAAAATCATTAAATAAGAAAAATATAGGAGCAGCTTTATGGGCAGCCAAATGGGAAATGATGATCCCATTTTTAGTTTTATTGGGCATTTTTGGTGGTTATACAACATTGGTGGAAACAGCAGCCTTAATGGTGTTTTATACGTTTGCGATCGAAGTCTTTGTTTATAAAGATCTAAAAATGAGTGAGTTTCCGCGTATTGTTTTGGATTGTGCAACGTTGATTGGCGGAGTGTTAATTATACTTGGTGTAGCCATGGGACTGACGAGTTATATGGTTGATGCGCAGATACCTAGTCTATTTCTCAATTGGGTTCAAACTACTATATCCTCAAAATTTGTATTTTTGTTGATGCTGAATGTCCTGCTTTTATTAGTGGGCTGTTTGATGGACATTTTCTCAGCCATTATTGTTATTGTTCCACTCATTATGCCCTTAGGGCTTCATTTTGGCATAGATCCAGTTCATTTAGCAGTTATTTTCATAGCGAACCTGGAGTTGGGCTTTGTAACTCCTCCAGTCGGCATTAATCTCTTTTTATCGGCGTATCGCTTTAATAAAGATATGCCGACAATTTATAAGGCAACATTACCCTTTTTTGTTGTACGATTTATTGTGGTTCTCTTGATTACCTATGTACCTGTTATTTCTCTTGGTTTATTGAACTGAAAGTGGGAACAATCACATGTATTATTCATTTCTTGACTATAGACGAATGCACGGGATAGATTTGCCGGCGTTAAAAAGGAGCTAAATCGAAGTAAAATCGTTATTATTATTAAGTGAATAACGTGACGGGCTTGCCCGTCAATAATAGGAGAACATACCAATGAAACGATTGATCATGGTCGCGACCATGGCCTTTTTAACATTTTCACGCCCTTTATACGGCCAAAGTGAGGCTGGGGCCATCTTTTTACTCATTTCTCCTGGCGCCCGTGCCGGCGGAATGGGCGAAGCTCAAGTTGCCGTTGCAAATGATGCTTACGCCAGCTTTTGGAATCCGGCTGGTTTGGCCTTTCTTAAAGGATCAGAAATGGCCCTTATGCATGTTAATTGGCTGCCAAACTTGGCCGATGACATGTATTATGAGTTTTTTGCTTATAGAAAACATTTTCCTTATTTGGGTACACTTGGTGGTCATCTTATATACTTAAACCTTGGTGAGCAGATTCGAATGGGTGAATCTCCCGATGATTATTTAGGTACATTTACCAGTTATATGATGGCTTTCACATTGTCATATAGTTCATTACTAACTCCAAAATCATCTTTGGGAATCAATGCCAAGGTATCTTATCAACATCTTACTGAATTTGGCGCTGGAGGAGAAAAGGGTAAAGGAACGTCCACGGATTTTGGATTTGACATAGGATATTTAAGAAAGGAATTCTTGACTCCTGATCTTACCATTGGGTTAACGGTAACAAATATTGGACCAAGGGTGTCATTTATTGATCCTGCTCAAGCCGACCCACAGCCAACCAATTTTACTCTTGGTTTAAATTATGCTATCGTGAATTCGGAATTTAATAAGCTGAATATCGTTTACGATATTGACAAATTACTCGTTGCTGCTTATCCGGATATGGACTGGGACGGTGATGGATATGTTGGTGGATATGACGAAAATGGCCATCAGTCTGATAAGAATGCTGAATATAATAGTGATGGTCAACAGGAGACAGCCCATTCAGATCCGATCTATATTGGTATTTTTACATCTTGGGTAGACGATTGGCTTATCGGTGGAGACCTAGATATGACCAAAACATCCAGTGATGAATACGATCATATTATTGGTGGTTATGATTGGGAAGACCTCAATGGCAACGGTGAGATCGACACCGATGAGGGTGAAATGATCGCTACTGAAGGCGAGCCGGGAGATGCTGGCTGGGGCGCTTATAACGAATATGGTCAAAAAGAAATAGGCAGTGCCAAAAGACGCACGATTCAAAATGAGCTTGATAAGCTTGTCCATAACTTTGGAATGGAATACTGGTATGGAAAGTATTTTGCTCTGCGTGCGGGATATTATTATGACAAAACTGGAAAAATAATGAATCCTACTTTTGGCGTAGGATTGCGCTTTGCCAACTACGGCTTTGATTTTGGTTATACGTCAGGTGAGCCAAACCATCCACTTGCCAACACCATGCGTTTTTCTATAAATATGGAATTCTAAAATTCCATAATTTCCCTTTCACAATATTTCCAATATGAAAAGCCTATTATCACTATTCATCGTATTGATAATTTGTTATCCTCTATCTGCAGATATAACTGGAGATATTACTGTAAAAGTTATACGAGTTTCCTTTCAGAATGATGACATTGAGGGAACAACTGGAAATGGTGATTTTCTGTATTTAACTGAATTGGATATGTGTACAGAATACACGATCGATCCATTGCCGCACGACAAATCCTATTTTGAATCACAATTAATGGCGGTGAATAATTATTTCAGAGCTGTATCATATGGAAAATTTGGAATCGATCTTGAGAACTCAATGATTTTTCCAGCTAACGAGGAAACGAGTTACCATCTTGAAAACACGATGGATTATTATCATCCCTATGCTGAAGATGATCTGCATGAGCAGAGACTGACTGAATTATTTAAAGAAGCTGTTGAACTGGCATATACAGAAGATGGAATAGGAATTGCAGATGATGATCTGATCGTTATTGTTCATGCGGGAATTGGCCAGGACTTTTCGCTGCCATTTTTAGATCCAACTCCCGAGGATATTCCTTCAACGTATGTTGATGCTGAAATGCTGCAAACATACAATAATGGCCCCATTACCATTGGTAATTCTACAGTGGAACACGGAATTATTTTACCGGAGACGCAAAATCATCTTCTCTATGGCATTGCTGAATCTATGTTTTCCACTTCATCAAATCCTTGCGAATATCAATTTGGTCTAACCGGAACTTTTGCTCTTATGATAGGTTTTGCTGTGGGATTACCACCCTTATGGGATACGGAATCAGGTCAAAGCGGCATTGGTATTTTCGGACTCATGGACCAAGGGTCCAATAACGGCAGGGGATTGATACCATCTCCTCCGGATGCTTGGACAAGAACATATGCTGGATGGGAAGAGCCGACAGTGGTAAAACCTGGTATAAATGTGCAATTAGCTAACCGGTCAGAAGACAATCTTATCAAATTAGATATCAATTCAGATGAATATTTTTTGATCGAGAATCGAACCAATTGGTTCCGTGACAGTGTATCAATCGATTCTTCCAGGTATCTTATGTACGAACAAAGTGACAATGAACAACGCTATCCCCCATTTGTGGAAGTGTTGTTTGACTCGGTGGAAATTGAAAAGCATGATAATGGTGTTGTTATATCAATCCCAAACTATGATCTAGGTTTACCGGCTTCCGGATTATTGATCTGGCATATCGATGAAGATCGAATCAATAATGGTATTACAAACTATACGATTAATGGAAACCGCGAAAAACGGGGTGTAGACCTTGAAGAAGCCGATGGAGCACAGGATATCGGCTATCCCAACATTTTCCTCTTTGCGGACCCCACAGGAGGCTATTTTGGGGATATGTGGTTCCAGGGTAATCCTGAATACGAAGCACTATATCCCGATCAAGAGGGGCAACCCTTGGAATTTGGTCCATTTACTCATCCAAATACAAAAAGCAATGACGGCGCCACGACCTATTTGAGCATCAACAATATTGGACTACCCCAAGATACAATGTCATTTTCTGTAACAAACGCCATGCTGGCGGATGGATTTCCAGATTCATCGCTTCATATTTGGTTAACATATGATTTTGATGGTGATGGTGTAATGGAAATTGTTGGAGGGAAAGATAGTTTATGGGTTGCTGAAGAAGGCAATATTTCAAACAAGCTATATTTTTATTATACCACAAATCAGATCTATGATTTATCTGTTGGAAATTTTAATGGAACCAATCAATTAATTGTTTTTGAAAAAGACAGTTCCACTACTAATATGAATTATTTTGGATGGAATTCAGAGCTGAATGATATGAACTGGGTATTTTATGATAATCTAGATTTCACAAATGCAGTATTTGTCAATGATCATTTAGGAAACCATCAATACAAACAATCATCAGATGATTTCTTTTATTCAGCAAAAGTTGTCAATAATGATGAATCAATAGATAGTGTAGAGATATCTGCTTCTATGGCTGATTTGGATCTGGATGGAAGTGCTGAATATGTTTTTATGGGATGGATGAAAGAAGACAACCAATTAGTCGACATACCAGACTTCTATGGAACATTAGAGGTAAGGCATTTAAGTGGAATCACTGTATCCGGTTTTCCTTTATATCCATATACTCTTACTCAAATAGTATTAATCAAAAATTTATATGGTGATAACCATCCGGAAATAGTAGTTCAAAATGCAGAAGGAGAAATCATCATAATTAATTGGAAGGGCGAGCTTGAATATCGCTTAACTGATTATGGCGAACTCATTTGTTTGAGCAAATACGAAGGTCGCAATGCTATTGTGACAGAATCTGCCATTTGGCTCTTTGATGAAGTGAACGAGAATTATGGCAATGAATGGACATCAACCCACCACAATTTTGGAAATACGCGCACACTGCATTTAAATATTCCCAAGCGTACACCGGATACAGCTTTGATAGATAAAGACAAAACCTACGCCTATCCAAACCCGGTTTATGATGGTAACGTTAAAATACGCATTGCAGTTGAGTCAGCAGAAATAGTGGAAATTATGATATATGATTTTGCCGGTTATTTTGTGGAAAAATTCACTATGGAAAATTTGACACAAGGAGAAATTCATGAGGAAATATGGAATATCGCCGATATTGAATCAGGTGTATACTTCGCAAATATTACGGCTACAAACGGTACAAAAAGTGAATCAGAGATTTTGAAGATTGGTGTTATTAAATAGTTTATGCAGCGCATAAAATTCATATGCTCAATGATCGTGATTACGGCCACACTTTTTGGTCAATTTCGTTACAACCATCCGGAAATTGATTGGCAGACATTTGATACAGATCATTTTCAAATCCACTTTTATGAAGGTACAGAAAGTTCAGCTCGTGAGGGTGCCTACGTTGCAGAACAAATATTTCCTCACATAACGGGACTGTATGATTACGAGCCTCAAACAAAAACCGACATCATTTTTACCGATTTGGATGATATTTCAAATGGTGCTGCTTATTATTATGACAATAAGATTATTATCTGGGCGTCACCTTTAGACTTCGAATTGCGTGGCAGCCACCGTTGGCTTCAAAATGTGATCACCCATGAATTTGCTCATATCGTTTCTTTACAAAAATCCATGAAAGCTGGTATGAAGTTTCCCGGAGCCTATTTTCAATGGATTGATTATGAAGTTGAGAAACGTCCAGATGTGCTTTATGGATTTCCTCAAAAATTGGTGAGTTATCCTTTGCCGGGGACTGCTGTACCGCCCTGGTTAGCTGAAGGGTCCGCGCAATATATGTTTGCGGGAGCAGATTGGGATCATTGGGATTCTCATAGAGATATGATTTTACGTGACCGAACGTTGAATGATAATTTGCTCACATTTACTGAAATGAATACGTTTGGTAAAAAAGGGATCGGCAATGAATCAACATACAACGCTGGTTTTGCATTTTGTAAGTATATTGCTGAAAAATATGGTGCAGAGTCGTTGAAACACATTATGGTAGAGCTTTCAAACCCTTTTCAATTTTCCATCAGTAAAGCGATTGAGCAAGTAACAGGGGTAAGCGGTGTTCAGTTATATGATGACTTCAAAGAATCGATTAAGAATCAATATAATAAATTAACTCAATCCATAAGATTGAATGAGGTTAAAGGTGAAATTTTGGTTAAAAAGGGCACTGCCAATCTTCATCCCAAATGGTCACCGGGTGGAAAGAAGATCGCTTATATTTCAAATAAGGAAAATGATTACTTCGGGCAGACGGATTTATTTTTATACGATTTAGAGAAGCAGGAAAGCAAAAAGTTAGATGGCGGAGCATTGTTCGCACCAGCGTGGCATTCATCCGGCAATTATATTTATTATACCAAAAAGCCAACAATCCCAAATAAGCATGGATCAAAATATTTTGATATTTATGTGTATGACCTGGAAAAGAAGAAAGAAAAACGTATTACCAGGCATCAAAGGGCATATAATCCTGTTTTTATTTCCAGTGATAGTTCACTTGCATTTTTGTCATCACATGATGGGAGTCAGAATATTTACCACTACGATTTGAAAACAACACAAGTCACTCAATTAACCCATTTCGATGATCACTCAATTTTACGCGGATTGAGTTATGATCCTGAAAATCATCGATTGTTATACAATAGAACGCAGCATCATTATCGTGATATTTATTTGTACTCATTGATAGATTCAACGACAGAAATGATATTTGCAAATGAACTCTGGGATGAACGTGATGTTAATTATTCTAATGGTGAATTGATCTATTCTGATGATCGATCCGGTATCTATAATTTGCGTATAGATGATGAACACTATGTCACTAATGTATCCGGCGGCGCATTTATGCCTGATTTAAATGATAACAGTGAAATTGTGTATTCATTATATGAAAATGGACAATATAAAATTGCTCTACTATCCGATCCTAAAATTGTCGAAAATGATATTGTTGGTTACAGTCCGAATTATTTCATGAGAAATTCTGGATATTCTGATCCTATCGTTAAGCATGATGATACAGATTCCAAAACGTATACTGACGATTTTACGACTATGTTTGTTTTACCAAGGCTAATGGTTGATTATGAAACTGTTAAACCCGGTTTTTATTTTTATTCATCAGAAGTGTTAGAAAGATTGAATGTATTTGGCGGCGCAACTGTAAATAAAGTAAAAGATGTTGATTTGTTTTTCATATTCGAATTCAATCGATTTTACCCAACACTTTTTGCGGAAGTCTTTTATTTAACGCGCAACATTCAGCAAACCAATTTTTATTCATCTTATGAGTTGGATGATAATTTAAAATTCCGTTTAACACAGTTCAATGCCGGAATGCGATTTCCTTTATTCGGAATTACACAAATGGAATTGGTTTCTACTTGGCAGGTTTACAGAGCTTTTGTAAAGGAAACAATTCAACAGGAAAATCTCATGGCCGGTGTGGCTTATGATTATTACCGTGGATGGATCAATGGTGTAAAATGGCAATTGAATAACGTTAAAAGACTGGCTGACAGCAATATTAATCCTGCAAAAGGGTATACAGCGAATGTATCAGCAATGTATGAGGAAAACGATTTTATAACCGGTTTGAATCTTTCTGATGCAGGAACATTGGTCGCAGATTTTGCTGATAACAATACTTGGCGCATCAATTTAGATGGATCCTACCATATTTCAATTCCGTATACAAATCGCTGGACGGTATCACTGGGAACACAAATTGGCTGGCTCTCCAATGACAATGTTGATCCTTTTTTCAATTTCTTCGGCGGCGGAATGATCGGTATGAAAGGTTATCCTTTTTACAGTATTGAGGGAACACGTCAACTCATTAATGATATAACTTTTCGAGTTCCGTTATTTACGCAAAAGCATATTCAATTGGGCTGGTTTATTTTACAAAACAGTGTATTGGGCTTTGTTTATCAAACTGGTAATGCCTGGAATGGTGATTTTGATGAAAATAATTTATTACACTCCAGTGGAATTCAATGGCGATTTAATGGCTTTTCCTTTTATAATTTCCCGACCGCCATAGAGCTTGAAATGCACCGTGGACTCGACAAATTTGAAAAAACGATCAATGAGGAAACGTTTGCATACGGAGACGAAGACAGATATTATTTCAAACTCTTATTTGGATTTTAATATGATCAAAATTTTAGGAATAACACTAATATTTACTCACTTGGCAGCGGGCGATCTATTTTTGTATGATGATCGTTTTCAGCCGGCACTTGGTTTAGACTATAACTCTGCAACGAAGTTCATAAAAAATGATACCACTGAATCTTCAGCAATAGATACAGTCGCTTTTGTGAATTATCCTGCAAAGCCCATGCTGTATTCACTGATGCTTCCCGGCTTGGGGCAGTATAACAATGGTGATCCGCTTTGGAAATCGGCGATATTTGTCGGTATCGAGGTTGTGTCAATTCTGGGTTGGATTGAATGGAACAAACAAGCAGAAGATATTCGCAAACAATATGAAATATTTGGTGATAATCACTGGTCATTAAGAAGTTGGGTAGAAAATACACTCTTAAATCCCATTGCAGGTCTGATTCCATACGATGATTTCAAACTTGATGGAACTCACAAATTTGTATTGCATTTATCAGGTTCATTGGCCGAAGAATTTGGTAAATACATTTCTTCAGATTCATTAACTGCTCATCCGGAATGGATATATAATGATAATGTTACTGTTTTACAGGATCAGCATTTTTATGAGAATATTGGAAAATATGATCAGTTTGTCGGCGGTTGGGATGATATTCTAGAATATTATATTGAAGAAAAAACTGTTGAAGATACGATTGAGATAATTTTGATGACGCCCAATAAGGCAGATTATAATAATCAACGCAGTCGCAGTAATGATCTGTTAAGAATGGCAAATTATGCTGTTAGTGCTATCATGTTTAATCATGTGATCAGCGGAATGGAAGCAGTATTCACAAATCAGCGAAATGCTCGAGCCAAAGCAAAACAATCTAATACTGACGTAGGATTATATTATGATCCACGCAATAAATACGGTATTGGCGGTATAACCGTTTCTTACCAATGGTAAATATATGAAAAAACGTTATTTTATTATTCTTTTTACATCTTTAATCATTACATCGTGCTCATCAACGAAACCGGAAGAAGTAGATCTGCAGAAACAATTTGACCGTGCCACGAATTATCTCGAAAAGAAACGCTATATGCGGGCACAGGAAGAATTCAATAGTGTGGCCATTCGGGGATTGCATACTGATTTAGGAGATGATGCACAATTCTTTTTAGGTGAGTCATATTTTTTAAATAAAGAATATATTTTAGCTATCGCTGAATATGATCGTTTGATCCGGCGCATGGGGTTTAGTGAATATGTTCAAAAAGCACGCTGGCGTATATGTCAATGTTATGTAGAGCAATCTCCTAAATATTATCATGAGCAATCTTCCACAGAACGAGCATTGAGTAAATTACAGGAATTTCTGGATGATTATCCAAATACAGAATTTCATGAAGAAGCTTTAACAACGATTACAAACATGCGCAATAAGCTCGCTACAAAATTATACGAATCGGGTCGTTTATATGTTAAAATGGAAGAGTATGCATCAGCTATCATAACTTATGAAGATCTGCTTGCAAATTATTATGATACTGAATTAGTAGATGATGCGCATTTACAAATCGTTAAATGTCATGCCTTAGCTGGTGAGATAGAAAAAGCTGTTGATTATCTGGCAAATAACAGGAAGCAGTTTTCAAATGATGACCAGTTAGCAGAAGCAGAAAAATTTATAAAACAAAATGATAAGAATTAATTAGTCATGAAAAAAGTTTGTCTCTTCGGCGGTACATTTGACCCTCCACATATTGGCCACTTGCTGGTTGCCCAAACTGTAGCAGAAGTAGAAGATTTTGAAAAAATCATTTTTGTTTTGGCAAACCAACCTCCATTTAAAGATAATATTTCAAAAGTTGAACGTCGGCTTTCCATGTTGAAAATGGCTGTTTCCGGTAATCCAAATTTTGATATTTCAGAAATAGATTTGGAGAGAGGCGGAATTTCATTTACTATTGATACAATTAAAGATTACAAGAAAACTGAAAATCTGGGGGAAAATAAGATATATTATTTAATCGGCAGTGATTCGCTTATGAGTTTTCACAAATGGGAACATGCCGAAGAAATTTTGAAGGAATGTCAGGTCTTGGTTGCCATTAGACCGGGATTCAGGCCAAGTTCCATTCCCAGATGGGTGTTAAAACAGATTCAGTTTGCAAATATACCCCGTTTTGAAATTTCGTCTACAACTATTCGCAAACGCTGGGGAGAAGATAAAACAATTCGCTATATGGTTACTCAGCCTGTTTGGGAATTTATCAACGCCCATAATCTCTATTCAGAATGACCTTAAGTTTTACATTATTAATATTAGGTGGTTTGCTCCTTTATTATGGAGCAGAAAAGATTGTCCACGGTGGGAGTCATTTAGCAGCTCGATTGGGCTTGTCTCCACTTGTAATTGGATTAACAATTATTGCCTTTGGAACATCACTTCCAGAAATGGTAGTGAGTCTAGCAGCAGCAGCTAAAGATCATTCGTCTATTGCAATTGGTAATGTTATAGGTTCAAATATAGCTAATGTAGGTTTGGTCATGGGCTTGAGTGCGTTCATATTTCCATTGACCATTACGTATTTAAACATTCGCAAGGATCTAATCATTTATATGATCGCTGCTTTGGTTTTTACTTACTTTTGTTTTGATGGAATGATTAACCGCTGGGAAGGAGCAATCTTATTTGGAGGCATCATAGGATATTCTTGGTATTCTATCTCTAATCCTCGTCATCGTGTAGAAAAAGATATCGATGGTAAAGATTCAATATCAAAATGCTTTTTTTATCTTCTGTTTGGATCCATTTTCCTCTATTTTGGTTCAAAGCTTTTTGTTGAAGGTGCAGTCTCTCTGGCTGAATTACTTGGCGTTAGTGATATCGTTATAGGCATGTCAGTCGTTGCTCTGGGAACATCATTACCGGAATTGGCTACATCAATTGTCGCTGCTTTTCATAAAGAACATGGTATATCAGTTGGTAATATTATCGGATCAAATTTATTCAATATTTTATCTGTCATTGGCTTGGTCAGTTTTTTATATCCATTTCATGTTCCCCTAGAAATCATGCAATTGGAAATACCATTTATGATAGCCTTTGGAGTTGTTCTTTTTCCGATCGCTTTAATGAAGCAGCCTATTTCCAAAATAACATCCGGTATATTGCTTATAGGCTACATAGTGTTTATTATTTTATTATTTAATTAAGTAAAGACCAGCGTTGTTACCACATAAAATTCGTTTATAGATTGACGTAATGATTCAACTTGAAAATGTATCTTATACATATCGCAAGGGCTTTGGTCTGGCGAATATTGATTTCACAATAGATGAAGGTGAATTTGTATTTCTAATCGGCCCCACTGGTTCTGGGAAAAGTACACTATTAAATTTACTGTATATGGAAATTTTTCCAGAAAGTGGTAGGGTTACCATTGGAAAATTTGACTCTGATTCAATCAAAAAAAGAAAAATACCAGTTTTACGTAGAACAATCGGAATAATCTCTCAGAATTATTATTTACTGGATGATCGCAATCTTTTTGAAAATGTAGCATTACCTTTACATGTAATTGGGCACAGTCAAAAAGATATTGCTGATATAGTCGAAGAAGTTTTGGAAGAAGTTGGACTTACAGGACTGGAAGACCATTATCCTGAAGAATTATCTGGAGGAGAACAGCAGCGTGCATGTTTAGCTCGAGCGATAATTAAGGATCCTGAAATTATCCTGGCAGATGAACCAACGGGTAATCTTGATCCAGTGACGTCATTTGATCTTATCAAATTACTTGAAGAAATAAATAGCGAGGGTACCACTGTATTGATGGCTTCCCATAATTATAGCTTGATTAAAAGCCGTAATCATCGAATTGTTGAAATTCATGATGGGAGGTTGCGTAGTCAATAATGGATAAGTTTCTTTTTTTACTTGGTGAAGGTTTAAAAAATTTATGGCGGCATAAATTGACTGTGTTTACTGCTGTCTTCTCTGTTTTTCTGTCTCTTTCTACAATTGGTGTTTTATTCATCGCGGAACAGAATACACATAAACTTATTGAGTACATGCGGACAAAATATAAAATTGAAGTATTTTTTAAAGGTACAGTCACCAATGAACAAGCTATTCAGTATGTTCAAAAAATAAGGATGATTCCAGGTGTATACACCACAACACTGATTACAAAAGAAGAGGCTCTCAAAGTTTATAAATCACAGTTTGGTGATGATTTAACAGAATTCCTCGATTATAATCCTCTACCTGTCAGTTGTGTTGTTAACGTAAAACGAAAATATGATGGTTATTTAATAATTACTCCAATCATTGAGCGTATTAAGGAAATTGAGGGGGTTGATACGGTTAATCATCAAGGACACCTCATTAGCAGAATTGAGAGCTTTTATGAGCGCGGCTTGTTAGGATTGTCGGGGATCGCATTTGCAATCATACTTGTTACAGTTATGATTATAGCCAATACTATCAAACTGACGATTTATTCGAATAAAGACTTGATCAAAGCATTAAAAATGCTTGGCGCCACAAATACATTTATCCGTATACCCTTTATACTCGAAGGAGTCTTGCAAGCAATTCTAGGTGCTATTTTAGCTTCAGCATTACTTTATGGAGCAGTGTATGGGGCAAACGAAATTTTAAGCCAGTTGACTACTTTTACCATTAATGTACAATGGATGTTTTTAGGCTGGTTATTCCTGATTGCTGTGGTGATAAGTCTCTTTGGCAGCAGCCGGGCGATATCCAAGTTTATAAAGTAATTTCTCCTCGGAATAGCAACTTGTTTCCCAAATTGGAAACTATCTAAATTCACTACTTATTATGAATATAAAAAAGACAGAAATCACCCATCGAGAGCAGCAAGTTCTAAAAGCAGTTGTGGAAGATTACATTTTGAATCATGTGCCAATCGGTTCAAATGTACTCAAGCAAAAACATGCTTTTGACTGCAGTTCCGCCACATTGAGAAATGCCATGGCGAGCCTGGAAAAAAAGAATTTAATGATGCATACATATACATCATCAGGTCGTGTACCCACTGATGTGGGTTATCGCTATTATGTCGATCATTTGATGCAGCAGACTGACACTTTATTGGAAAACTATAATACGATTGAGAAGAAACTGAATATATCATCAAACAGTGTTGATGATATATTGCAGACAACTGCTGCAATGCTGTCCAACATCAGTCATTTGTTTGGTGTTGCAATGATTCTGCATTATGATCGCAGCATATTGAATGAAATTGAATTGCTGCCTTTATCATCTGATCGCGTAATGGTTGTATTGGGAATGAAGTCCGGATTAGTACGATCTATTGTGCTCAATATGAATGTGGCCATTAGTGAAAATGATATTCTTAATGTCACCACGCTATTAAAAGAAAAATTATTGGGACTGACCCTGAAAGAAATACAAAATACGATTACCGAACGCATGCAGGATTCACCCCTGGCTGATCATGAAATAATTCAAATCCTTTTACACAGCCCGGAAGAACACTTTATGATTCCTGACAGTGAGTTAGTCTTTACTTCTTCAAATAGAGAATTATTGGATCAACCTGAATATCAGCATGTGGAAAACCTGCAAAAAACATTGTTAGCGATCGATAATGAAAACGTAACACAATATTTCAAAACATATTTGAATAAACAGAATAATTATATGCTCATCGGTAGTGAGAATATGGAAACTATCTATAATGACTGCACCATTGTGACACATGTTTTCGGTGGATCATCATTTCAAGGTCAGATCGGCATTTTAGGTCCTACACGTATTCCCTATGCCAATGTCATAAGAATATTGAACAATTTTACGGAGATCATGAATCGTGTCTGTTAAAACGGAAAAAGAAAAGAAAACAAAGAAAACAAAACTCAAGAAAAATAAAGCTAGCAGGGAACAGCAGCTTGAAAAAAATATTGAAGAATTAACCCTGCAATTAAGTGAAGTGGAAGATAAGCATGTCCGTTTAAAAGCTGAATTTGATAATTTTCGCAAGCGAAAGGAAAAGGAAATCATTAACCTTTTTCGCTATGAAGGAGAGGACGTCATCAAAAATATGCTTTCCATTGCTGACGATCTTGATCGTATGAAAGATGCAGTGGATCATCCGGAACACAAGGATAGTTCTGATTCGATTAAAAAGGGAATGGATTTAATCTTGCAAAAGATCCATAAACTATTTGAAGAGCGCGGTATCGAATCGTTCTGCGAAGTGGGAGATATTCATGATTCTGAATTACATGATGCCTTAATGGTCAGAGAAGAAGAGGGGAAAAAGGAAAATGAAATTCTGGAGGTGTTTGAGAAAGGATATAAGTATAAAGACCGCATTATTCGCCACGCCAAGGTTGTTGTAAAAAAAGCATGAGAGATTTATATAGTGTCTTGGGAGTCAGTAATAACGCTTCCAGTGACGAAATCAAAAAAGCCTACCGCAAAGTCGCTTTAAAAAATCATCCGGATAAAAATCCTGGGGATAATGAAGCAGAATCAAAATTCAAGGAAGCTGCAGAAGCGTATAGTGTATTAAGTGACAATCGAAAACGTCAGCAATATGATCAATTCGGCCATGCAGGTGTTGGGATGGGTGATCAAACTCAAGGGTTTAGCAGCGGTGGATTTCATCATATGTCCATGGATGATATTTTCAGTCAATTTGGTGATGTTTTCGGCAGTGATATATTTGGAAGTATTTTTGGTGGTCGCAGGGTAGGACAAACCATTCGACGCGGTAAAGATCTACGCGTAACAATAGGACTCACATACAGTGAAATTGTTACAGGTGTTGAAAAAACAATAAAAATCAAACGCCTTGAACACTGTATAACCTGCCAGGGTAGCGGTGCAGCTCCGGGCGTAAGCCCAACTACATGTCAACAATGCGGCGGCGCCGGTCGAGTACGACAAATGTCTCAATCTTTTATTTTTCAATCGGTAGTTGAAAGGGAATGTCCTATTTGTAAAGGGACAGGAAAAGTCATTACTAAACCGTGTAAGAGTTGCAGTAATGGACTAGTCAGGAAGAGTGTTTCAGTAAAGGTCAAAGTTCCTGCTGGTGTAGAATCAGGTAATTATATGCGTTTGGATGGGCAGGGTAATAAAGGTGAGACCGGGCAGCCTGCCGGGGATCTTGTTGTATTTTTTGAAGAAGAAAACCATCCGCATTTCGTACGTGATGGTGAAAATGTATTTTTGGAAGCAGTTATTTCATTTAGTATGTCTGCTTTGGGCACATCGATAGAAGTACCTACGATTGATGGTGGAAAAGTCAGCTTGAAAATTCCACCAGGAATTCAGTCCGGACAAATCTTGCGAATGCGTAAAAAGGGATTTCCTGTAATGCGTGGATCATCACGGGGAGATCAATTGGTGCGTGTCCATGTGGAAACACCATCAGGATTAAATAAAAAACAAAAATCTATTTTTGAAGAATTGGAATCAAAAGAGAATAAAGTAAAGCAACCCTATCGGAAAATTAAACTGTAATGACTGTTCTTACTCAAAAGGAGCGTTTTGTTTTCCAATTCTTTATTATATCAGTAGCTGTTGGACTGGGTGTGGGGACAATTAGAAAAACGTATTTTAAACCGGATTTTTCTGAACAAATAGAAAATGAAATTGCTGAATTCAAATCATTGAGCATTGATATTGATGAATCAAAGTTGAATTACACTCAAGAAAATTTATCAAAATCGGATGACATTAAACCCAAGATTTCCGTAAAATCGCTGGATGTAAATACAGCCTCAAAAAACGATTTGATGACATTACCTAAAATCGGTCCTGTAACGGCTGAAAAAATTATACAATATCGAGATGATTTTGGCCCATTTAAATCAATTGAAGACCTGTTGAAAATTAAAGGAATTGGGCAAAAAACTCTGGATCAACTGAAACCATTCATACAAATAAAATAATATGATAAAAAAATTAAGTAACCGACAATTTCGCTCTGATTTATTGGAACTGTTTATTATCCTTTCATTTATATTTATGATCTTTACTATATACGTTCCCAAAGCCATTTGGGAGGAAGAAGCTCATGCAGAAGAGCAAAGTCGGTTTTATATTCAGAATGTTTTTGATGTGGAATCATTTTACAACACGTTGACTGATTCCTTTAATGTTGATGGTCTTTGGGCCATTAATCTTATAAATGCTGTCCGGGATTCAATAATGGCTGACTCAACCTATCTTGATGAAAGAGTGTTGTCTTTAAATGGCAAAGATGTTGCTGTAAACATACCCAAAGGATTTGACGTCGATTTTGACACAACATTCGGTTTTTTTAAAATCCGTCGTGATACCATAACGGATACAACCCATACTATTGTGATATATTTAGAAGATTTAGCCAGGAATGATACCATATTTGTCCAGCATAAAAAGTTAGCTGAATACGAAGCGAATCCTAATTTTGTAGAAAAAATCGCCACAGAATCAAAAGAACGTTCTGAGCTGACCAATTATTATGATTCATACCAGCCCGATGTGTCCATGCTTTACTGCCCATTAACACAGGAACGCTACAAGATCACCATCGCTGATAATAAAAGCAGTGTTCGAGTCGCCAGTCCCATTACTGAACTTTATAAGGAAAGCCGTTATTTAATATTTTCATTTAAAGCATATAACCACGGATATATTAATGACGGTTTACGCAGTTGGGACTAGGTTCTCACTGTGATTTATCTCTCATTTAACGAATCATCGCTCCTGTGTTCAGTATGGTCACAGGGCGATGATAAATCCATTCTAACTCAAATATCTCAAATTCCTCTTACGGGTGATTTGGATGATGCCCGCGGTAATGACAAAGTTTTCAATGCAATTTTAGAACAAGCATTTAAAACCCTATCCAGTGAAGTTCAACTGGATGGCCATGAAGCGTTTGTAACCATTCCAGATTACTGGGTCCATCATGATTTTACCGAAGTGGACGCAGGTATGGGTGCAGCCGATACATGGGATTATATCCTTTGGCAAAAAGATCAGCGGCTTGGAGAAAAAGGTGTCGATTATCTAACTTTTGCTGAAAACATTCAGGATAATATTAAACATGTTATCCACGTCCCCACGCTGCTTATTTCTGATATAAAACTTTCAATCAGTGAATATGGCGCTGAACCCATTTGGCTCGGTACTGAAGCAATGGTATTTACTGGACCTACAAATCGAACCTTTGGTGTCATCAGTGATGCTGGTAAAGGATATGATCTTTTTGTTATTAAAAGAAATAAACTATATGCGGGAAGTGTACGATTTATCAAAGGGGAGTGGAAAGTTTCTAAATCATTTGGGTTTAAATCTGATATTGAAGAATTATTAAAAATTCATAAAAATGCTCCACGGAAAAATTTAAACCCTGTTTACAGTTTAGATAAGTTATCAGAAAAGAAGCAAGAACATTGGTCAGAAAACAAATTGCAGCATATTAAACCATTTGCTAAAGTAAGTGCAGAGACTACAGAAGGGCTGGATGAAATGCCGTACCATTTATTGGCTATCCAAAGCATGATGGCTGACGACAGATTCAGCAGATCAAAATTTAATCTTTTTTCTACTGCAGGATTAATAGAAAAAATTGATGAGCCGCAAATTCAAGAGGACATGGCTAAAAAAGAAGACACTGTTAAACCAGAGAAAAAGCAAACCAAACCAGCGGAAAAGGTTCAAGAAAGCAAACCAAATAATCTTCAAAATGTTGTTATCTTTATAACTATCCTTATTTTCATCTTATCAATTATGATGTCAATATATGTAAAAAATCCTGACTTTATACCCATCGATGATATTATTAAAAAATTCAAAAAAGAAGAGATGCCGCAACCAACTGTAAAAATAGAAAATATTATTGACTCTACTTATCCAAGTCAGTTAGTTGAAATAATGGGTTTTTCAAATTCGATGATTTCTGGAATAGATTTTATTTATAATAATTTTGAGCACAGGAATGTCAGTTTTTTATCTGTAGGTGGTAGAGATATGCAGTTAGAGATAATGAATGGTGAAGAAGTAGAACCAGAGCTAACAGATCTTGGAGCAATGATCAATTATTCTGTGCAGGGAATAGATTGTTGTGGAGGATTTAAGCACTTTTATGATTTTAAACTACCATTGAAGAAAGTCACAGAAACCGGAATTACCGGTAGCGTTAATTCGTTCCAGGCTGCAATAGCCACTCATGATGTATTGGCAAAAAAGCTGCAGAGCATTGATAAAGGATCATTAATTCAAACACCCTTTATACTCAAAATTACAGGAGAACAAAACAGGATAAATTTTTTTAAGACATTACAGAGTCTTGAAGAAAACATATTATTAAGAAAATCCATTATCAAAACTGATCCAGAAACAGGTGCAACACAGTCTGTATTTTACATTTCTATATTTGAGCGCAAAGGAGCTTAATGCGCATCCTGGCCGGCCGTTTTAAGGGCCGTTCAATAAAGACGATTTCGTCGACATCATACCGACCGACCCAATCCCGCATTCGCAAGAGTCTGTTTGACATATTGGGGCCGTTGAATGGGTTATCATTTCTTGATCTATATTCCGGCAGCGGAATCATTGGTTTTGAAGCAGCCAGTAGAGGTTCAGATAATGTTACGTTTGTGGAAAATGATTATACCACAATTAAGCTTTTACATGAAAATGTACACAATTTTGAGAAGAATATTTTTTCTATCAATAAGAAATATTCGTTGAATTTTTTAAAAACATGTAGAGAACATGACATCATTTTTGCAGATCCGCCATATACGTGCAAAGAGTTGCCGGAACTGGTTAAATTAGGTTGTGATCGCATTACACCTTCAGGTACCTTTATTCTAGAAACAAGAACTGGTATTGAATTACCTGAAAGCGCAGATGTAAGGATTTATGGTGACACACAGCTAAATTTCTGGATGAAATGAAAAAAATTATTTACCCCGGCACTTTTGATCCCATAACCAACGGCCATTTGGATATTGCTGAACGTGCGTCGAAATTATTTGATGAACTGATATTTGTCGTTGCCAATAACCCGGATAAACAACAGTTATTTTCTGTAGCAGAACGGATGGAAATGATTAGCAAATCCACTGGCCATTTGTCTAATATAAGAGTTGAATCCACTAAAATTTTGACAGTTGATTTTGCAAAGGAAAATTCAGCACTGGCTATTATTAGAGGATTAAGACATGTCAGTGATTTTGAATATGAGTTTCAAATGGCCATGATGAATTATAATATGGCACCGGAGATCACAACTATTTTTATGATGCCCAGTGAAAAATATGTCCACTTGAATTCATCTATATTAAAGGATATTGCAAAATTGGAAGGTGATGTATCCGAATATGTCCCGGTGTACGTTTTGGAGCAATTACAATCAAAATTGAATAGCTGAAATATTGTAAATTTTCTAGCTGATTCAGACTATTTTAATCTAATCTAAATAATAATTAATGCCTACATACGACTACATTTGTAATAAGTGCGGACATACGTTTGAACTCTTTCAATCTATGTCTGAAACACCGCGCAAAACATGCCCCGTATGTAAGCGTGTAGTGCGGCGTTTAGTGAGTGGCGGATCTGGTTTAATATTCAAAGGATCGGGTTTTTATTTAACCGACTATAAGAATGATAAAAAGCCGCCAAAGGACAAAAAAGAAACAAAGAAAAAAGAACCATCAAAAACTGTTAAGAAAGCAAAAGATTGACTACTGAAAACTATCATTACACACATCCGGCTGACGGTAAAAAGATCACTCTAAAAAACGATCAACTTGTCATTCCTGACAATCCGATCATTCCATTTATTGAAGGAGATGGAATCGGTCCTGATATATGGCATGCTGCTGAACAGGTAATTACTGCCGCAGTCAAAAAAGCATACAACGGTAAACGTAAAATTCACTGGATGGAAATTTTTGCCGGAGAAAAATCATATAACTTATTTGGTAAATGGCTACCGGATGAAACACCGCATGCTATTCAAGAATATTTCATCTCTATTAAAGGACCATTAACCACTCCGGTTGGCGGTGGAATGCGCAGCTTAAATGTTTCATTACGTCAAATATTGGACCTATTTGCATGTGTACGTCCTGTAAAGCATTTTGCAGGTGTTCCCAGTCCAGTTTTAAAGCCAGGCAAACTCAACGTGGTCATATTTAGAGAAAACACTGAAGACGTTTATGCTGGTATTGAATGGGAAAGTGATTCTGAAGAAGCAAACCAAATGATTGAATTTATACGCGATAAATTTGGAAAAAATATCAGGGAACACTCCGGAATTGGCATCAAGCCCATCAGTCCCTTTGGTTCAAAGCGCTTAATCAAAAAAGCCATTGAATATGCGATTCAGCATAACAAAAAAAGCGTTACCTTGGTCCACAAGGGCAATATAATGAAATATACTGAAGGCGCTTTTTGTGAGTGGGGCTACCAGCTGGCTAAAGAAGAATTTTCTGAACAAGTCATTTCTGAAGAAATATTTTGGGATGAGTCTGTCGGCATGGCCCGTGAAATGG
>Ga0208830_1000148_pt1 | contig 38890 bp, 35 predicted proteins | sample DeeseametaMP2634_FD_184169 | JGI IMG/M metagenome (GOLD analysis project Ga0208830, IMG submission 184169) | Marine microbial communities from the Deep Atlantic Ocean - MP2634 (SPAdes) | ecosystem: Environmental > Aquatic > Marine > Oceanic | place: Northeast of Antigua and Barbuda, North... | reverse complement strand
ACAAAGTGGAACTCGCTTTATATTTACGGTTAATTCAAAGTCAAATATTTAAACAAATCTTAGTTATAATTATCATATTTTTTTCTTTTCCAACCGTATAAAACATTACACCAGATTTCAATATTTTGATAGATATAAGTAAAATAACTAGTTTTTGAGTGTTTTTTATCTGGAACTTTTATTTAGAACTAGTGGTAAAAAACTTGTATACCCTCACATAATAATACGCAGGAGAGAGAATATGAAAAACATTCTAATTATCAGTTGTTCTATAATGCTGTTATGTAGTTGTGCTGGCAGTAAACCTGAGGATAGTGACAAGCTAACCCTGGGTTCAGTTCAAACCAAAATATTCAAGGGCCAAAGTCAATCAGCAGTAATAGAGGCACTGGGCTCGCCCAATATTGTTACTTACGATGCGCAGGGCAAAGAAGTATGGACTTACGATCGTATTTCCAATGAAAAGGAGGCCCAATCATCAGGATTTTGGGTTTTTTTATTTGGCCAAAGTAGTTCGGCCAGTAGCTCTTCTTCAAAATCGCTCACTGTTATAATTACCTTTGACAATAACAAAAATGTTCTGGATTATACCTATCAAAGTTTGAAGTACTAGATGTTTCACCGTTTATTATATCCTGCGACAGTGCAAGGCACTGTACTGCATTTCGCATTAGTAGCCTATTTAAGTATTTCAATCATCGGCTGTACTGCAACACAACCAACCGTAAAGCCCCCCACCGCTATAGCGCGGGCTATGGAAACCCGTACCTTCCAAAAGGACATGAAAACAATTTTAAAAGCAGCTATCAATGCTTTGCAGGATATGGATTATACCATAAATGTTTTGAATTCAGATGTCGGTCTCATTACTGCCAGCCGGACAACTGAACAACAAAAATCAGAACTAGCGAGCGATGAAGAAGAAAAAGGGCTCAGTAACTTTGAAAAAGCATGTATTGCTGTTGGTGTTGTTTTCATTGTTGCAATGATTTATTCAATAATTTTTGATGACGATGGAGCTACTCGTGGTGGTGGGAGAAGTGGTGGTGGTAATAGTAGAGATGGTCCAACGGGTCCACGGATTTACCGCTATAAAGTGACCGTTAATTTAAATGATATGGATACAGAAAATATTAACATCCGAGTCAGTGCCAGTGGTGAAATTGAACAAGATGGTAAAATTCTCAGTACCGGTGGTGTCCATGAGCCTGAATTCTTTCAACAATTCTTTGCCAATATAAATAAAGCCCTTTTTCTTGAAAATCAAGGACAATAGTTTATTGTTCTCTTATTATAGTTAAGAAAATAATTTTTTTATTCAACTAAATTAATCTTTAAGTAGATCTCTTACTTTTTCCAAGCTCCCATCAATCTTATCATTAGGGGTGAGTCCCAAAATTTCTGCTATCAGCGGATAAATGTGGATATTTTCCAGCGTTGGTCTTGAATACCCATCTTTGAACGCCGGACCGTCAGCCAAAAAAATGGCATGCATGCTGCGCAATTCATTATCATAGCCGTGAGTACCACCGTGGAGGAATTTCAAATTAAACTTATCCGCCCCAAAATATTTTTTATCTAATATAAACCAGCCTTCATCTGCCACGAGGAGTACATCTTTGATACGGTAATGATTTTTAAAATGATATCGATCAGGAATTTCCTCTTTTTTATATACACTCATATGGGGCACACTTTTTAATTTTTTTACAATGGTGTTTAATTTCTGATTATCCTCCCCATACAACATTGAAAACGGACCGGAACCTTCTTGTTTAATTCCCGATAGTTTGACATAATCAGATAGATCAATCGTCCGCTCGGGGCTGATGGCTGCCATGCCATGATCCGCAACCACAATAATGTTCAGATGTGGATATATATCCAACGATTCCATTGAAGAAATAATCATTCCCATTATAGTATCCATGGAATCAACCATGGCTTCTGTTTCCGCTGATTTAGGGCCATAGCGATGACCTGCATCATCCGGTTCATGAAAATACAACATTATCAAGTGTGGGCGTTTTTCCTCTGGAAGGGTGAACCATTTTGCCACTGAATCAACCCTCGCCAGAAATGGAAAATCGTGATCGTATTTCTTCCAGATACTGGACCACACGCCGCCAACAGGTGCTTCGGACCCCGCCCAGAAATAAGATGCTGTTTTTACACCCTGTTTTTCTGCTGTAACCCAAATGGGCTCTCCGCCATAAAACCGGGCATCTTCTACTTTCGAACGATCGGAAAGAGTGAAATACTCGCCCAGTTTTTTATCGTAGAAATGATTTCCAATTAAACCATGATTTTCAATAAACATTCCGGTGGCAAGACTATAGTGGTTTGGAAATGTCTTGGATACAAAAACTGGTTTCATGCCATCTGCTTTTACTCCATGCTCTGCTAAACGGTCAAAGTTTGGCGTATTGTACCAGTCCAGATAATCAGCCCGAAAGCCATCAAAGGAAATGAGCAATACATAGGGTTTTTCCTTCGCTTCGAGAGTGAATACAAATAAAAATGAAAATAAGAGTAATCTGCGCAGGTAGTTCATATAATGGTTAAAATCCGGCGCAGAAATTGAACTGAATCTTTAACGATGCACAAGACCTTTATGGAAAATTTGCGCAAGGATATGGTTGAAAATCAGTTGCGTCAGCGGGGTATTACAGATAATCGTGTCCTAGATGTCATGGGTACAATTCCCCGCCACCTCTTTGTTAATGAAGACCTGCAGAATGAAGCGTACATGGACGGCCCCCTGCCCATTGGCTTTGGTCAAACCATCAGCCAGCCCTATATAGTAGCTTATATGACAGAGATTTTAAAATTAGAACAACAGCATTCTGTTTTAGAAGTGGGTACCGGCTGCGGTTATCAAGCAGCTGTTTTATCTTCTTTAGCCCAAAAAGTTATCTCTCTGGAACGGATTAAAGAATTGGCTGTATCCTCACGTAAGCAGCTTCAAGAGCTGGGGTTTGCTAATGTGGATGTCATCAATGCCAACGGCTGGAATGGTTATCAAAAAGGAGCTCCCTATGACAGAATTATAGTCACCGCGGGTGCCAAAAAAGTTCCGGAAGCCCTAATAGACCAATTGGCCAACAGTGGTATAATGGTTATTCCTGTAGGTAAAATTATGTTCAGCCAAACACTGCGCATCATAAGTAAAGACAATAATGGAAACGTTATTAAGAAAAAATCATTACCCGTCAGGTTTGTACGTTTGGTAAATAAATGAAAAAGACCGCGTTAATATTATCACTACTAATTATCCTCCGGGCTGACAATTCAGAATTATCAACACCAGCACATTATGGTCCCGTGTCAGCTGTTAGAATTCAATCTGAATTTGGTGAACAAAGTATTATATCAATTGATCCTGCCCTTGGTTCAGCACATAGAAATTTTCCACAAAATGATCCCCATAGCCAGGAAGCTAATCTTTTTCAACGTTCAATAAATTATATCAAGGATAGTCCGGATATATTCAGGACACCTGCCGATGAAATTAAACTAGAGGTGCAGGAAAAGTACGGGAATGTAGTTTATTTAATTTTCCGCCAGACTTACGGACAGATTCCTGTTTACCAATCGCGGATTGATTTTCGATACAGTAAGAATAAACTCATGTGGTTTGGAGCAGATACTTACCCGGATATAAATATTGATGTAATTCCACAAATCGATAGTGATGTTGCACTGCTTTTGGCTGAAGGGATATTAGAATTCGATTTAGAAAACGAGGATGTTATTGCTGATGAACCTGTTCTATTTATTTATGCCCACAGCCTAGGAGATTATAGTCTGGCCTGGCGGTTAGGACTTTTTATCCATCATGATGATCCCGACCGTTTTGAACGATCAGTAAGCAATTATTTGATTTGGATAGATGCCCACAGTGGTGAGATTTTCTCCATTCTTGACCGTGTGGAAGAACTGGAAATCCAAGGTACCATTACCGGCAAGGTGAAAGATGTCCCCTACGGTACAGAAACACAGCGACCCCTGGAAGATATGAAAGTTGTTGTTGCTAACGTTGGCAATACATATACAAATGAGAATGGTTACTACAGTATCGAAGCCGGGACAACTCAACGACAGGTATCCGTAGAATTTTTAGGAACTTATCTGAATGTGAATGCCAGCAATACCAGTGATGCTTATGTAACTTCAACAATCACTCCCGGAGATACATTTAATGTACATTTTGACAACCTCAATTCCATCTCCGGCGAGCGGGATACCTATTTTCATGCTAACCTGATTCATGACTGGATCAAGGATATTGATTCCTCTTTCAACGGTGCGGATTATATTATGCCGGCTGTTGTGAATATTGGTTCTGAGGATGCGCTCTGGCCCTGTAACGCCTATTGGGATGGTTATGGGATCAATATGTTCTCAGCTGGAGGTGGCTGTAGTGCCACAGATCAAATGGCTGATGTCATTTACCACGAATACCAGCACGGCATTACACAGTTTGCATATGATCCGTTTGATTCCCCATACACTTCAGGTATGGGTGAAGGTTTGAGTGACTATACTGGTATGACATTGCGTAATTCACCCTGCCTTGGCGATGCTTTCTTCGGCACACCGGGAGGCTGCCTACGAAATGGCGAAAATACACTCCAGTACCCAGGCGACGAATGCGGCGGCAGTGTCCATTGCTTGGGACAATTATCCATGGGTTCCCTCTGGCAAATGCGGAAAAATTTGATCACAGCATTTGGTGATACTGCTGCAGCGGTAGCACATTCGGATTCACTGTTCCGTTTTGCCATGGTGGGTCGACCATATACCGTACCGGATCTATTAATTGAAGTCCTTACCGCTGACGATAATGATGGAAACATTTTGAATGGTACACCTTATTTTCAGGAGATTATTGATGGTTTTGACCAGCACAACGTTCCATCTCCCTTACCTGCTTTCGGAATATTACATTCTCCGATCCAGAACATGGAAACAGCGGCTGATCCCATTGACATTGAAGCGATTATTCTATCTTTAAACTCAACGATTTCTTCTGCAGAAGTAGTGTATTCATTTGGTGCTGTTGAGATAAGCACTGCCATGGCTCCAGGAAATGAACCAAATGAATACATCGCTACCATCCCCGCACAGCCTCCGGGATCGGTTATCACTTATTATATCCATGCGGTCGATGTGGATGGGAATGAATATTTTTCTCCAGAGACAGCTCCTGATATTCACCATTTCTTTTTGATCGGTGACCTTGCTTCATTCCCGGTACTTTTTTCAGATGATAGTGAATCTGACCAAGGGTGGACTCTTGGTATCGCTTCAGACGGCGCCACCAGTGGTATCTGGGTCAGGGAAGATCCGATTGGTACAACGAACAATGGCCAGCAATTACAGCCCGAAGATGACCACACTATCGATGGTATCATCGCTTTTGTTACCGGCAACGCGCCATTTGATGGCTCCAATGCCGGTGATGACGACGTTGATAACGGTGCAACAACACTTATTACCCCTGTTATGAATTTAACTGGAGCTGTTAACCCGGTTTTTGGATATTGGCGCTGGTACTCCAATAACCTGGGCAATGCCCCCAACGCGGATGACTGGGTGGTTCAGGTTACGGCCGATGGTCAGAACTGGGTGGATCTGGAACGCACCAGCCAATCTGAAGCATCCTGGCTGTACAGACAGTTTTTATTGAACCAGCACATTGATCTGTCTGATCAGGTGCAGGTGCGTTTTATAGCTGATGACAGCGGCGAAGGGTCACTGGTGGAAGCTGCAGTAGATGATATTTTTGTGTTAAATGGGGTCAATGTAGATGTAATGATGGGAGATGTAGATTTCGATGGTGAACTTTCCATCAACGATGTTTTACAGATCGTAGATTTTATTCTTGGGTATATTCAGCCCAATGGTATACAGGTTTATGCTGCTGACATCAATCAGGACGGGAATTTAAATATCATCGATGCTTTGTCCCTGATCCAGATGATTCTGAATCCCTAAAGATTAAAAAGGATTTACGAGCGTCAGGCGCAGGTAGTTATTCGGAATTTCATTATCTTTCCAGCGGTTGAAATCCTGTGCTGTGCCGTAAGCCAGCACAAAGCCCAAAACATTAAAACGTAATTCATAACCACCGGTCAATAGCCAATCGTCCATGCCGCTATCTGCGAACCAGACATTACCAAAATCAAGAAATGCTGCCAGCGATGCTTGTGGTGAGCCTATGCGTGATTCAAACGTACCAAAGACAAGACGATCACCCAAGCGCCAGTCATCCCAGCCGCGTAGGTGAATCACCTCATCCGAACCCAAAATATTACTACCGCCCATATAAATGGGTGTATCATTCGTTATAGCTGGCATATCCTGGGGCGGCGGTTTATTCCCCAGCATGGTCACCGATTTAATGCGCCCAAAAATAACCACAGGGCTTTTTTTGTGGGGCAGCAAATTGATGAAAACATCAGTAGTGATGCGGGTATAATCAAAAACTCCATAGAGACCGGAATTGGCATATTCCAGGGTCAGGTCAAGGCCTTGCCCTTGCTTGGGGATCATGGCATTGCGCGCATGGGGACGACGGCTCAACCAGGTATATGATAAGCTAAGCAATCCTTCCTTCCCGGAAACAGGCATGGCTAAATAACGGGTTGTATCTAAATATATCAATTCGTCTGTTTCATCATCCACATCTTTGATCACATTAGCATTGCGATCTGTAAATTTTATACTCCCGCCAAAAGTATGATTGCTGGACATGTTGTTGCCAGTGTTGTAGGGCATATTAGCCCATAATGCGATGCTTTTATTTTCTTCAAGTAAACCCCATTTTGTACGATCGTAGGGTTTAGCTTTTATATCCAATAATGATGTAGCAGTAATACCCCACATTGGCCCGCCCATGGCATTGGCATACTGTATTAAAAATCTATGTGTGCCGTTTTCTGAAAAATCTGCCAGTCCAATACCTATAAATATATGCCGGACCATAGCATCTGACCATTGTGTAAAACCAAGGACTTCATAACCTAGTGGTAATACTAGTGTAGTTATGTGCTTTATACCAATTGTAGGTGTATAGTCATGTGATTTCAAAATATTGACTTCATTTTTCGGATCAATACCGGACAGCAGAATGTCCGGTCCAGCGCTGCGCCAATCGGTGTAATGGTCTCTGATAACAAGTGCTTGCGTTGTAACATCACGATGGGGGTCCACATTCACAATGCGGACCGTATCCACATCCGGCAGCGTGAAGGCCATGATAGTGCTGTCTACCGGCGACCACTGGGCAGCCCAAATAGCATCACCCACATCAGAGACTTGTTTACTTGCACCGGTGGAAAGATTTACGGTATGAATATTTGGTGTGGAACTTGCATGGGACGTATAGGACACAAAATCGCCACCGGGATGCCATACAGGATCATAATCGGCAGCAGGGTCTTCGGTGAGCCTGCGTATATCACCACTGGCAAGTTTCAGAATAAATAGATCCAAGTTGGCTTCCTGATCAGCCATGGCAAAAACTATGGAATTGCCGTCAGGAGCATAATGGGGAGTCAGAATCTGGGTATCGTATACATAATTAGTGATCTGTTTTTTATCGGATCCGTCTGTGCTCATGGTATACAGGTTAGCCACACTGTTCTCATGGGCCACATATACGATTCTTTGACCGTCCGGTGACCAATCCGGATAAGTTGCACGTTCAGATTGGGTGAGCCATTCAGATGATTTTTCATCAAGATCATAGACCTTGATATCATTGATCATTGCTTGATGCTCCCCAAAATGGTATTTTGCGTACACCAGCTTGCGGCCATCATAGGACCAGTTCATATACTTGTGAAAAGAGCCAAAATCCACTTCTTCCTTATCCCAGATAATGATGGGTTTGGGTTTTTTCTTCTTTTTATCGTCTTTTTTATCCTTACCTAACAGCTTTGCAAAAAAACTTGGTTCTTTTTTTTCTACTTTTTCTTTTGCTTTCTCCGCTAATTTTTTTTCTTCCTTTTCTTTCGCTTTTTTACGCTTTTCACGTTGCTCCCGCTCTTTGGTCGTATCCCGCTGAAAAACATACAACGATAGATCACCCTGCCTGTCATCATCCAGCCCGGTTATGGCTATCCGGGAACTATCACTGTAAAAAGTAAACCCGAGAAGTTTTTCAATAGGCAGTGTCACCACTTTACCGATCTCTTCAATGGCTTCTTTTTGGGCACGGTAGCCGTAATAATAGGTATTCATGTGCCGGCGCCAGTCTTCGTTGAACTGCTCCACTGTAATACCGGTGTGCTTTTTGAATGCATCATCAAACATAAATAAACCCATTTTATTGCGTTCTGACAAAGTATTTACAATCGTTGAATCACCGAAGCGTTCTGACCAGTATAGCAGTTTGGAATAGCCGTCATGATGTGGATCCATTTCGTCCATTTTATTTTTTAAAACATGGAATTTATGGCTGATGTCCGCTCGGTATGGACGCCAGTGTTCTGTTTCATATTCAGCAAGACCTTCCACTACCCAACCGGGGATTTGAGACAGGAAAAATGACCATGGTTCTGGCAGCCAGGTTTTAACTCTGTGAAAAAAGACAATATGCTGCAGTTCATGGGCTAAAACCTGGTAAAGCCATTTCTCATCTTCCAGCCATATTGCAGCATCGTTCTGGTCTACCCATATAAATGTATTATACATCCACTGGGCAAAGCCGTTCATGATTTCATCTTCTGTAGTGAAAATGATATCAATAATGGGAATGTCTTCCAGATCCATTTGCTTAAGCAAAAGCGGCCGCACCTGCTCCGCTATTGATGCTCCTTCCCGGGCAATGTCCTCTATTCCCTGGTGATGGTGAATGCGAAAATGATCCGTTTCAATGGTGGTCCAGTCCAGTTCACCGTGGGTTCTGCCAGTCCACTGCCACGTTTGTGCCCAGCCAATGGATAAAAAAGTAGTTATTAATAAAATTTTGAATAGCTGCATTATATTGTCTTTACTTGAAATAAAATGTTTTTAAATATCCCCCAAAATTTTCGTCATCAGTGGCGGCAATGACACCATTTTCAATGAATTCAAAACCTTCCACTTTATGCGTTTCAAATTTGAAAACAGGAGTGCGGCTTAAGACCGGGTAAAAATTAATTTGGTTGTCCTCTATTTGGAACCTTCCTAAACGATACAAAGCAGAAGAAAATGGCCCATCATCCCCGGGGTCTGATGTTGAGGAGACCCAGCAATCACCCAACGTATCAATTTTCAGATCTGCAATATGGCGTACATGCTCTGTGGGCCATTCTACAGAAATCTCTATGGAATCCACTGGTTCTACAGTCCGGGAATTAAAATCCAGCCAGCCCCAGAACAATTTTCCGGGATATTCAGATTTACCGCGATGCCCCCAGGCAGCTAGAAATTTATTTCCCACTTGCATCAATCCAAAACCCTCCAGGTTTGTGGGCCATTTGCTGTTGGGAATTTGGATAAAGCCATTATATGCAAATCTCATTTTTGCATGTTCAAATACAAGCCAATGACACTTGCCCTGACTTTCCATGGCAATCACGTCTGTAGCGCTACCTGGTACGGCCGCTAATGCTTCCAGATCAAAGGGTAGTGTTTTATCTGGCCATTCGATTATTCGATATTTCAAATCAGTGCCTGATTCTATAATTATACCTATCCGTCTCTCATATTCACGTTTGTTATCATGGACAACAATCGTATGACCGCCAACTGTTGCGATACCACTAATTGTTGCGGAGCGTTCCTTGCCGACCAACTGCCAGTCATTATCTTGGGCAGATAAATTGCAAAACAGGATCGGAAGAATGAGAAATATTGTATAATTCATATAGTTTAACTGGGGGTTGTCAAGATATGAAAATTACGTTATTACTTTGAATATTCAACTGTTTCAATTCAGAAGGTTCATGATTCGTAGTGCTTCAACTGTGCTTTTATGATCATGGTAATGGATTGTATGAAACCCAACCCCTATGGCTTGTTCAACATTCGCTTCCACATCATCAATCAATAATGATTCTTCCGGTTTTGCTCCGGCCAACTCCAATGCTTTTAAATAAATCGCTTCATCCGGCTTTTTGCAACCCAAGTCAAAGGAATAAAATGCCCGATTTACATTATTTTGAAAACTAAACCTACTAGCCACTTCATGCTTAATGTGCCGGTGGTTGGTATTGGATAGGAGGTATACATTATACGATTGTTTCAGTAAAGTTAGCAGTAAGACAGTTTCAGTTTCCTTTACGATCAATTTATTCCAGCCGCGCCAGAAATCATCTTCTTTCAGGCGATTTGGTTGGGGAAGAGCGTCTTTCACAGCCCGGAAAAATTCATGATCAGTTAATTTGCCTATCTCGTATTGTTCATTAACATCATGAGGGAAATGATCTTTGATAACATCAATTGACAGGTCGGTACAATCACTCCAATATTGTAATGACTGCAAATGGTCGATGTCCAGTAATACTCCACCGATGTCAAAAAAGATGTGTTTAATTACCATTCAAAGGGACCTTCCACTAAACGCCATAAATACCAGGACGCTAATGTCCGGTAGGGCCGCCAGGGTTCGGCTCTTTTGATCATGAAACCAGGATCGGGCAAATCATCCAGTTTACAAAATAGCTGAAATCCTTTACGGATTCCCAGATCTGTCACAGGGAATACATCAGGGCGATGTAAAGTGAACATCAAAAACATTTCTGCCGTCCAGGGCCCCACGCCCTTGATGGTTGTTAGCTTCTCAATTATTTCTTCATCCTGCAAAGAATCTATATTTTGAGTCACAGTTCCCGAATCAAAGGCCGCTGCAATATTATGTATATATGCTGCTTTCTGATTTGATAAACCAACTGCTCGAAGTTGTTCATGTGTTTTAAAAAGGACGTCTTGTGGGGACGGATATTTCGTTGCAGAAAACAGGTCTTTAAATCTCTTATATATAGTCGATGCCGCTTTGCCGCTCAATTGCTGATAGACTATGGCACGAACCAGGGCCTCAAAATAATTTGATTCCTTGCGAAATTCCGGCTTTTCGAATTCTTTGATCAAGCGGGCCATTTTCCTGTCCGCCTTTTTTAAATGATTTAACCCTTTTTCAATATTCATTTTCCGCAAATGTAAATCTGTAATTGGCTTTCGGGGCCCAATGGTGTTTTATCATAATCGCCGTATTTTTCCCTGATCACTAAACCGGCATCATTTAACAGTCTGTCCATAGTATCTGGGAAAATCATGTGCATATCAAACTGGAATACTTTAGGGTCATCTTCACCTTCGTTATTGAAATACCATTGAATGTGGTTGATTTGAGTTTCACTGTTATATTCGTTTGTTTCGCTTACAATACAGTACGTTCCATCAGAATAATCAAATTCCATGACATAGTATTTTTGCTTATCTCGATAAAGAAAAAGCGGATCGGGAACAAATGTATCAATTAAAAACGTGCCATAATCTGCCAAGTGCCAGCGTACACACGATAAAAAGGACAGGACTTCGTCGTTGGTCAACAAATGAAAAATGGAATTGAAGCCGATGAATATGAATTGGAACTGCTGATTAAGATCGAAGCTCCGCATATCCCCTTCCAACACACTCGCTTTTGAATCAAATGTTTCAAGTTTTTGTCGGGCTGACTTGACAAAAGCTGGGTTGCATTCTATTCCCGTATAGGTATGCCCATTCTCCAAGATGGGCAAAGCTAATCGACCTGTTCCAGCGCCTAATTCGAGAACTGGACTACCATATTCATCTGCGGTATTGGCAATAAATTCTATATCATTTGTTTTCCACCAGTACGCTGCGTCGTACAGTTCCGGATCAGAGTAGATATCTTTGATCAAAGGGAATTAATTAAGAACCACTAGATCCTTGGTGGTTTTATTCAGTATCTCGCATCCACCTTCTTTAATGATCACATCATCTTCAATGCGTACGCCACCCCATCCGGCCAGATAAATTCCGGGTTCGATGGTCACCACATTGTTTACTGCCAGAGTTTGTGTACTCAATTGGCTCATGCGCGGTTCGGTGTGGATTTCCAATCCAAGGCCGTGACCGGTGCCGTGATTGTAATATTCTCCATAGCCCCGTTCTGTGATATAATCACGTGTAATACTGTCCATATCCTTGCAGGACATTCCCGCTTTGGCTGCATCACATCCCGCTTGTTGTGACCCTTTAACAGTATTATAGATCTCATAATGCTTATCCGTTGCTTCACCCACAACCGGCGTGCGGGTCATATCCGCATGGTAACCAGCATACTTGGCTGCTGCATCAATAACAATAAAATCACCTTTTTCAAATGGTCTGTCACCGGGGACAGCATGGGGCAATGCACTATTCGGGCCACCAGCCACAATGGGCGAATATGCTTCGCCGTCGCTCTCTTGGCGGTATCGCAGAACCAGATGGTTGGCCACTTCCTTTTCAGTGGTGCCGGGTGTAAGCATGGGTAAAATTTCTTCATAAATAACATCGGTGATTTCCACAGCAGTGCGGATGGCATCCAGTTCTGACTGGTCTTTTACCGCCTGCAGGTTTTCCATCAGCATGGTAGTGGATTCCCAGCTTACATTTGGCAAGGTATCTGACATTTCCTTGAATCGGCTTACACTTGTATGATCGCTTTCAAAGGCAAGCTTTAAACCATTTTTAATCAAATTGTTTTTTTCGATAATGGAAATATGCGTACCAAAATCAATAAATCGCTCAAGGCCCTTGACTTGATTTGTGGATTGGACATCGTAACGGCCATCCGAAATAAAATATGATCCTTCCGGCGTGATGAGGCAGGAAGCTGCGGACCCTGTAAACCCACAGAGATAACGGATGCTGGTCAGGTTTACCAGCAGGATTCCATCAAAACCCTGCTCAGCAAGTTTATTTTTTAATATCTTTTGACGTTTGTTAAAAATCTGTTCACTCATTCTAATCTTCCATTTTTTTTATAATATCTTGTTTTTCGCTTTGAATACGTTTTGTATCTGCCCCTTTTCTCTCCAGCATATCCAGAACGGTTAACGCTTGATGATTCAGGCCCTGATTGCGCAAAACAGTTACCATGGTAAACGTGGCCAGCCTTTGGTTGATTTCAATACTGTTATTTCCTTTGTGTGGGGCATCTTTCTTAATCTTTTTTACTTTTCTCTGCGGCTTTTTCATCTCAAAACTATTTACCAATTCGCGAGCTGTTTGGTTGCTGGGATCCCATTTTAAAACCTGCTGCCATGTTTTCATAACTGTTGCTTCTGAACGTTGTAATTCAGTTTGTATTTCAGCCAAGCCGGTAGCAGCCTGTAAATGAACTGTACCATTTTTTAACACAGATTTGAAGGATTGTTCAGCTTTCTGGAGGTCGCCGTCAGATCGATTCGCCTGGCCCAGAATAAAAAGGCCATCAGCGTTTTTTGGGTGGTATTCCAGTCCGATCGCACATACTTTGCGGGCCCGTTCCAGATCACCATCTTTTAAATAATGATCAGCCAAAACAGAAAATAAATGTGTCTCAAAATTATCGGCAAAATGAAGTTCCAAAGCGGTGCGATTGGAGAGATCCATGCTCAGCGGCGGTTGGTTTGCACCCAGTCTGTTATATAATCGATGGTATCCTGGACCGGGGTGCCGGGACCGAATAACTTACCCACGCCAATACTGTTCAATGCAGTCATATCATTTTCCGGAATGATACCGCCCCCGGTTAGCAGAACATCATCCAGGCCTTTATCCTTCATCAATTCCACAACTTTAGTAAAAATAGTCATATGGGCATTATTCAGGCTGGAGAGCGCAATAACATCCACATCTTCCTGCAATGCGGCAGAAACGATCATTTCCGGAGTCTGGCGCAGGCCAAGATAGATCACTTCCATCCCGGCATCTCGATAGGCCGATGCCAAGATCTTAATTCCGCGATCATGACCGTCCAGGCCGGGTTTGGCCATCAATATTCTGATTTTGCGTTCCATTAGATTTAGCTCGGTGTAAGGAAAATTACAACGTTCCCTTTAACGAATTCAGTATATTTCAATCCCTGCTGTTTAGTACAATTGTTACCGGTCCGTCGTTTTGAATGTTTACATTCATCATAGCTCCAAATTCTCCTGATTGAACAGGAACACCTTGACCTTCCAGCTTTTTCATGAAATCCTCATAAAGTGCCAAACCTTTTTCCGGTGGCGCTGCTCGGATAAAACTGGGTCGTCTGCCTTTGTGTGTATCCGCGCATAAAGTAAACTGGCTTACCACCAGCGCGGCGCCATGCACATCTTTGACAGATAGATTCAATTTATCATTTTCATCATTAAAGATGCGCAAACCAGCTATCTTTTTTACCAGGAAATCAGCGTCATCCTCATCGTCGTCGCCCATTACACCCAACAGAATGACGAGGCCTTGATCAATTTTACCAGCTAACCGATCATCAATGGTTACATTTCCGGATGTAACGCGCTGCAAGACTGCGATCAATTAGAGACCCAGATGTTATCCTTGCCATAAATATCCCGCAGCTTTTTAATGAATTCTCTGCCTGATGAAACACGAATATTATGGGCAAAAATACGTTGCTCTTTCCCTTTATCAACCGACACATGGAATAACAACCCGCAGCTGCCATGGTACTTTTGTACCAGTATGTATATAGCATCTACATCATTAGGGGTCATTTCCTCGGACTCAAATTTGATATTCACATTCTTGGCGTAATAATCACGGGCTTTATCTAAGGCAACGATCTCATCAGCGATAATTTTCAGATCACTGAAATCTGACGTATCTGTTTGTCTGCCGCTGACAAAGATTATTTCATCATTATCCAAAAGGTCCTTATACTTATCAAAAACAGAGCTGAAAGCGAGTATTTCAGCTTGACCCCCAAGGCATTCAAGTTTAAAAAAGGCCATCTGGTTATTTTTGCGGTCAAAATGAAGTCTTAATTCCTGAACGGAACCACCAATACGGACAGTCTCCCGTTTTAATTCTTCTACATTTTCAGTGAAGTCAAAATTGCTGAATTCTTCCAGGTCTTCGGCATATTTCAAAAGCGGATGACCGGAGAGGTATAAACCCAAAACCTCTTTTTCCTTCTGCAGGGAAACACTGTCTGTCCAGCTTTCAGCGCTAACTAACGCTGGGATCATTGCGGAATGGCCGTTGGATGCTTGGCCAAAAAGATCTTCCTGGTTACGATGTCTGTTTTCCTGGATCTGCTGGCCGTATTTTAAGGCAATATCGATTGTAGCAAATTTTTCCGCCCTTGTGCCTGCTAGGCTGTCCATGGCACCGGCCATAATAAGACTTTCTAATACCTTTTTATTGACCACTCGCAGACCAACACGTGAGGTGAAATCTAACAGGGATTCAAAAGGGCCGTCTTTATCACGTGTTTCCAAGATATGTTCAAGCGCTTTAGCTCCTACATTTTTAATTGCATTTAATCCAAAAGAGATTGTTTTTTTATTTACAGGGTGAAAATGAATATCAGATACATTTACATCCGGAGCATCCACAGTGATCTTTAGTTTTGTGCATTCATTGATCAAAATTACCACCCGGTCAATGTTAGACATTTCACTGGTGAGGTTTGCTGCCATAAATTCCGCAGGATAATGGGTCTTCAACCAAGCCGTTTGGTAGGCTACATATGCATAGGCTGTGGAGTGACTTTTGTTAAATCCATATTTCGCAAATTTTTCGATCAAGGTATAAATGTCTTCGGCTATTTTACGGTTGATGCCGTTTGCTATCGCTCCATTAATGAACTCCGTTTTCATTTCATCCATGAGCTCTTTTATCTTTTTACCCATTGCACGGCGCATGATGTCCGCTTCAGCAAGACTAAACTTGGCAATTTCGTGGGCAATCTGCATGACTTGTTCCTGGTAAACGATAATACCGTAGGTCTCTTCTAAAATATGCTCAAGGGCAGGATGGATATAGGTGATCTTTTTCTTGCCGTGCTTGCGTTTGATAAAATTATCGATATTTTCCATGGGGCCCGGACGGTATAATGCATTCATGGCAATTAGGTCTTCAATCTGGGTGGGTTTCAATTTTTTCAGGAATTCGCGCATACCGGAAGATTCAAACTGGAAAACACCTGTAGTTATTCCATTAGCAAATAGTTTATACACCGAGGAATCTTCCATGTCAATTTTGGCAATGTCGATTTTTACACCACGTTGCTTCAACAGCTTAATCGTGTGATCGATCACAGTCAAATTTCGAAGGCCAAGGAAATCCATTTTTAACAATCCTAGTGCTTCCAGTCCTTTCATATCATACTGACTGGTAATATCGCCCGTGTTTGTTTTGAACAGCGGTGTAAAGTCTGTTAAATCTCCTGGTGTGACTACAACACCGGCAGCATGTGTGGATGCGTGGCGGTTCATACCTTCAAGAGTCAGGGCATGGTCTATCAACTCCTTATATTTTCCTTCGGCAGCTTCCCGCATATCAGGACTTTGGCTCAAGGCCTGCTGCAAAGTTACAAATGGCCCTATAGGAATCATTTTGGCTACTTTGTCAACCTCCCCAAACGAAAAACCAAGGACACGGCCTACATCTCGTACAGCTTGGCGTGCTTTCATTTTTCCAAATGTAATAATCTGTGTTACAGAATTATCACCGTATTGCTGTTTAATATAATCGATGACCTCACCCCGACGCTCAATACAAAAATCGATGTCAATGTCTGGGAGGCTGATACGATCCGGATTTAGAAATCGTTCAAACAGCAGTTTATGCCTCATCGGATCTATGGTCGTTATATCCAGAGCATAAGACACCAGGCTTCCAGCAGCAGAACCCCTGCCTGGACCCACAGGTATACCATTGTCTTTTGCATATTTCACAAAATCCATTGTTATTAAAAAATATCCTGCAAAACCCATTTTCTGGATCACGTCCAATTCATGATCCAATCGGCCCTGCAGATCCGTTGTGATGTCTCCATAAATATTCCGAACACCTTCATCACATAAATACCGCAAATACTCATTAGGGTTTTGGGAGGGTGCGTCTTCCGGTATAGGAAATGTAGGTAAATGATATTTACCCATAGGTAGTTCAAGATCGATGCTGTCAGCGATTTTGCGTGTATTTTCCAAAGCATCTGGATAATCCTTGAACAGTTTATACATATCATCCTGTGTCTTGAAGTAAAACTCCGGTGTGGCATAGCGCAGGCGATTGGGGTCATCCCTTTCCTTGCCGGTGCCGAGACAGATATGTATATCATGGGCTTCCCAATGTTCATGTTTGGCATAGTGGGCATCATTAGTGGCAACAAGCGGCAAATCCAATTCTCGGGCCAGTTTGGTTATCAATTCCACATTACGCACTTCGGCATCAATGCCATGATTTTGAATTTCTAGATAATATCGCCCTGGGAACATTTCGGCAAATTCCAGTGCGGTTGCTTTGGCACCTTCCCAATCTCCTGCTAACAGTTTTTCCGGCACTTCTCCTTTTAAACAACCTGATGAACAAATAAGACCTTCACTGTGTTCTTTTAGTAATTCTTTATCAATGCGGGGACGATAATAGAATCCTTCTAAATAGCCAATTGTAACCAATTTCATCAGGTTGCGATATCCGGCGAAATTCTGGGCCAGTAAAATGAGATGATTATTGCCCCATCCACCTTCTGCCCGTGGTTTCTTATCAAAACGGCTACCATGGGCGACGTAGATCTCACAGCCAATAATGGGTTTTACACCGGCTTTTTTCGCTGATTTATAATAGGGTACTACACTAAACATATTGCCATGTTCAGTGAGCGCCACCGAATCCATTTTCAGATCATCGATGGTATTCACCAATGTCTGGACGGTTTGAGCGCCGTCTAATAGACTGTAGTCTGAATGGTTGTGTAAATGGACAAACTCAGCGGACATAATTATCTACGAAAAAAGCCATTAATCCTGCGATTGTACTGAATTTTAATACCTCGGAAAATCGTTTTGCCTGATCAATTTCAGGCGATTTCAGGAATGAAAATACAATCATTAACAAAGGTATTTCTACTCCTAAAAAAAGGACAACCAAATAAGGGATATCGTAATAACCGTTTAAATAAGGGAAAAGAGCTCCAGCTCCAATAATCAATGCTGAAACAATTGCGAATTTTGCAGATTTTTCTAATCCGAATTTTGCAGGAAATGTATTTAAACCTGCTTTTGAGTCGCCTTCAATATCGGCCATGTCTTTAACAAACTCTCGGAGAAAGGTGAGTCCAAAGGCTAAACATGACGGTATGATCATGGTTTCTATTTGACCAAAAGCAGCTCCGGAGAAAATAAACGCCAAGCCCAAGATAATAGCCACAACGGCATTACCAATTAAAGGAGTGCCCTTCAGGAATTTGCTGTAAATGATCATGGTGGGGAGGGCCAGGCCAATGGCGATAAACTGTGCTGATTTACTAAGTTCTAAAGTCAACACGCTGCCAATTACAAACAGTAATATGGCAATGGCCCTTGCCATTTTTATTTTTACTTGCCCTGTTACCAAGGGGCGCCGCGGACGATTAACCACGTCCGTTTTATAATCCATTACATCATTATAGGCATTGGCAGCGGCATTATAACAAACCACTACGAAGATAGTAACCAAAAGTATCTTCGTTTCATGCAGTCCATCCATAATGCTGGCGCAGACCACCATGGCAAGGGCCGAGGTAAGCAAGTTTAAGGGGCGTAGAAGTTCTATGTGGTGCCAGAGCATTTTCATACCACCTGCACTTTGAGGATGCGATCATCTGTATTAAAATCAGCAATAAGCTCCAATTGAGCAAACCCTTTAGTATCAAAACAAGCGGTGGCTTTTTGCGGGTGTTCACCAAGACCTACTTCCAAAATGAGCCAGCCGCCAGGATGCACCCATTTTTGAGCCGTGTCAGCCAAGTGCCTGTAGAACGTTAAGCCATCTTCATGATCCGTTAATGCCAGATCGGGCTCATAATCACGGACTTCTTTCATTAGTGTATCCATCTCATTTGTTGGAATATACGGCGGGTTCATGAGTAAGCCATCGTATACGGGCTCGGAGGGTGTAAACTGTAAGAAGTCTGTTTGTAAAAATTGCACATTTAATAGTTTGTTTATAGAGGCATTCTCTTCAGCTATTACCAATGCTTCCGGAGATATATCCAACCCCAGAACACTCGCAGAGGGAATTTCAGCTGCCACAGAAATGGCAATACACCCAGATCCTGTACCAATATCTACGATCTGATGTTTTTCTAATTCCTGGAGTGTATAAATAGCTACATCTACCAATATTTCAGTTTCAGCTCGGGGTATTAGAACAGATTTGTTTACATTAAAACGGTGGCCATAAAATTCAGTCCAACCGGCTATATATTGTGCGGGCTCGCTCTTTATACGCCTGCTGATCCAATCTTGGAACAGTTCACATTGCTTTTCAGACAGTTCATTTTTCTGAAGATATAATTCAGATTTAGAACAATTTAATAAAGACGATAAAAGCCACTCGGCTTCCTGTTTATTGTCTTCTAGTGAATGTACAAGTTCTGCAGCTGACCAGTGCAGCCAGTTTGTGATTTGGCCGTCTTGGGGGACAGTGACCATTTAATCGCCAGACAGCTGTTCCTGCTGTTCCGACAATTTTAACTGTTCAATTAATTCAGAAATATCTCCATCCATTACACTTTCAAGGTTATAGGCAGTATAATTGATGCGGTGATCTGTAATTCGCCCTTGGGGGAAATTGTATGTGCGAATCTTTACTGACCTATCACCGGTAGAAACCATGGACTTTCGTGTATTAGCACGTTCTTGAGCTAATCGTTCTTGTTCTTGAGCCAACAATCTTGAGCGCAACACTTTCATAGCTAATATCCTATTCTGATGCTGCGATTTTTCATCCTGGCAAGAGACAACTAAACCTGATGGAATGTGCGTAATACGAATGGCTGATTCTGTTTTATTGACGTGCTGTCCGCCGGCACCGCTGGCCCGGAATGTATCAATTTTCAAATCGCCTTCATTTATTTCAATTTCTGCTTCTTCTGCCTCAGGAAGTACGGCCACAGTTGCAGCTGATGTGTGTACTCGCCCACCAGACTCTGTTTTGGGAACGCGCTGAACACGGTGCACACCGCTTTCATATTTTATGAGTCCGTAAGCGCCATTACCCGTAATTGAAAAAATGACCTCTTTATAACCGCCAATCCCGGTATCATTCATTGCCATCACTTCACATTTCCAGCTATTGCGTTCAGCAAACCGTCTATAAAGACGATAGAGGTCTGCTGCAAATAATGCTGCCTCATCGCCGCCTGTTCCGGCCCGAATTTCAACAATGGTATTTTTGTTATCATTAGGATCTTTTGGTAGAAGCATGAATTTTAATTCATTTTCCAATTTGACTTTTTTCCCCTTAAGTCCAGATAATTCTTCCTGTGCGATTTCTTTTAATTCATCATCACCCCCTGCAAGGATTTCTTCATCATCAGCTATATGCTGTAGTACCACCAAATATTCCTGTCCTTTGAGTACAATTGGAGCTAATTGACTATGTTTCTGTGCTGTTTCTTTTAACTTGACATGATCATTCACAATAGCAGGATCTGCTAATAAATTGCTTAATTCTTCATGGCGGGCAATGACTGTTTCTATTTTATCTTTCACCCGATAGCCTCAGCTGTGTATTCCTTGCCAATCATTTCATTATATTTATCGCCAAAGGCACTTTGCAATGCAGTGATGGCCACATCCACCATATCATCTTCGGGTGGTTGTGTCGTAATGCGCTGCAACCACAATCCCGGCGCACGTAAAGACCTAAAGAACAATGATTCATCGTTACGGGCTGTTATTTTAATAATCTCATAGGAAATTCCTGCAACCAGTGGCATCAGCGGCAGATGAAAGGCCAAGCGATGAAAAATGGTGATTTCACCAAATATGGCCATAACAATTGTGTCTATCAAGGCAAACACAAGGATAGCTGATAAAAGTACAATGAACATAAAACTTGTCCCGCAGCGGGGATGATATGTAGAGAAAGATTGTGCGTTATCAACATTAACATCTTGTCCGGATTCAAAGTTGAATACAACACGATGCTCCGCCCCATGGTAGCGAAATAGACGTTTTACATCTTTCATCATGGATATAGCCAATAAATACAGAATAAAAAAAGATATGCGGAATAATCCTGAAATCAGGTTAAAAACCAATGCATCTGTTTCAATATCCAAAAGCCATGTAGTTAGCCCTAAAGGAGCCACAACAAACATGCTGACGGCTAATAAAACAGCAAATAATGTTGAAAACAAACTTGCAAGTTTGCCAGGTTGTTTTTCTGCTTCCTCAGGCATAGCAATATCCGCTGACCACTGTAAAGTTTTCATTCCCATTTTCATGGATTCGAATAAAGCCATTATACCCCGCAGGATGGGTCTTTTCCAGAAACCTGATGTTTGCACTCGCGATGTGAAATCATGTTTATCCACGTGAACCTTTCCTTCAGGATCGCGCACAGCCGTGGCATAGGCTCCCGGCACGCGCATCATTACACCTTCAATGACGGCTTGACCGCCAACAAGGATGGATGGTTTCATTATGGTTAATATCAAGTGTTTCATAGACAAAAAAATGGCTCCAAAAAGGATATACCTGTTCCCGGAGCCATTATATTTTTTGTTTAGTTACTGGGCTGCTTTGGCGTATTTCTCTCTAAATTTTTCAATACGACCAGCTGTGTCTACCAGTTTCTGCTTTCCTGAAAAGAAAGGATGACAGACTGAGCAGATATCGATCCGCTGGTCACCCAAAGTACTGTATACTTCAAATGTATGTCCACAGGCACAATGTACCTTGCCAAGTATATAGTCGGGATGTATTCCCTGTTTCATTATAAAACCCCTTTAAATTAATTTTTCTAAAACGCTTGCCACCTTCGATAAACCTCGTTTTATCGTCTCTTTATCTGTGGCACACGAAAATCTTAAATGCCCCGGTGCACCAAAACCATCTCCAGGTACCGTGACTACAGCCTCCGAAGTTAATATATATTCACTCAGGTCGAAAGAATCCTGAATAACTTTTCCATTTGCTTTTTTCCCAATATATTCAGAAAAATTTGGGAATGTATAAAAGGCCCCTCCAGGTGTTGCACAGGAGACCCTTGGTATGTCATTTAACAGCTTAACCATCAGATCACGGCGCTCTCTGAATTGTAAGCGCATGTCTTCTACAGGCTGCTGATCACCTGTTAAAGCAGCGATACCGGCTCGCTGTCCAATCGAATTTGCGCAGGACGTTGACTGACCTTGTATCTTACTCATTGCCTTTATGATTATTTCATCCCCAGCCGCGTAACCGATTCGCCAGCCTGTCATAGCGTAGGTTTTAGAAAGACTCAAACAGGTAACAACTCGAGCACCAATATTATGGTCACGATTAAGTTTTTCTATACTAATAAATTCTCCATCAAACACCAGACGTTCATAACATTCATCTGAAATCACGGTCCAGTCATGCTGCACAGCCATTTTCAATAAGCGGATCAAGGCCTTTACCCCCCATACCCCACCCGTAGGATTTGAAGGTGAATTGACTATCACACCTTTTATTGCAGGTGTTATCTTTTTTTCAAGATCGTCAAAATCTGCTTCAAATTGTTTATCGGGTAGTGTATCAATTAAAACCGGTTCAGCATCTGCAAGGCGTACAAATTCAGGGAAAGATACCCAGTAGGGAACAAAGATAATGACTTCATCTCCTTTATCAAACAATACCTGACAGGCATTATATAAACTTTGCTTTTCACCATTGGAAACGAGGATTTCAGAAGGTGTGTATTCTAAACCATTTTCACGTTTAAGTTTTTCACAAATGGCTTGGCGCAGCTCAATCATCCCGGGGCCGGCTGTATACTTTGTGAAGCCAGCGTCCATGGCTGCTTTCCCGGCTGAAATGATGTGTTCCGGTGTGTTGAAATCAGGTTCACCAACACTGAAATTAATCACATCAATTCCTTGGGATCTCATTTCAGCAGCCTTCGTAGCCATTTCCAGGGTAAACGAAGGCTTTATCCGCGCAACCCGGGACGCCAGTTTTACAGTTTGGGGAGTCACTTAAAGTTTGTGCTGCTTTTTATGAAATTCGGGACTGTTAAATTTGTCGTCTTCAGGATTAATATATTCTTTTTTATCCTGCTTTGGTTCTGGAAGCACAGGAACTTTATTTTCCACAATGTCAAATTCCTCTGTCAGCACTTTTTTTGTTCTTTTTTTCGTTTTACGCTTTTTGGCTATGTGTCGTTTAGGTTTTGGAACATCTTCTACAGTTACTCCTTCTAACTCTGATACAGCCATACCTTCAGATTGAGATTGAGCTCCATCTTTATTCTGTTCTCGTAGGCTGGTTTCATCAAACTGAAACGATTGTGGGTTAAACATCCCGTACACAGCACCATAACCACGTGTAATACCGTTGCCAATACCCAAGTAATTTGGTAGAAGAAAATTAGTTCTAAATTCTCCAGAAAAAGCTCCCCAGTTACGTTCATCTACCGGTTTAGGAAACATAGATGTCAAATTTACTTTTGTGAAAATTTTGTCCTGAAGTTCTACTCCCATTTCCCGGGATAAAAAAACAATATTTTGTCCTAGCAAACGGTTCAAAAACCCGATACGCTCATTGTTATTCAAAAATCGATAGCGGCTGCCTGTCATCTGATTCAAGGCCACCCACGGTGTCAATAAGCGATAACGAATTAACCGATCAACAGCTTTGAACTGGTCATCTTTTACATTTACTTCCGTATCAAACACTTGAAAAGTAATGTTCCCAAAATCTAAAATATCCAACCGCCCAGCTAATTCAACGATAGGATCTACACCTTCATGAATTCCAATCATATATACTTGCTCATTCAGTATTTTAATCTGAACACGGGGGTACAAAAATCGGTCTCTAAACGTACCATCCATCATTGGCACAATCTCTAAATCAGGGAACTGGCGCATAAAGACACCTTTGACTTGATAAGGTGTTTTTCTAACTGGTTTATCAGTTATTATTCGAGCAATAACTGTCCGAATTGGAGGACTGCTATATTCCATATATATACCTCATAAGCTAAATATATTAAAAAGTTCTACACCTTTCAGTTGAAATTAAACTTACTGGCTCATTGTTTCCATAAATTCTTCATTCGATTTTGTTCGCTTCATCCTCGTCAGCATAAACTCCATGGCTTCAATAACATTCATCTCATTAAGCAGTTTTCGCAGTATCCACATGCGCGCTAATATTTTTTTATCCAACAATAATTCTTCTTTTCTTGTCCCAGAGCGGATTATATCAAAGGAAGGATAAACCCTACGATCGCTTAAGCGTCGGTCCAACACCAATTCCATATTGCCGGTACCTTTAAACTCTTCGAAGATTACTTCGTCCATGCGGCTGCCAGTATCAATGAGAGCGGTAGAAATAATTGTCAGACTGCCGCTTTCTTCAGTATTCCGAGCTGCTCCAAAAAATTGTTTTGGCTTTTTCAGTGCATTGGAATCCACGCCCCCGGAAAGAATCTTTCCACTGTGGGGAATAACTGCATTATGGGCTCTTCCCAAGCGCGTCAAACTGTCAAGCAGGATAACTACATCATCGCCGTATTCCACCATGCGTCTTGTTTTCTGCAGGACCATGTCTGCCACAGCCACGTGCCGTTCCGGAGGTTCGTCAAATGTTGAACTGACCACTTCAGCATCCACATGACGTTTCATGTCTGTGACTTCTTCAGGACGTTCATCAATAAGTAAAATGATTAATTTTACCTTTGGATGATTTTTCAAAAGTGCATTAGCTATTTTCTGCAGTAATATCGTTTTACCCGTTTTAGGCTGAGCAACAATCAGTCCACGTTGACCTTTGCCGATGGGTGAAATAAGATCCATGATTCGAGTAGATAAGTCTTTCGGATCAAATTCAAGGTTGAATTTTTCTTCAGGATAAAGCGGGGTCAGGTTATCAAAAATGATTGTCTGTTTGACATGATCCGGACTTTTGTCATTCACAGTTTCCATTTTTAACAGTGCATAAAACCGTTCTTTATCCTTCGGTTTACGAATCTGTCCATATACAGAATGACCCGTTCGCAGGCCGAAGCGCTTGATCTGTGAAGGGCTTACATAAATGTCATCGGGACCGGGTAAATAGTTAAAATCGGAGCTGCGCAGAAAACCGTAGCCTTCATTTAATACTTCTAGAACACCCTTGGAGTGTAAAACACCTTCTTTTTCATTTTGTGTTTCCAATATGTTGACAATCAATTCCTGTTTATTCAAACCGGAATAACCCGCGATTTCTAGATCCTGGGCCACTTTTGCCAACTCTTTTATGTTCAAGGATTGTAATTGATTAACATCCATATATAAATAACTCCAATTGAATATGTGTTAAAGTTGAATTTTAAAATTTGTCTAAAAAGTGATGCCCCTGCGGGAGCAGGCGCTTACAGCGTTGAAATTACTCTAAATCACTCCTGTGTCAAAGGGAAATTGAAAATGCTCAAAAACAGGTTTTGCCATGTAATGTGAACCAAATATGATACCGGGGTGGCCGTTGAGTAAATATGATGTAAAATCGTCAAATCGTTTCATCAGTTCTGCTGCGATACCATGTTTACTTAAGTTCATAGATAAAGTTTCTGATCTCATCAATAATCCCTGTTCGTCGTCCATAACCAATAATTTTCCAAATTTCCCGTGTATCACATTCGCAATAAGTTCTAATTCTTTATCTTCCTTATGTGCAAATAAACCTATGGGCTTTTTCTCAAATATATTATTTACAGTTTTTAGTATAGACTTGATGCCCTGTTCATTATGTGCTACATCATAAATAACATGCGGATCGTTGGATAAAACCTGAAATCGCCCTGGCCAAGTTGCATTAAGTAAACCAATTCTAATGTGATCATCATTAACTGGACTTCCGAATTCCCTTACTGCTGCAACCGCTAAGGATGCATTCTGTGCTTGATGTTCACCTATAAGAGTTAATTGATAATCTAAATCATCTTGACGAAAAAAAGTTCCAGCCATTGATATGGTGCAATCGGTGGGTGAATCAACAAACATTAAATACGCATCTACCTCTGCTGCTTTTTGCACTAGTACGTTTTTTACAGCATTTTCCTGATGACTACTGATAACCGGTGTTTTTTCTTTAATGATTCCTGCTTTTTCCCGAGCGATAGATTTTAGTTCATTTCCCAAGAGATCACTATGGTCCATGCTTATAGGTGTGATGACAGCAATTTTCGGTTCAATTACATTTGTAGAATCCAGCCGTCCTCCCAAGCCTGTTTCTATAACAGCAACATCGACTTTTTTTTGCTTAAAGTACCAAAAAGCCATGGCGGATGTCGTTTCAAAAAATGTGCTCTCAATACGTCGAATATCCGCGGAAAATAATTTCATATATTCAACGATCTTTTCATCAGCTATGGGAACCCCATTCACCCGAATACGTTCGTTGAACCGTACTAGATGAGGTGACGAATACAAACCAACTTTTAACCCAGTGGCGCGCAAGATAGATAAGATAAATGCTGCGGTTGACCCTTTTCCATTGGTTCCCGCCAAGTGGATAAATTTTAATTGATGATGAGGGTTTCCACATGCATCAAGTAATTGTTGCGTGTGTTCCAGCCCTGTTTTAATTCCTAAACGTTGTAAACTATATAAATCCTTTAGAAGTTTCTGGAAATCAGATGCCATGAATTGTCTGGACATGATCCATGGGGGCGCCTAAAAATCGCTGGCCTACTGATTCAAAACGCATAGGTATATCACTGACAAAACAAGTCAGTGCTCCCTTTTCATCGCTGTCATTCAGTTCATCAGAGTCCGACAGACTTTTCTTAACTGCTCTGGCAACTGCAGCAGCTGAATCAATTAATACTGTCCCATCATTTATCTGGCTTGCGATTACATCTTTTAAAAGAGGATAGTGTGTGCAACCCAAAATAAGTGTATCGATCTTGTTATCATTCAAAGGTGATAAATAATGATTCACAATGGTATTTGCTACATCGCCGTCCAACCAGCCTTCTTCGGCCAAGGGAACCAATAATGGACAGGCTTGTGAGCTCGTTTGAATATTCCCGTTTAATCCATGCAATGCTTTTTCATACGCTTTTGATGATATTGTTGCTACAGTACCAATGATGCCAATATGATTATTGCTCGTCGCTTTAATAGCTTCTGTAGCGCCAGGCTTAATGACTCCAAGCACTGGTATAGGGCTATGTTTCTGTAATTCATCTAACGCCAGTGCCGAAGCCGTATTGCAGGCTACTACAACCATTTTTGCATCATGTTTTATCAAAAAATCTGTGATTTCTTTGGAGTATTCCAGGATCAATTTTTTGCTCTTATTGCCATATGGCACTCGAGCTGTATCACCAAAATAAACAATGGATTCATTCGGTAAGAGAGAACATAAGGATTTGACAACAGTCAGGCCGCCCAGTCCCGAATCAAAAACACCAATAGGTCTTGAATCTGACATTATCCTTCAGCCAGCAATGCTTCTCTGATAGAGCGAAATTTTACAATGGCGCTGAAGATTCCTTCAGCAATCTTTTGACGGTATGATGATTGTTTTAAGCGTTTTTCATCGGTTGGATTCGAAAGGAATCCCGTTTCAATTAAAACATTCGGCATACTTGCGCCAACCAATACTTGAAAGCCCGCTTGTTTTACACCACGATTAGGTGAGTCCAGCCGGTTGCCCAGTTCCTCCTGAATCAAGTCAGCCAGCACCTCGCTTTCCATTATAAACATGGATTGTGCCATTGTAGCCATGATTAGATTTTCACCTGTTAATTCTTTATATTTATCCCCGCTATGTTCTTCTAGTTTAATTACAGCATTTTCCCGCGATGCCAGCTCAATGGCTTCATCTGATTTACTCTCATTCAGCAGAAAAACATCAAAACCTCTAGCTGTTCGATTAGGATTTCCGTTTGCATGAATACTAACAAATATTTTGCCATTGCTTTCATTAGCTTTTTTCGTTCTCTTCCACAGTGGAATAAATACATCTTCTTCACGGGTATAAACGACTTTAATATTGGTTTTTTTCTCTAACAGCATGCCCAATCGTTTAGTGATATCTAATACAATATCTTTTTCTCTTGTTCCACTTGTACCTATGGTGCCACCATCCTTTCCACCGTGCCCAGCATCCAGCACCACAGTGTCCAGCCGCCAGCGGTTACGTAGGGTACGGATGCGTTCTGCGCTTTTATCAAATGGTGTTCTAAGTGTAATTACAATGGCATTGGGGTCTGGGCTTTGAAACATTTCATGACCAATAATTCCTGACCGCAGACGGAAAGCTATCTGGGCAGATTCTGCGAATTGGTTAGCGGTAACCTTAGCTACAACACCCCGCGTGTCAACTTTGTTGATTCGTGTTGTGTCTACAATCCCATCTTGAATAGTTAAATAAAACCAGCCATTTCCATGTTCAAAAGAACTGATGTGTCCTTCTTTAAATTGTTCCCGTGTATAGATTGTTAAGATTGTGCCATTCGCTTTTTGTTCAATATCAAGATCAGTGATATTGAACTCAACAACATCAATATCCAGCCGTTGCTTATTGGGATCATAGGATAAACCGGGTAAAACAGTTTGTTTTAAAATCTTGAAAATAGGTACAGCGGGAAGAAAAATGTCATCTCCAACATCCTTGGCATGGATTGGCATATGATATACTTCTTCATCTACAAGGACAAAACTGGAATTACTGGTAATTTTTATACGTGTATCTGAAAAATACAGAACCATTTTCATGCGTTCTTTGTTGACATACGGTGATCGTGAGGTCAGAACTTTGGATAGATCTTTAGCAGACACATAAGTTGCTTTTGTATTGTCTAATACCTGCAGTTCATTCTCTTTTTGATCCACACTGTTAACAACGAGGATTGTTGCTGATAGGTTGGCACTCAAAAAGAAAAAAAGAATTAGGGCCTTATTATATTTAAACATAGGCGGAAAATTATTCTAATAAAGTTAATGATAACAATGATGCGTTAAAAAATTATTTGAATTGCTAACGCATACGTTTGCTCTGCTGTTCCAATGCAATTGAAAGAATATAGCAGAATTAATAATGAAAAGTTTACAAATAGGAGTATGTATAAACAACTACGCCCCGGCTTGCGGGGCGCAGTAAGTCAAATGGATATTTGGTTGTGGATTACTTTTTGTTGTATACGGCAACGAGAAAAATTAGTGCCAACAGGCCAGCAAGACCCGCGTCACCAAATTGTCCCATTATTCTACCAACTCCTGCAATCACGCCAAATGGATCATCAAACAGAATTCCTATGACGATGCCGAGGACCACCAGCGTTTTAAGCAGGTCGGTTATTTTGGCTATCCATTCATTTACGCTGTCGAAAGCACTCATATTTCCTCCTATGATGACGTTAACAGGATACAGGGCTCCAATTTCACAAAAGGAACCCTGTTAAATCATCCTGTTAATTATCCCACCATTGATACGAGAAATAGCAGCGCTAACAATCCAGCTAGTCCGCCATCCAGGAATGTATTTACCAAATCAACTACGCCACCAACAGGATCGAAACCTGTTGAGTATAGAATGTTAGCAAACACAAAGAATACAATTAAGCCTTTAATAAGACCTACGATTCCAGCGATGACACTATTGACAGTTGAACTCACATCAGCCATGATGTTCCTCCTTGGTTTGGTTATTCGTAAAAAAGGAGGCACTGAGCCCCCGTTTTGCTTTTACTTCTTTATTAAGATTTGAGTTATATATCTTCAAATCGTTTGAATTTAAGCACAATTCGATATTTATCAACATTTTTATTAAATAAGAAAATTTCGGGAAATAATTCTGTGTTACCGATGAGAAACTGACCTTGCTCCGCTAATTACTGCGTCAATGACTTGATACCTTGATAACCAATAACTGCTACAAATATGACGTGTTTTTGATACAACCAAGCGTATGATTGGATTAAACAGCATACGCCCTTTCATCGATTTTATCCATTCCCCCCCTAACTCTGCTGAATACTGGGGAAACTGTTCTATTAACGACGGAAAATTAGTTTTTCCGTATTGATACATAGAATTACAAAATTCATTTAATTCTCGAGAGTGATGATGTTCACAAGCAGCTGAAAATGAAAAACGCAACCCATCTGGATATGCTTCCCAAAGTCGAATTGCCAGCTCGGTGTCTTCTCCCCCATAAGAAGTAATATTTTCATCAAAAAGTTCTATAACATCAAATACTGAGCGCTTTAAGGATGTGTTATTAAATAAAAAATGTGAAAATCTAATTGGGATTCCTTCTCCAAAACGGCGTGCACCTCTATGTGAATTATACAAATAACGATCAAGCTTATTGGGCTGTTGTCCCTCTGGTAAATGGGAATCACCGAGAACACCGACTATATTATTTTTACCTAATATGTTTAGATGAGCAGAAATCCAATCAGAATTAACCGTCATATCGCTGTCCAGAAAACAAATGATTTCTCCATCTCCCGCTTTTATCCCTGTGTTACGGGCAGCAGACAAACCTCTATTTTTTTCATTATGAATAATCTTGACATGTCGATGATGTGAAAATGATTGCAAGATTTCTCCGGTTTTATCTGAAGAACCATCATTGACAAGATAAATAGTAATTGCATTTTTACTGTAGGACTGTTTGAGTAAACTGCTTACACATTGCTCAACAATATGCGCCACGTTGTAACAGGGGACAACAATATCTATTGTGGGCGACTCGTTCAAACTAGACCCCGTTCTTTGTAATAGCCGTACAAAACATCTGCTGTATTGTGCATATCATGATGGGTGACAACCCACTCCCGGCTTTTTTTTCTATGCTCCATAATTTTCTCCGGACTTGCGATCAGGTCTTTTAGCGTTTTTTTTAGATTGTCCCCATTTACATTTATAAATGGATGGTCAGGGATAAACTCAACATATTCATCAACCAGTTCCGTCACACAGCACAGACCCATGGAAAGGGCTTCCACAGAATTCATGCCATACCCCCAGCCGCCTCGGTTATGGACCTGGTCAATTAAAATATCACATGACTGTTTAATTATTTGGGTTTCACCGTGAGGCATGTTTTCAATCAAAATAAATTCAACATTGTTTTTTTCAGCTAATTCTTTACATACAGGAATAATCGTTTCACTGCCTTTATAATATCGGTCTGTAGGACTGTGACATATGCGAATGGTTTCATTTATTTTGAAGGTTGGATTATGCTGTTTTGTATCAAAAGGCAGGAACAGATAGTGTATGTCTGGATGTTTTTTTAACAAATCCAGTTCACTGGTCACATTTAAACTGCTTATTTTATCAATAGTGGGTATAACGCCCCTGGTGCGAAGATCCTGTCCATGGTATGTACACACAATCGGTTTCCCTGCCGCTTTCAGTTTTTTCACAAACCGTCCGTCCCGATAAAATTCCATACCCCAATCCAAGTGATAAATATCGTAGTCAAGAAACCCCAATTCTTTAATGGCCGACTCAACCTTGAAACTCCACAGCCAGTCACGGAACTGAAAATAATTCTTTTCCAGAAATGAGTTTGGTTCCCATGTTGGCGGATAGCCATCCTTTTCCTGATAATCCCCCTGCCCACCCCGAGTAAATTGATAATAACGATGGCGGCCCTGCATATACCAGGGATTTGCTTTCACCAGTGGGAGGTTTAGGCAAATCCCGGGATCATAATCGTGTTTGGTGGGATACAAGGTGATAAATGTACATTCATTGCCGCGGGCTTCGTGGGCCTTCTTCCAGAGATTTAATGTGCCTACTGTATTTTCTGGCGCGATGTACAGTATTTTCATCACGTCAACTTTTTGTATACAGATAACAGTTTCTTTTCTGCTTCAGCCCAATTGTAATTTTGTTTAACTCGGACCACACTTTCATTTATATAATCATTATAAATATCTTCGTTCTGTAAAATAGTTAATATTCCTTCGTATAATGATTGCACATGGTTGGGTACAACCAGTTCGCCTGCTCCATCAAGAAAGTGACGTACAGGAGGCACATCCGTCGCCACAACGGCACATCCTGCAGCCATATATTCGAATAATTTTGTTGGTGTGTCCAACACAACTCTTGGTGTTTTCAATGAAGGTATAACGCCAATATGGGCTTCTCGTATATGATGCCAAATCTGTTCGTGGGGAATAAAATCCAGAAATGTAATTGAATTTTCAAACCCTGATAAATTTATTTTTTCTTTTAATATATCTTTAAACGATAAAGGCCGGGTTTGTCCAATGATTTTTAATCGTACCTCCGGGACAGTTTCTTTTAATTTTATAAACGCCTCCAAAAGTACCAGTAGCCCCTGGTCTATACTAACTTGACCTTGATAAAGAATACACGGATTTGTTGAGAATTGTTTTTTTTCTCCAAGCGAATCCAATAGTGGAAAATTTTCTACAACCGTTGTGTTTAATCCCTTTTGCTTGTAGAAATTATCATCAAGTACCTTATTAGCCAGAATGACTTCATCTACATACATCAAGTGGGATACTTCGAAAAACGACAGTGATTTGTTTATCGCTTTTTTTAATAATCCTTTTTTGGATGAAAATGTCTCCCACATAGCTCGCAATGTATCATGAACGTCATAGATAACCTTAATTCCATTATTTTTCTTCATCTGTTTCGCAAGGGGCAGTAGATCAAATTCATGTATATGCAATATTTCTATTTGGCCTTTTTCGGCAAGCGTATTCTGTATGAAGCGAATATAATTTTTAATGGGTGTTGCGCTGCGGGATACATTGACATGGTTTAGATGTTCTGCTGACAAATCCATATCACCATCCCAGCGCGTGCAATAAAGAATATTATATCCGGTATTCAGCAGAGATTTTATTTCTTTATGATAAATACGTTCATCATCGGGCCTATGCCCTGAGGTTGCTACAACAATCATAACTGTTTAATCAATAAATTCATTTCAATAAACGCTGCAATCTCTGTCGTTCGTCCTTTGTCATAAAACCGGTAAGATACAAAATAATTGGAAAAGCTGTTGATAAGATCAATTTATTTACCCAGGTATCCGTCATTGTATAACCCATGGCAAACACGAACATAATAGACATGATCACACGTATAATCCTGCCCCATTCATAGTTCATGGGAAATGTCTGGAGATTCATGTAAAATATCAAAAAGGCCATGGCTGCAAAAGATGAACAAGTTGCCCAGGCTGCGCCCATAGCACCGTAGTCTGGGATCAAAATAATGTTGAGTAAAATATTTGTTAGTGCCCCTACTGCCCTTACTATCATAAGGTTTTTTGATTTTTCCTGTAAATACATACCCGGCACCTGTAGTATATATACACCATGAAACCAGTATCCTAAAGCAATGACCGGTACGATCGCAGTTGATGACCAGTATGCTTCGCCATAAAATGAAATGCCTCCGATCTGGAACCGTACAATATCATCAACCCATATGTACAGCAATAACCACAAGAATCCCAGAATGGCCAGCACATAAGTTGTAATCCGTGCAAATACTGTCTTTTGGTCTGAACCGGCTTTTAAGAAAAATGGCTGCCAACCCATGTTAAAACCCATGACCGCCAACATTATTAGCATACCAAGCTTATAGCCGGCGCTGTATAAACCGACCGTTTCCATATCTGTCAACCATTTCAGCAAATATCGATCTGCGATCTCCATGAACATAGAAAAAATACCCGCAGGTAAAAAAGGTAGTCCAAAGGTCATTAATGTTTTCCAGTGTTTTCCAGATATATGTTGCAGGCTTATTCGTTTCAGCACGATAGGAAAAGTCATGATTAACAAACTTCCAGAAACGATCAGATTGCTTAACAATACACCTTCAATCCCTAGTTTCATCACTAAAACAAATACAAGGTTCAACGTCATTGTGGCAATTACATTGGTTAAACTGAATACTATATATTTAGTTGGTTTTTCTTCTGCGCGGAGGATCAATTGAGGCAAAGACCAAAGAATATCACAAAATATGATCCAACCAATATAAACGATCAATTTGGGATAATTTCCATCCAGAATTACGGGCGCTAGAAAGTCACTGCCCAAGGAAACACATATAGCAAAGATCAATGAGGTAAGCGCTAGAGACACATAGGCGCTAGAGAAAAAAGAAGTTCGTTCTTCTCCTTTAGTTTGGACATATTTTTTCATCAATGCAACGTCCAGACCGTAATGGAGCACCACACCCATGAAACCCATAAATACATAGGCAAGGGATATTACACCATACTCCTCCGCTGTAAATACATTAGTGTAAAGGGGTAATAGTAAGAAGGTCACCAGCCTGGCCATGATGTGACCCGTGCCATAAATCAATGTCTGGCCAGATAGTTTTTTTATTTGTTCAAACACAGGGTTTATAAATGCAATTCCAGCGTATCTCTGAATTGACCGCTGGCGCCAAAATTTTCCTTAAACCGGGCCAACCCCATATTGGGTTCTTCATTGACAGTAAAAATGCCAAAATCAAAAACACGAAACTTTTCCTGTATCGCCCACTCAAAAACCTTATAGAATAATAAGTTAATGGGGCGCGCTTCCTGGAAATCTTCATCATGGCTTATATAAAACGCTAATACCACATTATCCGTCGCAATGAAGTTCACTACACCGGCAACCATCTTATCTTCCATGTACGCACTAAATAAATAAATTTTATCAGGAAATAATTCTTTTAAATGCAGCAATTCTGTCAATGTATGCGTAGGGCTTACGTTGTGGCGAATACTCAAGTTCTTTTTTAGTATATAGTAAAATTTTTCAAAATCCTCTGATTGTCTTACAACAATGCCGGATTTTTCCGCTTTTCGTACTGCTGTGCGGTGGGTCGACTTAAATTTAGACAAATTGTCATCAATGGTCTCTTCTAGAAAAAGAACACTGGAAATTTCCCTCCGTAAGTATTTATATCCATTTTTTTGGAGTGCAAAATCGATATAGTGGGATAAACGCCGGCTATAGATTGTGGGCGGCTGTGTTAGTCGAATACCATCGAAATTATTTGCTTTGGCATATTCTGAAAGTTGTTCTACCATTGCCAAGGCATCCGCAAAAGCCAGATCTTCCGGAACAACAAACGAACCTACAGAAGCACCGGGGTGGGATACAAGTTGCCGGCGGCCATCGTTTGCAATGATTGCTGCAGGTAATATACTAATCAACTTTCCTTTTTTATAAAATTCAAGGCTATGGTCATTGAAGCGCCCTTCTGGATGATAGCTTAAAAATCGGCGTGTATGGAATAGGGTGCCGTTATTTGCTAAGGAGACAAAGCTATCCCACGCTGCAGAATTGTTATTAAATCGTTTTACAGTTATCATAAGGTTAAATGAAACGAAAAATTAGGGGGAGAAGTTTCCAGAAACAATTCCTGAATGATTTACGTTTGCACCGGTAAAATCGACTCTCTAATTTGCTCCCTTGATTTATGGATAATTAATGTCAGATACATTCATAGCACACATACACGCCCGGGAAATTCTTGATTCCCGCGGTAATCCAACCGTAGAAGTTGATATGCAATTAAACGATAGTAGCTTTGGACGGGCAGCCGTTCCTTCCGGAGCATCTACGGGTGAACACGAAGCAGTTGAATTGCGCGATGGTGGTAATCGTTATTTGGGTAAAGGTACACTGCAGGCGATTCAAAATGTAAATGATACAATAGGGCCAGTATTGATTGGAAAAGACGCGCTGGATCAACGTGGAATAGATAATCTGATGATTGAATTAGATGGGACTGATAATAAATCCAAACTTGGCGCCAATGCTATGCTAGGTGTTTCCATGGCCGCGGCAAGGGCAGTTGCTGATCATAATAATCTGCCGCTGTTTCAATCTCTGGGCGGCAATGATGCTATAACTTTACCGATTCCTATGATGAATATTTTGAATGGCGGCAGTCATGCCGATAACAGTCTTGATATCCAGGAGTTCATGGTTTTTCCCATCGGCGCGGAATCTTTTTCACACGCTTTACAGATGGGGACTGAAATTTTTCATAACTTAAAATCTGTACTAAAAGTAAAAGGATTAAATACAGCTGTGGGCGATGAAGGCGGGTTTGCTCCTGACTTAAACAGTAACGAAGAAGCTGTTGAGGTTATCTTGGAAGCGATAAATAATGCGGGCTACAAACCAGGGGAAGAAATATATATCGCTCTGGATGTTGCTGCCAGTGAACTCTATAAAGATGGGGCTTATCATCTGGAATCTGAAGGGCGAACACTTTCTGCAAATGAAATGGTGGATTATTATAAAAGCCTCATTGATAAATATCCCATTGTTTCTATTGAAGACGGCTTGGCGGAAAATGATTGGGAAGGCTGGCAGCAGATGAATAATGAACTGGGTAATCGTATTCAAATAGTCGGGGACGACCTTACGGTGACCAACATTAAACGATTGCAGAAAGCCATAGATATTAAAGCCATGAATGCTATCCTGATAAAGTTGAATCAAATCGGCACAGTCAGTGAAACAATTGATACTGTTGCTTTAGCTAAAACCAACAATTACGGCACCATTATTTCCCACCGTTCTGGCGAAACAGAGGATACCATCATTGCTGATTTTGCAGTGGCCATGGGCGCCGGACAAATCAAAACAGGTTCAGCCTCACGGACAGATCGTATCTGCAAGTACAACCAGCTGCTGCGCATTGAAGAATCCTTGGGGAATAAGGCTAATTTCCCGGGACGTGAGGTTTTGGGAATATAATGAGACGCTATTCCTCCATGCAGCGCAGGCGCAAGAAAAAACGTCCTGACCAGACACTCGAACTGCAAAAAAAACTGGTACGTTTTGTATTGATTCTTGGTGCTATTGTACTGCTTATCATTTTCTTTTTCGGGGATCACGGTGTATATCAATTGTATCGCTTGAGAGAGGAAAAAGCTGAAATACAGCAATCCATTGTACAATTACGAGAAGAAAAAATACGTTTAGAAAGTGAAAAGACACGGTTGAAGACAGACTATAAATACATTGAACAGCTGGCTCGGGAACGCTACCGCATGGCTAAACCGGGGGAAAAGGTTTTTAAGGTCGTCCCAAAAGAAGAATAATTTTTTATTATACTAGGGGAGACGGTTTACTAGAAAAAACCATCTATATAAAACAGGGAAGCTTATAGGCAGATGGGGATAAGGTAAAGGTAATAAAGGATGACTATATTACTGTTTCAGTGACCAAAGATGGTCCATTACTTTTGAATCTTTCAGCAGTGCTTTCACTTGCGGCTGAAAAAAGTTTATTTTATTTTCATGAATAATGAAAACAATTTATTAAATCAATTTCAATCGTAGGATTACCTGATTTCATACTTAAGTGATTTCCATGAATCAATCAAAAAACCAGAACAGTTCTGGTCTAAACAAGCTGAAAAAATCGATTGGTTTAAATCCCCGGAGAAAATCTTTTCTCAGGATGATCATGGATTTTACAGTTGGTTTGAGGGAGGAACCCTAAACACATGCTATTTAGCACTGGACAAACATGTAGCTGATGGCCGTGGAAATCAACCTGCGCTCATATATGATTCTCCTGTAACAGATAAGAAACAGACCTTTACTTATGAACAACTACTTGAACATACTTCTCTTTTCGCAGGAGCTTTAGCACATCTGGGAGTAGGTAAAGGAGACAGAGTTGTTATTTACATGCCTATGGTACCAGAAGCAGTTATTGCTATGTTGGCCTGTGCGCGATTGGGAGCGATCCATTCTGTTGTATTTGGAGGATTTGCTTTTAATGAGTTAGCGATCAGAATTGACGATTCCAAACCGAAAGTGATTATCTCCGCTACTTGTGGAATAGAATTCTCAAATGTAATTCCATACAAACCACTTCTTGATTCAGCAATAGAAGCAGCTGAGCATAAACCGGCACATACAATAATTCTTAATCGACCCCAGGCAGAATGCACCATGGAAAAAGGGAGGGATCATGAATGGTATGAGCTGGTGAATCAAGCCAGTCCCCACCCTTGTGTTTCTGTGCTAGCCACGGATCCTCTTTATATTTTGTACACCTCAGGCACGACGGGAAAACCAAAGGGAATCGTTCGTGATAATGGTGGTCATGCTGTGGCCTTGAACTACAGTATGGAGGCTATTTATAATGTAAACCCGGGAGATGTCTATTGGGCCGCGTCAGACGTAGGCTGGGTTGTAGGGCATTCCTACATTGTATACGCACCCCTGATCCGTGGTTGTACCACTATCCTTTTTGAGGGTAAACCGGTCAAAACTCCTGATCCGGGAGCATTCTGGAGAGTGATGTCAGAATACAAGGTAAAATCCTTTTTCACGGCACCGACTGCTTTCCGGGCAATTAAGAAAGAAGACCCAGCAGGAAACTATAAAGATCAGTATGATTTATCATCTTTGAAATCTGTGTTTTTGGCAGGCGAACGCCTAGATCCGCCAACGTATGAATGGTTATCATCCCTGCTGGGCTGTCCGGTAATCGATCACTGGTGGCAGACTGAAACGGGTTGGCCGATCTGCGCCAACATGCTCGGCATGGAATTGAAAGAAATAAAAATGGGGTCTGCTACCGTTCCGGTGCCGGGATTTGATGTTCAGATTCTGAATGAAAATGGTCAACAAGCTAAACCTGCGGGAACAGGAAACATTGTTATCAAACTGCCATTGCCGCCGGGATGTTTGCCTACATTGTGGAATGATGATGAACGCTATCAAAATTCCTATTTATCAAAATTTCCCGG